>JAEEGL010151023.1_pt1 | contig 19130 bp, 9 predicted proteins | sample 9134231 | NCBI WGS metagenome assembly JAEEGL01 (sample SAMN16246548, study PRJNA631951) | gut metagenome | biome: gut microbiome; feature: rumen; material: fiber-attached | host: Bos | place: Iran: Karaj | collected 2018-10 | reverse complement strand
TAGAAATGGATGATTTAAAATTTCATAATTGTGTTAATATGAATAAGTTTGAAACAGAAAGAATAATAGAATTTATTCCTCCTGATGGTCAATTTACTTTAATGTCATATAGATTAAATACTCAATTAAAGGCTTTAATATGGGTTGAAGTAAATATAAATAATATAACACCAACTAAAATAGAATATAATGTAAAAGCAAAAAGTAATTATAGAAATAAATCTATTGCTCATAATGTTGAAATTGCTATTCCTGTTCCTAATGATTTAAAAAATCCTATTTTTAAAACTGCTAATGGAATTGTTTCTTATTTTCCTGATAAAGAAGTTGTTAATTGGGGTATTAAATATTTTCCAGGACAAACTGAAATTTATTTAAAATTACAGTTTAATGTTCCTACAATTAGAAATGAAAATAATGATAAATATTTAAAAAAGCCCATTGAGTTAAAATTCGATATTCCTAGTTTTACTGTTTCTGGTATTCAAGTTAGATATTTAAAAATTGTTGAAAAAAGTGGTTATCAAGCTTTTCCTTATGTTAAGTACATTACTAAAAATGGAGAATATCAAATTAGAATGGTTTAAGTTTTTAAATAAATAATTTTAATTTTTATTAATTTATTTAATTTTTTTTTTCTATAGAAAGAAAATTAATAATTAATTGAAAACTGAATTAAAAAATATGAAAACAAGTATTAAAAAGAAAAGTAATAATAAATTGTTAGAAAATAATTATTATAATCATTACAATTATTATAATAAGAACTCGATAAAAATGAATAAATTAAAAAGAAAAGATTTCGATGAATATGTTAAAGAAAAACAATCAAGAAATAAAAATTTACATTTACCAAAAATGTTATATTCCAATTTTTATATTGGTTCACCTTGTTTTTCAGTAGATAACTCAGAAATAAAATCAAAAACATATAATATTAATCAAGATATAATAGATAATCCAATTCCTTATTCAAATACTAAATATGATAAAAAAGAAATTAAAGAAGCAATTAATTTAAATACTAAAGAAGAAAAATTTCAAAGTTCTCATGTTGGAAAACCTTTAATGTTATTTGATGATATATTAAATTGTGTTGATAATTTAGAAATTGAAGATAGAGAGAAAGAAGAATATAATTTAAATAATAATAATACTAATGATAATAATAAAGAACAATATTCAAATAATTCAAAAACTATTGATCAAGATAAAAATCTTTTAATTACAATTAATAAAGATTCTAATGATAATAAAAAAACTCATATTAAACATTTATCATATGAAACTTTACCAAAAATGAAAATGTCATTAGCAACAAATTTAACAGATGATTCAGTAGTACAAAAAGTCTTAGAAGAAAGAAGAAATTACAAACAAATATTAAAATTAAATGAATATGGAAAATATAAATATTCAAAACAAGGAGTAAATTATCCAGATAAAATTCAAGAAAATAAATTACCAAACTATAAAGGAAAAGATAAAAACGAAAATGAATATTTTAATTATTTAAAAAAAGCATCAAATCCAAAAAAAATTTATAATGATATAGGAACTTTTAATGAAAAATTTAATTCTGAATTAGCAAGAATTTCTCATTCTTATGGTAAAGAAGAATCAAAAGGAAGATTTTTAAGAAATCCTTTAATTGATAGATATCAAAATACAATTCCTTATTATGATATTTATAAAGATATTAAATTTGTAGAAAATAGATATTTAGATAAAGGAAGATATAAATATAAAATGTTACCTTTAGTAATGACAAAAATGAGGAATTTTGATAGATTAGGACAAAAAATATATCAAATGAATATTCAAAAAAGAAACGGAGAATTAGTACTTCAAAGTATAGGATTAGATAAAAATAAATTAGCTAAATAATAAAATAGTTTATATATATATTTTTTATAATAGAAACAATATTTAATTAATAAAATTTAGATTAATAATTATTTAAATTAATAAAATTAATATTCAATAAATTTAAATATGATTATATTCTAATAATGAAATAATATAAAATAATGAAACCTAATATTAATTTTTTTAACCCAAGAATCTCTTTAAAAAAGCCATCAAAAAGTATATTAATAACAGGAGCAAATAATATAAAGAAAATAGAAAATTTAGAATCCTCAAATATAAATGAATCATCTAAAGATCATTCATTTTATAAAACAAGAAATCATTCAAGGCAATTTTCAGTAGAAACAAATTTAAAAATAAAATTAAATCCTTTTAAAACTCAAAGTAATATTTATTCAAGTTTATCTCAGAAAAAATATTTCTCACCTGAGCATTCAATTTTTAATAGATTTCAAAATGAATTTAAAAAGAATTTTAAAAAATCAATAAATGATACAAAAGAAAAATTTTCTAAATCAATATATAAATATAAACCTGAATTATTTCCTAAAATTGCAGCAAGAGAAAGAAAAAAGCATTTAGAAATAATAGAACTAAGAAAAAAAAATCCTTTTCAAATAATAAAAACTTATCACTATTTAGAAGAAGAAAATAAAAGCGAAGATGAAAAAATGAATTTATATTATGAAAATTCAGAAAGTGAAAAAAATATTAAATCAATAACATTCTCAGAGCCTTCAAATATTAATTTTCAAAATAATAAATTTAAAAGGAAAAGAACTTTTAAAAAGTATATAAAAGAAAATAATATATTAAATAAAAACTGGAAAATAAATTTAGGTTTAAGAGGAATTGAATATAAATTTAATTCTTATTTAGAAAATGATTTAATATTTCAAAGCAATATAATTAAAGATGAATTAAGTATAATATTAGATAATATTCAATATTATAAATCAATATGTTTATCATCAGAGAATATAATATCATCGTTTAAAAATAAAGATTTAAATTTTCAAATAAATACAAATAAAATGTTAGAAGAAACAAATTCATTATTAAATTTAATTCCTAAAATAATATTAAAAGAATATTATGAACACACAGAAAAATTTATTGCTGTTGAACAACCTTCTTTTGATGATTTTAAACCGAATTTTATTAAAGATGAATCAGAATGTTTTATTACTAATGCTAAGTTATTAAATAAAATTGCTAAATTTTTAAAATGTTGTTTTGATGTTTATTTAGATTTAATTTCTCAAATTGAAGAAAATATGATTATTAAAAGAAAAGACTTTAATTTATTATTAAGTCTTTTTGAAAAAGTTAGATTTTTAATTGGTGAATTAACTTTTTCTGCTAAAAATGCTATTAAAGATTTAGAATTTGATAGGAAGTTAATTAATAAATATAAACCTTTAATTATGGAAAATTCAAAAGAAAAAAAAATTAATGAATCAAAAGGAAGAAACTTAAGTAATTCAAATGAAAAAATTATTATTAAGAAAAACAAAAGTAAAAGTTTAAGTAAAGAAAAAATAAATATTAAATATTTAAATCATAATTTAGATAGAATTGATATTGGAGAAAAAATGACACAAGATTTACAGTTTAAAAAAAATGAAGAAAATTTAAAAATTCAAAGAATAAAAAATTCATTAAATACTTTTAAAAAAGATAAAAATCATAATGAAGTTTTAAAAGAAAAGCAAAGTTTAATTATGTTAAAAGAAAAACCAGGACCAATGAATTTAATTAATAGTGATTTAATGACTAAAATGTTAAAATATTTAAAAAAAGATGTAAGAGGAAAGATTATCTCTTTAAGAACTGTAGAAAGATTTCATGAAAATTCGAAAAAATAATTAATTTTTTTTGTATATATATATTTTTTGTTATAGATTTGTATTAAAAATTTAAAATAGGGAAAATACTTTTTTAAATCTTTAATATTTTAATATTTTCTATTTTTTATTTCTTCCATTTTGATAGCTCAAATATTATGTTAAAAAATACTTGAGTAAAGTCGATGGAATAAAATAAATAAAATATAAAAATATTATCTTAAGAAAAAAAGAAAATATTTATGGAGAAAAAAATATAAAAATTAAAAATATCAAAAAAATAAAAATAAAACAGTTAAATAAAAAAATATTATGTCAGATAATGAAATAAACACAGATAAGAAAAAAGAAGAAATGGAAAAAATAAATGAAGAAGAAGAAAAAGAAATAGATAGTAAAAGAGAAAGGGAAGAAGAAGATAAAAATATATTAGCAGAACAATTAGAAAAACAAAATGAAGTGAAAAATTTAAAATTATCAACTAGATCAAAATCAGAACAAATAATATTTGAAGAAACTCAAATATTGACCAAAATGTCAATAAAAAAGAAATTAGAAGATAAAGAGAAAATATTATTTAAAAAGCAAAAGAAAAAAAAAAGAATCTTTTTATGGAATTTCATAATATTATGTTTAAATATGTTTTTTTATTCAATGTCAATATTTTCTCAATTTGAAATAGAAAAAAGATTTAAAGTAATAAAGAAAATAAAATCAACTTTTGGTTTTGATACATCATCAAATAAAGAATATTATCCAATCGAAGAGACTTATCAATATATAATAAACATGATAGAAAATTTAACTCAATTTGAAGATAATAAATTTATTTTAGATAATAAATACCAAATTATAAGTGATTTAAGAATAACTCAAAGGAAAATTCGATTAAAACAAAAAGATCCTTTACAACCTTTAATTAATCATAAATTAGATTTTCCAAAATGGAGTTCTGATACAATTAATCCTGAAAAAAAATATGATACTGATATTGAAGATATAGATCCAATATCTTCAGATTTTGTTTTTAATGAAAAAGATTCTTATTTAAAAAAAGGAGGTTTTGTTATTAAATATTATTTCAATGATACTGAAGATAATGGCTTTGAAGATAAATTAGGAATTTTTATTAATAAATATACTTCTGTTCTTACTACGGATTTTACTTTAAATAATTTTGAAAATAAATATTTTTGTACTATTGTTATTAAGAATCAAATATATGATTTTGGAGTTTCTACTGTTTCTTTCGAAATTTATATTAATGAAAGAGACTTATATCAATCTAAATGGAGTAAATTTAATATTTTTTTTCAAATTGCTTTTGTTGTTTGTTATATTTTATCTGTTGTTTTTTTCTTTTTAAAAATTCAAACTATTATTGATTTAAAAAAAGAAGAAATTGAAAATAAAGAAAAAAAAAAAAAGAATAAAAGATTCTTACATTTAATACAAAAATTAAGTGCTACAAAAATAATATTTACAAATATTTTTAATATAATCCAATTAATAAATATAATTTTAAATCTTCTAACAATAATATATTGGATAATATATATAGTAAAAATGAGTAAATTAAATCCTGAATTAGATAAAGCAGAAAGAGAAAATTATACAATATCAAATGAAACACAAAATAAATTAATTGAAGCAGGTAAAATATTAACAGATTATAAGAAAATAATAATAGTATCAATATTTTTTATATTTTTAAACCTAATAGAAATAGCAGGTAGATTATCAAGAAAAGTGAAAATGTTTATAAGAACAATAGAATATTCTTTTGAAGATATATTATCATTTTTTATCTTTTTATTAATTATATTATTAGGTTTTGCAACATTTGCTTGGTTATATTTTGGAAGAAGATTAAAAAATTTTTATACTTTAGCAGATTCTTTTCAACAAAATTTTGCTTTTTTTTTAGGAATAATAGACTCAGATATTTTTTTCCTAATGTATTCTAGTTGGGGAGCAATGTCTTGTTGTTATTTTATTATTTTAATTGTAATTGTTAGATTCATTATATCTAAAATTATTTTAGCTATTTTACTACATAATTACAATAGAGCTAATACTGATTATTTAAAATCTGTTTCTTTTCAAAAAATAACTGAAACTAAAGGACATAAAGTTGTTATTAGAAAGCATTTTGTTTTTACTTTAATGACTTGGTATTCTTTTTTTGTAAATGGAATTTTAGATTTTATTTCTTGTAAAAAAGAAGAAAAAAAATATGAATTATACAATGAAGATGAAATTATTGATGATGCTTTTAAATGTGATTTTTCAAAAGAAATAATTTCTAAAAAATTATGTCCTGAAATACAAGACTTAATACATGAGAAAAAAGAAAAAATAAAAAAAGAAGGAATTTTAAGAAGAGCAAATCGATTAGAAACTGAATTAGATAAAGAAGATGAATATAATTATCGACGGAAAGAAAAAGTGAATAAGTATTTAATATCAATATCAAAAATGAAAAAAATAGAATTAGTAGATTCTCGCTTTGAAGAAGATTATGAATTTTTAATGAGAAATGCATACTTTGATTCAGCTTTAGATATTGAAAAAGTTAAAAAATATTATGAAAAAAAATATCGAAGATTCTTTTTCCAAGCTTTATTTTATTTAATTTTTGTAGCAATATTAATAATAGTATATTTACTAAATATTTTAGCTCCTTGGAAATTTCATATTTTACATGCTGTAGGAACAGCTTTTAATTCTACTCAAGATAGTTTAAATTCAGTTTATAATATAAAAAATGAAAATGATAGTGAAAATGAAAAAATATTAAATTGGAGTGTTAATATTCCTATTAAAGAAATTAATTCTGTTCAACAAATTATTCAATTTACTTTTGAACATCTTCAAAATTATTTTGAATTAAAAAATATTTCAGGAAGACCAAATGATGTATTTTTAGATAATAATTATTTACTTGCTGATACAATATTAATGACTATGAGAAGAGAAAAGAAAAGTAGAAGAGAAGAATATATAAAAAAAAATAAAGAGAATATTACAATAAGACATAAAGAAAATTTCTATTTAAATTATATCGATTCAGAAGAAAAATCTTATTTTACGATTGATTTAGAAAATGAAACTCAATATTTTCAATGGGATGAATATCATACTTATAAAAAATACGGTGGATATCATTTTGAATATAAATTAAAAGATAAAGTTAAATATAATAATAATAAGAATTTTCAAAATGATTTAATTAATGAATATACAAATTTTTTTATTATTGAATTTTTTTTACAAAATTATGAATATGAAGTAGTAGTTCATGTAAGTATAATATTTACTTTTGATTATGGAGGTTTTTTTAAAACAAATTTCAACGCTCAATTATTAAAATATAAAAATATAATAAAGCCTTTAGATGTAGTGAAAATATTTTTTGAAATAGTATTTTTAATCTTATTTGCAGGAGTAATAATATTTTTTATTAAATCAATAAAAGAAAATATATTTGCATATAATAAATGGTATAGAGATATCATAGCGCCTTTAAATATAAAAATAAGAGATATAAGAAATAAAATTGAACCTGAGTTTATAAGAAAAATTCTAGTAGTCTTTGGAATTCAACAAGTATTTGAAATTATTATTATTGGTTTTTCTATTGCAATTATTTATGCTATTATTGTTACTATGGTTAAAGAACATGATTTAAATAAATTATTAAAAACTGAAAATATTGATTTATATAAAATTAGAGATTGCTTATATAAAGGAGAAGATATGAGAAATATTATTGAAAATTTTGGAGTTATTGTTATTTTCTTATCTTGTATTAAGTTATTTACTTTAATTAATTTAGGAAAGTTTTTTTCTTTATTAATCAGAACTTTCGATAATTCAAAAACAAATATTTTAATCTTTATCGTTATTATTGTTTTAATTCATCCTTCTTTTATTTTTTATTCTCATTTAGCTTTCGGAGAATATGATCCAGATTTTTACACTGTTGAAGCAACAATTAAAACTTGTTTAAAAAGCTTTTTTGGATATATTAATTTTTTAAATTTAAAAAAAGATGATAAAGCCTTTGGACCAATTTTTTTTTTCATTTATATGATTTGTATAAATTTAATTCTGTTAAATTTATTCGTTTCTATTTTATATTCAAGTTATATTTTAATTAAAAAAGAAATTGTAAGAAGAACTGAAATTTGGAATCCTTTAAATGTATTTTGTGTATGGAAAAAAAGAAAAATTTCTTCTAATACTCTTAATAAAAATTTAATTTATAGTGAATTTGATTATGACAAAAGTTTAAATAAATTTAACACAAATACTTTAATTTACAAAGAAAATTTTTCATATGAAGATTTTTTAAAACATGAAAAAGAACAAATTAACTATTTAAATGATGAATTATATACTTTAAAAAAAAGAAGACATGATGCGACTTTAGCATATGATAATAATTTAATAGGAAAAGTTTTTGTATTTGAAGATAATATTTATCAACACATTAAAAAAGTGCATTTAAGAGGATTTATTATTGATGAATATAATAGAATGTTAAACATTTGTGAAAATTTAGATCGTGATATTTTATCTATTGATGAAGCTATTGAGCATTTAATAAAACATGAAAATCTAATGAAATATGATAATTTAATTAAAAATATTGAAGAAAAGAATAATTATGTTAAAGAAAAAGCAAAGAAATTAGATGAAGAGTTTTTGAAATTGTATAATGATTTAAAAAAAATTAATCTTAATAATTTAGAAATGGAAAATCTTAAAATGAAAAAAGCAGAAAAAGAAAGTTTAAATAATAGTAATATTATGGATGAAGATAATAAAGAAAGTGAAAATAGTAAAAATGAAAAAGAAAAAGAAATTTTAAATAATAATAATATTAATAATGAAGAAAATAAAGATAATGAAAGTAATAATTTTGAATTTAATTCTCAAAATAATGATAATAGTGATAGATATAGTAATGATGATAATCTTACTGACAATCAAAAAGAAAATGAATCTTTAATTAATCCTAAAGACAAATAATAAATATTTTTTAAAAATTAACATTAAATATTTTAAAAATTTTTTTACTTAATATTTAAAAGAAATAAAATATTTAAATATTAATTAATTAATTGTTCCATAATTTCATCATTAATATTTTTTTCTTTAAGTTCTTCATATTCAAAACCAAATTTATCTAAATTTTGAATTTTAATTTTAATATTAAATCCTTCATTAAATAATTGATTAACAGTTAAATTTTTTCCAATGTCTTTAAATATAATCATTAAATCAGAGAAATTTTGAGCTTGGAAAATTTTTTCTTGATTTAACTTTAATAAAGCAAGAGAAATCCTATAAATAATTTTAAAATTATTTTCAAATAAAAAAATATCTAAAATCCTTAAGAAAACATCATAATTAACATCTAAAAAAAATAAAGTTAAAAACCATTGTCTTGCATAATAATCAGGTAAAATTTTCCATTTTTTTAAAGTATAATAAATTTTAGGGAAAATAGACTTTAATAACTTTAATAATTTAAAATAAGATTTCTTTAATTCTGGAAAATCATTTTGAAAATAACCTTTCATATTATATTTATCCATTAAACTTTTCATCATCCAAAAAGAACTTTCTTCATTCATATAACTTAAAAAAATTGCACATAAGAAACTCATTCCTTGAACATAACCAGTTTCACTTTGATTTGAAAAAGTTGATAAAACATTATATAAGTTTTTTTGTCCTAAGGAAAATTTATTTTTAAAAAAAGTAGAATGTGATGTTCTAAATAAATCTTTTATTATATCTTCTTCATTTTTATTCTCTAAATTTTTATTATTTAGTTTATATTCATTATATTTATTTTTTATATTTTCCTTATTTATTAATCCAAATTTTTGCCATAAATATCCTCTTAAATTATCAGGAATTCCTAAACGAATTAATTTTTTTAATTCTTTTTTTTTTGTTAATGTATATTCTTCGTAATTTATTATTATTTCATTCCATTTGTTATATAAGGATTTTTCTAAATAATATTTATTTATTTTTTTTTTTATTTAAATGTTTATTTATTTTTTTCCCAGGAGATAATGATTTTGTTATTTTATATTGAGGAGTATATAAAGTTTTTTTGTCATAATTCATTTATTATTATTTTTTTTTTTTTTAAATTATTCATTGTAATAATTTTTATTCTTATTTTTTTAAAAATGAAAATGATAAAGAAAAATTATTTAAATTCAAATTTATGTTTATCTTCAATATTTAATCAAGGTAATTTGACAGAAAGAATAAATACAAAAGAAAAGAATAAAAGAAATAATAAATCAATTAATAAATATAATTCAATTAATAAAAATACAATTGCTAAAAATTTTAGTTTAAAGAAAGGAAATAAAGATTTAAAACAATTATCTTTTAGTACTTTAAAAACAAAACTACTTTTATCACAGTATAATTTGTCATCATATAGGAATTCATATAATAAAAAAAAAATAATGTTATATCCAAATATTAATTATACAAAAAATAAATTATTAAATAATAATAATTTAGAAAATAATTCAAATTCTCAAATTGATTATTCACATACTTCAATTAATAAAATATCAAATTCAAAAATTTCTTTTGATAATAATAGTTATTATCAATCTGAAAATAATAAAAATGATTGTTCAGAACCGTTAAAAAGAAGTAAAAAGATTATAATTTTTAAAAAAAAAAATTCTGAAAAAAATACAACTAATACTACAAATAATAATTATTTATTTAATGATTTATTTAATATTGAATCTCCTGAAGATTTTCATTTTTTAAACGTTAAAATATTACAAAAAAAAAAAAAATTAATTTATAAATTTGAAAATATAAAAGAAATAAATAATAATGATATAATACAAATTGGAGAAAATATTTAAAGAATAATACATTTAATTATTTAAGTATAAATAAAAAAGCATAAATTATTATATAAGTTAATTATACTTTAATAAAAAAAAAGGTTTTAATTATAATATATTATCGCATTAAAAAATATAATTTAATTATTTTATAAATTAATGGAAAATGATTTTATAATCTCATCAAATAATAATCAAGAAAATTTTTATCCAATCATCAATAAAAAACAAATGTTATTAGATTGGATAAATACTATTGATGAACCTCATTGTTTAATTGTAAATGAAATTAAAGATTTATTTAATGGAAGAGTTTTAATTGAATTATTAAGGCATTTATTAAAATTGAAAAATGCAAAAAATTTATTAAGTGAATTAAATTTAAGATTAAATTTAATTAAAAATAATAATCCTTATCATATCTTATTTATATCTATTGATTTTTTTTCTAAAATTTGTGATAATGAAAATGCTTTTTATTTAAGTAATTTAAAACAAGATATTAATAATTTTTTCCAGGATGAAAGTTATTTTATTGATTTAATTTCAATTATTAAAAATATTTATGATGATTATTATAATACACAAATACAATATCCTGAAAAAGATAATAATGAAAATTTAAACAATTTAAACAATAATATTGAAAATAATTATATACAAGGAAATTATAATAATCAAAATAATTTAAAGAACAATAATATAAATAATAATTATAATAAATCAAATAAAATAGAAGTTAATAAATCAAATATTCCAAAATATAATTTTAATAAAGAAATAATAAATATTAAAAATAATAATAATAATTTAAATAATCCAGAATTACAATATAATAATTTTCTAGATAATCAAAATTATGATAAAGGAGATTTTAATAATAAAAATATAGAATATAATAATAATAAATTACAATATGAAACAATACCAAATAATGATTTTAATTATGAAAAATATTTAAATAATAATTCAATAGATAATAAAAAAGAAAATACATTTGAAGATAATATAGATAATAATTATAGATTTAATTCTCAAAAAAAATTGAAAATATCTCCTTTATTAAGTGAAGAATACATTCCAAAAATAAATGAAAATAAATTAAGAACTATTCCTAATAAAAATAACATTACAAAAGAAAAGAATAATAAAGAAAGGAATAAATCAAATAAACTAAAAAATAAAATATTAAACAATAATATTTATCTTTCTGATAATATTCCTAATTATAGAAATGAAAATATAAAAGAAGAAAAAGAAATTAATCAAATATATAATATTAATAAATCAAATTTTAATAAAGAAAATTATATAAACATGACAAGAGGAATTGAAAAAAAAAATAATAATTATCTTATTGATATTAAAAATATATCATTTAATTATTTTAAATTTTTAAAAGTAACAGAACCAATAGTAGAAATTTCATATAATGATTTAATTAAATATAAACCATTTTCAAATGAAAATAATAATTTATTATTTAATAATCAACAATTAATTTTAGATAATATTAACTTTAATAATAATAATTATATAAAAGAAAAAGAAGAAAAAAAAAATATAATAAGTAAATCTCAAAAAAATTTAATTAAGGATAATAATAATAAAATATTAAAACCTTTAAAAAAAAAAAATGATAAAGGAAACACAGAAAATAATTCAAAAAGCTCAAATACAAATTTAATATCAAATAATTTAAAAAAGAAAATTTATTCTTGGTTAATTGATTTAAATATAATTAAAGAAAAAATAATAAAAATAGAAGATATTCCTAATTTATTTTCAAATGGAATTTTATATTGTGATTTAATAAATAGATTAGAAGGTAAAAATGAAACAATAAAAGGAATAATAAGAAAAATAAAAACAAAATCCGATGTTCAAGTAAATATAAATAAATTCTTAAGTTACTTAAGAAATATAGAAAAATTTCCTTCTAGAAATTTATGGAATAATAAAGAAATATTTAATGGAAATGAAAAAGTAATTTTTGAATTATTAGAAGATTTATGTAATTATTATTCAAACTTTTTACTTAAAAAAAATAATAATAGATCAAAGAGTAATAATAATAAAATTAATAATGAAAATAATAACTTTTATATAAATGAAGAAATTTTTAATTTTGATAATATTAGTAATATTACATTAGCAAAGAATAATAAAAATAATAAAAATAATATAAAAAATAATATTTTAAATATTTCTAATTCAGTTTATTCAAATATTAATACTAATAATTTTAATCATTTAAATGATAAAGACGAAGAAATGTTTAATTTAAATTTAAATTTAAAGAAACCAATTTATAGACAAAAAAGAAATAAAAATGAGAATCAAGATAAAAAAAAAATAAGTAATAAAGTAAGTTCTTTAACTATATTATCTAATATAAAAGATATGACAAATTCAACAATAAATAATTCTTATTTAACTACTTCTAAGAAATATAATAATAATAATAATTCTTGTTTTATTTTATTTGAAAAAGAAAGTGCAAAAAAAATGAGAAATGAAATAGAAAAAATTAATAATCAATATTCTGAGTTTTTAAAAAATAGACCAAGTATAAATCATGAAAATAAATCTAATTCAATGTTAATGAATTTAATTATGTCTTAATATTTAAAATTTTTATTTATTCTTTTTTTTTAATTTTAATTTCAGAAATTTAATAATTGAATGAATATATAAATTTTTTATTTTTATTTAAATGAATATCAAATTATTTTGATGTAAGTGTTATTCTTAAAAGAAATAAAGTTAAATATCAATAATAAAAAAGTTGAAATTAAATATAAATTAAATAAATTTAGATTTTATAAAATCTTTAATAAATGAAATAAATCTTTATTTATTTTTTAATTTATTGCCAATATAATTTTTTTCTTTTTTAGGTTAAAATCTTATTTACTTTTTGTATATTATAAAAGATTATTTTTTATAATTTTTTTTTTAAGAATATGAATATGAAAGAAGCAGAAGAAGATTTTATTTATATATCAAAAAAACAATTAAGTTCTTGTTTTTTACAAATTGATTCTTCAATAAATAATAATTCAGAAAATATATCTAATCAAGAAGAAGATTCATTTACTAAAATTCCTATTGTTAAATTTTCAAATGTTCAGAATAAATACAAAGAAATATTAAGAAATAAATTATAAATAATGATAAAATAATTATCTTAAACCATTAATTTTAATTTGAAAACATTAATGTAAATATTCAATTTAAGAGAGTGATTAAATTATAAATAATTAAATAGTATAATCAAGTAATTAATTTTTTTTTATTATATAGATTATTTTATCTTTTTAAACTAAAAATTAATTTTTTTTATTAAAAAGACAAAACATTAAAATTATATTTTTTAAAAGAAAAAAAAAATTAATTTTTTAGGTTTTTAATCCCAATAATTAAAAAATAAAATTATTCCTTAGCAAAATTTTCATCCATTTTTTCTAATAATTCATTTAATTCTTCCATAATTTTAGTAATATGTTTATGACTTCTTTGATAAATAATATTAATTTTTCTTTGAATTTCATTAACTTCTAAATTATGTTTATCAATTTCTTCTTTAGAATAAGTTTCTTTATTTTTAAAGCTTTCAATTTTATTTTGTAAATTAGTAACTTGTTCTTTTAGTAATTGTTGTAAAACATTAGTAACAGTAGTTTTTTCATCTTTAAAAGCTTTAATAATATCTTCTTTAATTTTCTCAGGTTCTTCTCCTTTTTCCATTTTTTCTTTTTGAATTTGTAAAAAGTGATTAATTCTATCAAAGCTTTGTTGATTTCCAGTATAATCATTTTTATCTTTATCTCTTTCATCTTCATCTAACATATTATCTAAATCAAAAATATTTTTTTCTAAAATAGGAATTTCGAAGTTTTCTTTTTCATATAATTTCTTATTATTATCAGTTGCTAATCTTCTATTATCAGAAATTCTTTTTAAGAATTGAATACTTTCAATATAATTTTTATTATAAGCATCTTCAATTTTTTTAAAGTCTTCAATGTATTGTGATTTTTTAGCAAAAATATTTCTTTTCCATATTTCTCTATCATCATCCATTTTCTTCGAATCATCTTTATCTCCATTTGATAAGCTTTCATCTTCAAAAGAAAAAATATCTGGTTTACTTAAGATTTTACCCTTTCCATAATGATTAATTACTTGAATTTGAGTTCCTTTATCATCAAACTTATAAGATAATTTAAATATTTGTCCTTCAGGATTTAACATAGGATTAAAATTAGTTTTTTGAGTAAATTTAGTTATTAATATTTTCTTATCATATAAAGGAGAATCAATTGAAAAACGATAAGATTTTGTAGTTTGTTTAGAATCTTTATCTAATAATATTTTTCTTTCAAATACTTTATCATCTCTACTTTCGTATTTATGTAATATTTTCTCACCGAATATTTCTTCTCTGTAAATTATTCCTGTTTCGAAATTCGTAGGATAAAAAATTATTTTTTTATAACTTGCTTCTACTTCTTCCACTTCTTTCCAATGCCAAATTTGACCTGGTAAATAATAATCAATTGTTTTATGTTCATAAGGATAATATATTTTCTTATATAATTTATCACCTCTATTCCTATATCTATGTTCTACACTCATTAATAAAAATCTAGCAAAATCTTTATAATTATATATCTTCATTATTAAACCATCTGTTTGACTAAAAGGAGCAAATTTTTCCACTTTGGTTTTTTCATAGAAATAAACTTGAGTTTGAGTTGGTGATCTTTCGTTATATTTTTGTAAAGGAATAATAATTCTATTAGGCCATGGAGGTGGCATGTCTAAAACTTCTTTATTTTTTTCTTCTTCATTATTATTATTTAAATTTAAATTATTGAAATTATTATCATCTTCTTTTTTTTCTTCTTCACCTTCACCTTCATTAACAACTTCTTCTTCAATTTCACCTACTTCTTCTCCTTCTTTTGAATTTAACATTACATATTCCCAATTAGTTGCTTTACTTGTATTCCAATCAATTTCATTTACTGGTTTTTCCATATGTAAATTTATATAAAAGTTATAATTATTAAACATTGCATCGACTTGTTCATAAGGAGAATTTTTCACATCGTATAATCTTCCTGTTGAAGGTTCAATAAATATCATTTCTCTTTTTAAGCTTTTATCCTCATTTCTACTTGTTAATTTTAATAAAACCCAAGAATGAATTCTTCTATGTTTAAAAGGATCATTTCTTTCAAACTCAGGCATATCATCATCAATAACAGTATTTTTAATAAAATCTTCCTTTTCTTTTTCTTCTCTTTCTTTTTTTTCATCTAAATCAAACTGACTGAAAATAGGAACTTTATCTTTAATAGTCGGTTGAATATCATCTTGTTTTTCTTCTAAATCAGGTTCAATAATCCTTATATCATCAGGCATTTCAGGAGGAGATAACCTAGTTTCATCTTTAGAAGTAATAAATCGAGGAGCTTTCCCATAAACAACATAAGCATTGTATCCAGCTCCAATAAGAAGTGATGCTGTAACAATAGAAAGATCAAATGAATCTCCTATTTGCCACTTAACTACATTATCAGGAGCAGGGATGAACTTCGGGAATTCAGTTGGAGGGTTTAATTCTTCATATTCGAAAAATTCAGAAATAAATTTAGCACATTTTTTATAATCATATAATTCAGGATAGGGAACTTTCGTAGGACGAACTGTTGTACATATAAATTTGTATTTGCCACATTCATTTTGAGGATATAGTAATATTTCTCTTTTTGGATCGTAGGTTAAACCAAATTCTTTTTTGAATTGTATTACGTGTTCTAATATTAATTCTTCTTTTAATGTGTTTTCTTTATAGGAATTTGGGATTATTGGGTTTTGGGCGAATATTTCACAACGCGTTTGCTTTTTTAATTTTAAGAATTCGTTTTCTTCACGTTCTTCATGAGGAGGTGATGCTTCTTCGGTCATTTTTTTTATTTTTTATTTTGGATTTTAGTTTTTTTTTGGGAGTTATATATTATATTGTTTAATTTATTTTGTTTTATTTTTTTTTTATTTTTAGTGTTTTACTTTTAATAAATGGTTTTTATTTTTTTTTAATGTTTTATTTAAATATATTTGGAATATTTTATTATATTTATTGAAATAATTTGTTAATATTAATTTATTTAATTTAAGGTTTGTTATTATTAATATGAGTTAATTTATAATAAATTTCTGATTGTTGGAAATATTTATTAGTTTTTTTTTCTTTGTGATCACTGTAAATATTATTTCTATGAAGTTTATATAATTCAGAACTTTGAATTAATTTAATATCATAATTATTATTTTGTGTTTCTTTATTTAAGGAATTTTTATTTCTTTTAATAATTAATTTAGATTTAAACTTTTTATTATTTTTTGAATTATTCGTATTTTTATAATAATGATTATTATTATTACAATTAATATTTTCTTTATTAACAATCCATGAAAAATTAGGTAATTTAATTTTACTTTTGAATTGCATTTTTCTAAAAATATTTTGATTTTGATTAATAATATTTTTTTCTTTTCTAAAAGAACTAAAATTATTATCTTCTTCAGTTAAAAAAATTTGTTTAATATTTCTAGTTTCTAAATTTATTTTCGGAATATGAGAATTAGTTTTTGAATTACTTTTTGTTTGAGAAGAATCTGTTTCAATTTCTTTATAATTATTAATATTCATTAAATTTATATTTTCATTATTTTCATTATCAATTATTTCATATTTATTACTTTTTTCTTCTTTTCTAAAATTATTTATTTTCTCATTTATAAATTTTTTTGATTTAGTTAATTTTTCATAACTTAAATTTTCTGTATCGCATATAATAAAATTTTCTTTTTTTTTATTTGGAAATAATTCAAAATTTAAATTTGAAATTGAATATTTTTCTTCTGATTTTTCTTTTGATTTTGTTAAATTATCAAAGCATATTTTTCCTCCTTTTCTATTTGAAAAATTTTTTTTTAAACATAATTTATTTTTTTCTTCTTTTTTTTTAGAAATGTTAACTGAATGATTTCTGTGTTTAAAAGGAATTTTTTTTGAATAATAAGTTGCTAAAGGAGAAATCATTGTTGAATAGTTATTTGGAATTAAATTTAAAATATCATTTTCTAAAGTAAAACTATTATAAGTAGTCTTTATTTTTTCTTCGTCATTGAAATTACTTTTTTTTTCATCATATTCATTTTTAATTGTTGATAATGTTTTAATAGTTAGTCTATTATATTTTTCAAAAGACTCCTCGTACATTTTTTAAAATTTAAATTTTTAAATAATATAATAATATAAAATTATATATTAAAAGGAATTACTAATTTATATAATAATTTAATGTATTTTTGTTCAAAAGAAATTTTTTATAATTAAATGAAAGGAAAAATATTATCTTTGTTAAAAAATTAAAGATAATTTAAGAATGATTTTTCAATTTTTTTTAAAGAAAAAATTATATATTTAATTTCCTTTAGAAAGGATTTATTCCTTAATAATAAATATATCTGGTTTATATCTTGGAATTACATTAATATTACAAATAATAAATAATTCAGATTCTTCTTTAACATATAAATAAAAAGTAATTTGAATTAAATGGTTTTTAATGTGTTATTTAAAATTTGAAATAATACTATAAAATAAAAAAAAAGTTATCAAATAAAAAATGGAATCTTCAAATGAAAATATAAATGAAAACGAAGAAGAATTTTTAAAAAATTTAAACAAAGAACAAAAAGAAGCTGTAAAATATACAAAAGGTCCTCAAATAATTTCAGCTGGAGCAGGAACAGGGAAAACAACTGTATTAACATATAAAATTGGATATTTAATTTACTTTAAAAAAATAAGTCCTTATAAAATTTTAGCTTTAACTTTTACTAAAAAAGCTGCAGATGAAATGAAAGAAAGAATTAAATTATTAATTGGAGAAATGAATACTAAAGGTTTAGTTATTGGAACTTTTCATTCTATTTTTTTAAGAATTTTAAGAGAAAATATTCATTTAATTGGGACTAATTATAATAAATATTTTACAATTAGAGACAAAAAATATATGAAAAATGAAATAAAAAGGATTTTGAATGAATATTATGATATTCCCGAAAGAAAAAAAGAAAAGATAGGTAAAAATAGTTTAGATTTAAAAGAAGAAGAAGAAAATTATAAAATTATTTTAAAGTATATAATTAAAAAAATAAGTTTACTCCAAAATAAAGGAATATCATATGAAGATTATGAAAAATATGATAATTTAATTAAGGAAGATGAAAAAGAAGGACGTTCTTATTTTAAAAAAGTTTATAAAGAATATTGTCAAAATTGTGAAAAAGAAAATATAATGGATTTCGATGGAATCCTTATAAATACATATATATTATTTAAAAAAAATAAAGACCTTTTATATAAATATCAAAATATGTTTGATTATATTTTAATTGATGAATATCAAGATACAAATAATGT
>JAEEGL015875171.1_pt1 | contig 19131 bp, 7 predicted proteins | sample 9134231 | NCBI WGS metagenome assembly JAEEGL01 (sample SAMN16246548, study PRJNA631951) | gut metagenome | biome: gut microbiome; feature: rumen; material: fiber-attached | host: Bos | place: Iran: Karaj | collected 2018-10 | reverse complement strand
GGCGGCGAAATCGACCTCGTTGAAATCTGGGGGAACAACCCGACCCGCGTCGCGTCATGCCTTCATTCCGCGAAACGCGGCCCCGAGCCCGGCGAGAGCAACTATGTCGCCCGCAACTTCCACTTCGTGACGGGCCATGGCTCGTACCACGCGAATAAGCCGGGCGAGGAGCCATGGAACGGCTTCCACATCTACACGCTCGACTGGTACGAGGACCGCATCTACACTTTCTACGACGGACACCTCATCGCCGTTGCGGACCTCTCAAAGTGCGACTGGCCCGACGGGCAGAACCCCTTCCGCAAGCCCATGTACATCATCATGAACCTCGCCCTCGGCGGCAGCGGCAACCCCGTCGTCGACGAGCCCACCATGGACGAGAAAACCGGCAAGACCATCCCGGCCATCCAGCTCCCCATAGAGATGAAAGTCGACTGGGTAAAGCACTACAAGCCCGTCGCCCAATAAAAACCGACAAACGACACCCCAACCTCCTCAAAACCCATGAACACTCCCCTGCCCTACCTTCTACCCGCGTTCCTGACCCTCCTCGCGATCCCGTCCGCAGTCGAGGCGGAACTATCGCAGATTGACCTCACCGGTCTCGCCGCCTCGAAGGCCATCGCCGGCACGACGGCGGCCGGCGATCCTTCCGCCTACAATGATCGCGGCCCCATCTACGCTTTCAACGGCGCCGGCATGAACGGTGCCGCGCACGGAACGGTGGCGAACAAGGCAATGTTCATGCTCTCGTCGAACAATTCGGGGTCGTTCCCCTGGTACATCCAGGTCGATCTCGGCGAACTGATGCGGCTTGACGCCGTGCGGCTCTACAACTTCAACTTCGCCGCGAACGGGAACACCTACACGGAGCGCGGCGTGAAGAACTTCAAGCTCTACGTCTCGACGGACGACTCCTGGCTCACCGCTGCGGCGGCCATCCAGACAACCTACAAGCTGGCGCTGTCCGGCGTCCTTCCACGGGCTTCCGGCACAGATGCCTACCAGGGGGAATACTTCACGCTCGACAAGCCAGTGAACGCGAGATTCGTCGCGCTGGTGGCGCAGGATGACTACGACGACGAAAAGGATAAGCTCAACTACAACGGCATTTCGGAAATCCAGCTGTTTTCCAGCGGAGAGCCGCTGGAGGATGAGCCGCTGGATCCACGAGCCCCGGTCATCGTCGACAACACCGACTCAAGGAAAGTCGTGATTTCGGGCGCCTGGGCTGCGAGTTCATACAATCCGGATCGCTATGGTCCGGACTACCTGCACAACGACAAGAAGGCATCGGAGGACCTCTGGGTGCGCTACACGCCCGTGCTGCCGACCAACGCCTTGTACAAGGTCTCGCTGTTCTGGAACGGCGACAATACGCGAGGCACCGCAATTCCTGTTGAAATCGTCCACGCCAATGGTGTGACGACGAACTACGTTGACATGACAGTGCCGTCGGACACCTGGAACACAATCGGCGCATGGCGGTTTGAGCAGGGTTCGTCGGGGTCCGTTCGCATCATGACGATTGGGCAGGAAGACATGACGGTCATCGCCGACGCCGTCAAGTTTGAAATCTCGCCCGGAGTTACATTCCTCATCCGGTAAAACAACGGCATGGGAGGTCGGCCATGAAGGCGATGCCGCGCATACTTACGAGGCTATTTCAAAACCTTTCGCCGCATGGTGGGGAAACGGGCATCTTGCCCGTTCTGAACGGGCGGGACGCCCGTTCCCCAAGGTTTTTGAAATCGCCTCTTGCGCTTTCCGTAGCATTGCTGGCGGCCATTGCCCACGGTAATTCCGTTCAACGGGGGTGTTTCACGGTCGTGCCCGGCAGTATCCCCCACATCGTTTGCACTTGCGAAAGCTTCGAAGACATAGATTTTGCCGTAGACCAGTTCGGCGATCGCGGCTGGGAAGTTGTCATGCATTCAGGCGGGGGCAATCTGTATCTGAAAGACGCTGCGGAAGGAGATACGGTCGTCGATGGGTCTATTTCGCACAATTATACGGTCTACGGGAGTGGCGATACGTTTTTGTTCGCTTTCACCTGGGATTGCGATGCGAATGGTTTTGACGGCTACAATGGCTGGATGGAATTGACGACGGAAAACGGGAATCTGGTCATTTCGAAATCTGCACTCAACACAACTCGGAGATCGGGAATCACAGTTGGCATGTTTGCGGAGTTGACTTGTGTTTCAACGTCTTGCTCCAATGCCATTGCCGGCACGACATCGGCAGGAAAACCCGATGCCTACGCGAACCGTGGCGCCATCCACGCCTTCGACGGCAGCGGAATTGCTGCAGACGGCACGTGCGGCGTGACGGCAGACAACACCATGTTCATGTTCTCGGCGAACAAGTCCGGCTCGTTCCCGTGGTACATCCAGGTGGACCTCGGCTCGACGTACCGACTGGACGCAGTCCGGCTCTACAACTTCAACTTCGCGCAGAGCGGAAGCGCCTACACCACTCGCGGGGTCCGGAACTTCAAGCTCTACGCCTCGACATCAAACTCCTGGAACACATCAGCCGCAGAGATTCAGTCGAACTACACGCTGGCGCTGTCCGGGACTCTGCCACAGGCCTCCGGGACGGCTTCCTACCGGGGCGAATACTTCACCCTTGACGCCCCCGTTGACGCGCGGTTCGTCGCACTGGTCGCGCTGGACGACTACGATGACAGCCTGAGCAGCATGAACTACAACGGCATCGCCGAGATTCAGCTCTTCTCGTCCGGGGAGGCGACCAATTCCGACCCTAATCCAGACGATCCGCCGGCCGGTGAGCCGCAGTTTTCCATCTGCTGCGTTGGCGATTCCATCACCGAAGGCGCAAACTCGACCTCCGCCGCGATAAAGTGGACCTACCGTCTCTATCTCCCCGACGCCCTCGCGGCGCTTGGCTACACGAACATCGCCTGGAAGGGCTCGCACGTCTCGCAGTATTCTGGGTCCCCCCTTGCAAGCGAGGGCTGGTGCGGACAGAATGCCGCGCAGGTCGCGTCGAAGTACATCGCGAACGCGTCGGGGGACCGCGCGGACTTCCTCCTGCTCCATGCCGGCCACAACTACGACGCATCCGATGCGGCCACCATCCCGACAGTCGTCGCCGCCGTGACAAACGCCCACGCGCAGATCATCGCCGCCGCGCGGGCGGAGAACCCGAACGTCGTCGTTCTGGAGGCGAAGGTCATCACGAGCGGAAAGCTCCCCAAGTACCAGTACATCCCCGCTCTCAACGAAGCCATCTGCGCCCTGGCGGCTCGTCTCGACACCCCCGCCTCGCCGGTGACCGTTGTCGATCTGGCGGACGGTTGGGACTACGCGGTCCACTGCATATCCGACATGGTCCATCCGAACGAGACGGGCGCCCGCCTGATGGCGGACCGCTGGGCGACGGCGATCCACGCCTCCATCGAGACTGGCCCCGCCGACGTCCTCGTCGAGGCGGAGTCGTTCGCCGACAAGGGCGGCTGGGTTGTCGATCCCCAGTTCGCCGACATCATGGGCTCCCCCTATCTCCTCGCGCACGGCAAGGGCATTCCGGTCGCTAACGCGATAACAACGGTGCGGTTCGGCGCGACGGGCCCCGTCCGCGCCTGGGTGCGGACGCGCGACTGGACTCCCGATTACACCGGCGAGAAGCCGGGCCGCTTCGCCCTTGCCATCGGAGGCGTTGAATTCCCCAACGAGCTCGGTGTCGCGCCGCCTGACTGGGGCTGGGTCGATGCGGGCGTCATGGACGTTAATGCAGGTTTTCGCACAGTCTCCCTCGTCGACCGAACGGGCTTCGAGGGGCGCTGCGATGCCATCTGGTTTACCTATGACACCTCGGCTGCCGCGCCGCCAAACGCCGCCGCGGACCTTGTAGCGTGGCGCGCAGCGCAGCGCGGCGAAAGCGGACCGCCGACCGATGTCGTCGAGGCAGACTTTGTGGTCGTGGGCGGAGGAATCGCCGGAACCTGCGCAGCCATCGCGGCCGCGGACGAAGGGCTCTCTGTCGCGCTCGTCCAGGACCGCCCGATGCTCGGCGGCAACGCGAGCGACGAGATTCGCGTCCGGACGGAAAAGACGGGCCACGAGTTTCACTGGATCGTGAACGCGGTGAAGAACACGTCCGAGAACGCGAAAGACAAGAAGCAGGACGATGCGAACCGGCTAAGCCTCGTCGCGTCCTACCCGTCCATCTCGACCCACCTCGGCTGGCGCGCCTACGCCGTCGAGACGAATGCGGATCGGCGCATCATCGCCGTGGACGCCCGCCATGTCGAGACGGGCGCGCGCCGCCGTTTCGTCGCGCCGCTCTACTGCGACGCCACTGGCGATGGCTGGATCGGCTTTTGGGCCGGCGCCGCCTACCGGGTGGGCCGCGAGGCGAAAACCGAATTCAACGAGCCAAACAACGGACAGAACGTTGCCGATACCAGCACCATGGGCAACAGCCTCTTGTGGACGACGAAGACGGGCTCCACGGACTACGTCTTCCCGTCCGTCCCGTGGGCGACGATGGTGAGCGGCAGCAGGGCGGACACGAAGGGGGACTGGACCTGGGAGACGGGCCTGGGCGTGGACGAGGATACAATCTATGATGCGGAGATGCTGCGCGACCGACTGTTCCGGGCCATCTACGGGAGCTTCTACAACACCAAGCAGAAGGCGGGCAACGAGAAGCTGGTGTTCAACTTCGTGCCGTACATCGCCGGCAAGCGAGAATCACGCCGGATTCTCGGCGACTACATCGTCCGCGAAAGCGATGTCGTCAATGCCCGCCCGTTCGAGGATGCCATCGGCATCGCCACCTGGACGATCGATCTGCATTTCTACAGCGGCAATTCCGGCTTCATTGCGTCCACCAAGCACGTCACCGTTCCGAACTGGTGGATGCCGTACCGCTCGCTCTGCTGCCGCGACGTGCCGAATCTCTTCCTGGCCGGGCGCTGCGCCAGCTACACGCACGTCGCCTTCGGCTCCAGCCGTGTCATGAACGCCGGCGGACAGCAGGGTGTGGCCGCCGGATATGCGGCATCGCTCTGCCGGAAGTACGACTGCGACCCGCGCGAAATCTACCGAGACGAAGCGAAGACCACTGAACTACAGGCGCTCATCAACAAGCGGGATAACTATACTTGGCCGACGACCTCGGGCCCCGTGACGGTCGAGGTGGCAGCCGTCATCGTCGACAACGCCGATACGACCGGCGTTGAAATCTCCGGGAGATGGCCGACAAGCTCCTACAATGCCGACCGCTACGGTGCGAACTACCTGCACAACAACAAGCTGGCTTCGGAGAACCTCTGGGTGCGCTTCACGCCCGTGCTTCCGTCCAACGCGACATACACGGTCTCCCTCTTCTGGAACGGCGACGACTCCCGCAGCGCAGCTGTGCCGGTGGAGATCGTCTATGACGGTGGCGTGGAGACGAACTACGTAGACATGACGCGGAAGTCGAGCAAGTGGAATGCCATCGGTTCGTGGCCGTTCGCGGCGGGCTCCTCCGCCTCCGTCCGAATTCTGACAATTGGGCAAGAGGACAAGACGGTCATCGCCGATGCCGTCAAGTTCGCGATTGTCGAGACGGTCGAATCGCCTGGCGACGCCGACTTCAACGGGCTTCCAGACGCCTGGGAGCGTCGGCACTTTCTGCAGGCCACCGGCACCGACCCGAACGGCGATCCCGACGGTGACGGCTATGCCAACCAAGCCGAATGGCTAGCTGGAACCAATCCCAATAACGCGGCGTCGATCTTCCGCATGAACCATTTCGCCGCATCACCGGCGGCGGAACGGACCGTCACGCTCTCCTGGCCGAGCATTGAAGGCCGCACCTACACAATCTACCGTAGCGAGAACCTTGATGGCGAGTTTCTGCCGTACCAGATCCACATCGCGGCCACACCGCCGGAAAATGTCATCGACCTTCCCGCCGACGACTCCGACTCGGCCTTCTACCGCGTCGCTGTCGAAGACAACTGATGAATCGACGCATGGAGACTTTGGCACAGTCCCGTTTCGACAAGGCGTTCGCCTGTGCGCGCGACTTCATGGCCGACGGCCTCTGTGCGGGATTCGTGCTGGCGGATGCCGACGAAGGCCCCATCCTCTGCGACGGTCTCCAGTGCTTCAGCGAACGACGTATTCCGATGACGCCCCGCTCTCGCTTCGACATCGCCAGCGTCGGCAAAACCATGACTGCGGCGCTGATAGCACAACTCGTAGCCGAAGGGCGGCTCGACCCAGACGCCCCCTTCACGGACTACCTTCCTGAACACGTCCTCGCCAATGAACACTGCGCCATCACCATCCGCGATCTCGCAACCCACTCATCCGGCTTCGACAACACAAAGCCCTACGAGAAGGCGAAGACCCAGCGCGATTTCCTCGACCTTCTCTTCGCGAAGCGACCTCTCCGACCGCGCGGTGTCGCCTACGAGTATGCCTGCGCGAACTTCATCTACCTCGGCATGATTGTCGAGCGCCTGACGGGGCTTGACCTTGATGCAGCCGCGCGGCAGCGTCTCTGGGGACCGCTCGGCATGGCAGACACAACCTGGAATCCCGTCGAGGATGACGGGTACGTCGTCGAGTTTTCCCCCGACACCCATGAGGGAACCGGTCCGCGCCGCATCGGCGACCACAACGACTATTCCTGCTTCCTCAGCGAACGGCCACTTGGCAACGGAAGCGTCTTCACGACCATCGGCGACATGCGGCTCTTCCTTTCCGATCTCCTGCACCGCCGCCGCTTCGCGAAGGACTACTACGACCTTCTGTTCACGGAAAGCTACGCCGGCAGGTCCGTGGGCGGAAGCCCCGTGCGCCGCTCGTTCGGCTGGGATATGGAGACGGGCTTCTCCCACGCGGCAATCCTTCACACGGGCTGGACGGGCATGACGGTTGTCATCGACCCCGATATCGGCTTTGCAGGAGCCTTCCTGACAAACCGACTCGGCGGCGGTTCCCGCTATCAGGAGGCCAAAGACCACCGTATCCGCGTTCTGGCGGTGCTGGCAGGACTTGAGTGAAGTGTCATTGGCGATGGCAAACCGACAATCGTCCACCATCTTGTCTTCCAGGTCCGATTAGGGTATAATTCCATTGTGTTACCGACGATTGTATCCACATACGGAGCGCTCCATGAACCGCACCAATTTTCTCCCTCTCGCTCTCCTCGCCTTCACCCTCGCTGTATCGTCCGCACGGGCTACTCTACTTCTCTACGACGGCTTCGCCACGGCAGCAGATGAGCAGAACCGCTCCGCGTATGCTACGAGCCAGACCAAGCTCGGCAACGCCAACTCCGGAACGGCGTGGACCACAGGCCTCGTCGACACCGGAAGCTACAAGTGGAGCGACACATCAGGTGTCGTCTATTCGTTCCCGGACAACTACGGACTCTCCCTCCCCGCCCTCTTCGCGGACGGCAATGGCGTCCAATTTACGGCGCGCGGCGGAAGCGCAGGGTACTTGAGCAGCGGCTCGGCACAGGAGAAACGCGCGAAGAACCGCGCCATCTCCGCCACGATGCCTACGACGGGAACGCTCTTCTACCGCTGTCTGATGAAAATCGAGCCGGCTGCGCATACAGCACTCAAGACCGGCAACGAATGGAGGTATCAGGGCACAGGTCTCTCCACCATCTCCGCGGACAATGTGTACAACAACCAGGATGATCTCAAGAACAACGGCTTCCGAATCGGATTCACGGGTCGAAAATCGCCTGCGCGAGTCGACATCGGCGCCAACATTGGCGGTCAGTACAAAACCGTTCTCGAAAACGTCGCAGCGGACACAACCTACATCTTTCTCATCGGGATCGACTACGACACCGGCAAGGCCAAGGTCTACGCCGCGTCCATTGCGGACTACGCCTACCCCATCAACTGGACAATGGAAAACATCGATCTTGCCGATGCCGTCAAGAACGCGCCGATGAAGGTGATGTTCCTTGACGGTGACTACCAGACAAACAGCGGACGAGCCCTCTTTGACGAAATCGCGGCCGGAACGACGCTTGAGGACGTCGCTGTCATCGCCCCCGCCACGGCTCCCCAGCTCGGCGATGTCTCCCTCTCCCGCACCGGCTCGGCGACCTACTCCGTCATGGCGGAAGAGGCGACCAATGCCGCTGACCTCTACTGGATTGCGGACAACGGAACCTCGACGCCCGTGACGAACCTCATCCAGTCGGCCGTCTCGGCGGGGTCAACCGCCACTGGAACGATCTCCGGTATCGCGGCCAACAAGACCTACACGATCTCGGTTCTTGCGAAGAACGCCAACGGCGAGGATGTAAAGGAAGCGGGCGTGATCTACACGGGAGAACTGACGCTTGGCACAACAACCGATGCCAACGAATACGGCCTTGTCCCCGGCACGGTCGCGGTTTCGCGCACTAGCGCCGATTCCTTCCCGCTCACGGTCAACTACACGATCTCGGGCAGCGTCGGCACGGAGGGCACGACCTGGGAGGCGCCCGTGGCCGTCACGATTCCGGCCAATTCGGCGACGGGCTCCCTCGTCGTCACGCCGCGTGTCGACAGCACGGTAACCCAGGACATCACCGTCACCGTGGCACTCGCCGCAGGCAACTACGAGATTCCCTCGTCGAATTCGGCAACCCTGCAAATCATCAACGTTGCCGCGCCTTCCGGATACAACACCTGGATGGCCCCTGCGGACGGGCTTGCGTCCGTCGGCTCCAACTGGTCCGAGGGACATGCGCCGACGGCGTCCGAAAACGTCCTCATCGACGGCTACTTCTCCACCGCCAACTGCGAGTGGGACGCCGACGCGTCGGCCACCGTCGGTTCTTGGACGCAGAACGCGAGCTACACAAGCACCGTCACATTCGACACGGTCTACGCCGGGAAGGGCGACTTCACCGTGTTCACCGTCACGGGCAATGCCGAGGTGAACGGAGGCGTTTGGACGCATCCGCTGTCCTTGACGAGTACGGCGAAAAAGGAAAATGACGCCGTCCAGAGTGATGAGACCTATCGGCTCAATGTCGCCGTCGGCGGCACGTTTACGCTCGGTGCGGGCGGGATGATCAACGTCACCGGGAAGGGTGAAAGGCAGACGGCGGGATCCAGTCCCATGCCAAGACATGGCGGCGCTCTCGACTACACCTCGTTCTGCTACGGCAATCCCAAGTATCCGGTCGACATCGGTTCCGCCGGGTGGTCGGGAACCGACCAGGACGCCAAGAAGGCCGCCGGCGGCGGCGCCGTGCATCTGACCGTGACGGGAGCGGTCGTCGTGAACGGTCGCATTCTCGCGGACGGCGAGTCCAAACCCTACGCCTGTGGAGCGGGCGGCTCCATCCTCATTGAGGCACCATCCGTTTCCGGCACCGGCATGATCCGCGCCGGATACACGTATGCGAAGAGCAACTCCAGCGGCATTCGCACCGGCGCCGGCGGACGCGTCGCGCTCCTCACAACGGACGCCGTCGATCTTTCGTCGCTCTGGGTTTCCGCCGCGGCATACGAGACGGGCGGCACGGCTGGCTCGGGCGGAACCGGCACGGTCTACCTCAAGGACTCGACGATGACGCATGGCGTCCTCATCGTGGACAATCCGAAGGAGCAGACTCTCCGCAACATCCAGCCACGCACCGGGGTGACCTCGGAAGGCGACTGGACGTTCGACGAGGTGCGAATTGGCGCTTGGAGCCAGCTGCTGATCCTGGCCGACAAGACACTGCACCTCCCCAACGGCCTCGCCTCGGTGACGGCCCTTTCCAATGCCACCACCTCGGCAACGAGCATCTTCCTTACCGGCGGCACCATCGACATGGGCGCGACGGCCGACCAGACAATGGACGGCACCTGGCAGCTCTCCGTCGTGACGAACCTCGTGTTTCCCGGAAACCTGACCCTCACCGGGGGCGCGATGCTCGGCAAGTACAACCATGCCCTCAACCTCGGCAACCATCTGGATGTCTGGTCCAATGCGACCTACCTCTGCTCGATTTCCGTCGCCGGGAACCTGACGGTCGATTCCGCCAGTTCGCTTTCGGCATCGCTGAACGGCTTCATGCAGAATTCCGCCTATTATTTCCCCGGATACGGAACAAGCTCACACGGCGGATGCTACGTCGACACGGCCACGCTCACCGGCGGGGCCATGGCGTACGGCTCCATCCTCAACCCGCTCCTGCCCGCGCGCGCTCAAAGCAACAGCTACTACCAGCCCGGCGGCGGAGCCCTGAAGCTGACGGTCGGCGGGACGCTCGCGCTGGCCGGGAAGATCGTCTCGGATGGCTACAGCGGCGGCAACGCGGGCGTGCGCGGCGCCGGCGGCTCGATCAACATCACGGCCGGTTCGCTGACGGGCACGGGTTCCATCCACGCCAACGGCCTTACGGCGGAGTCCGGCGGTCGTGTGGCAGTCCGGCTGACCAATTCCGACGCGACGTTCGACGACTTCACCGGTACGATCACGGCCAGTCGCGACGGAGAGGCCAAGACGGCTCCTGGCACGGTCTATCTGCAGACGGCCGCGAATGGCGAAGGCGGCGGAACGATTATCGTCGATGGTTCGCTGCGCTCCGGCACGGCGTCCACCATCGCCACGCCCTACACCCCGATTCCGGCCAACGGCGCCCATGCGGACGCCCCCGACGACTTGAGGAAGTGCGCACTGGAGGTGTCCAACTACGCCCGCGTTGGCATCGCGGAGACGCTGAAGCTGGCGTCCGTCGAGATGGATGCTTCGTCCACGATTGATCTCTGCGGCAAGAAGCTTGCCGTCACGAACGCGAAACTCGGCGGCGCGACGGTCACCCCCGGTACATACACCCCTGCGGACGCCGTCGTCGCGGACTTCATCTCCGACACCGTCGGCGGCGGTTCGTTCGTCGTCATGGGCAATCAGACGCTCATTCTTCTCAGGTAATTCCGCATGCAGAATGTCCAACCGTTCCGCGCATTCCCCATTGTCACGGCGCATCCATTGCAACCCAGACGAGGCCCATCGAGGACGGCGATGGCTCCCGCGTAAACGTGTACGCCATGGTCGCCAACAGCACAACCATCCTCATCCGCTAAAACTCAGGCAATACCATGCAAGACTCCATCGTCACACCTCGCTTCATCTCCGAATTTTCCATCCTGGACGGCGAACGCTGGTGGGGCGGCGGCGGTGGAGACGGACAGAACCAGCCCTACGGCGTCGGCAATTCGCCCCGCGTCGACCTGCGGCAGCACGGCAACACCTCCTCGCCGATGCTAGTATCTTCGCGCGGCCGCTACGTCTGGAGCGAGAAGCCCTTCGGCTACGAGTTCCGGGGCGGCCGCCTCATCCTTGATTCCGATGTGGAGGAAATCGCCCCCGTCCAGGCTGGCGCGTCGCTTCGCGACGCCTACCTCGCTGTGGCGAAGGCCCACATGCGGTTCGAAGGCAAGACACCCCCCGACATCTTCTTCTCGCTTCCCCAGTGGAACAACTGGATTGAAATCGCCCTCCATGGCATGGATCAGAAGGCGGCCGACGACTACACCGCCGAGCTCGCGAAGAGCGGCTTCCCGTGCGGCGTCTACATGATGGACGGCGGCTGGTTCTCGCACCAGGGCTCCTACGAGTTCTACGAGAAGGACTTCCCCGATCCGAAGGGCCTTTTCGACCGCATCAATGCCCAGGGCTGGATCCCGCTCATCTGGACCGCCCACTTCGTCTCTCCCGACAGCCGCGAGTACAAGCGCTTCCGCTACCACCCGCTCTTCCACGGCCTGGACATCCTCGCCTACCGCAAGAAGCCCGGCTCCAAGGACGCCGCCGTCGTCCGCTGGTGGAGCGGCATCAGCGCCATCTACGACCTCACCAAGCCCGAGGCGAACGCCTTCTTCGTGAAGACGCTCAAGGACTTCGCCGCGAAGTATGGCATCGCCGGCTACAAGTTCGACGCGGGCGACCCCAAGATGTTCATCGAGGACTGCCGCTTCGCGGACGAGACGGCCGAGCCGGTGGACTACACCCGGCTCTACGCCGAGCTTGCCGCGCGCGAGTTTCCCTACCACGAGATCCGCGTGAGCTGGAAGTGCGGCGGCCTACCGCTCGTCACGCGTCTCGGAGACCGCGCCCATGCCTGGTCCGGCCCCTCCGGCCAGGACACCATCATCCCGCAGATCATCGCGGCGGGGCTCCTCGGATGCCCGTACTCGCTCGCCGACATGGTGGGCGGCGGCCTTGAGGGAACCTTCTTCGACCGCGAAATCGACGAGACGCTCTTCGTGCGCTCCGCCGCCCTCCAGTCGCTGATGCCGATGATGCAGTTCTCGCCCGCGCCGTGGCGCCACCTCTCGGCGAACGGCGTCGAACTGTGCCGCAAGTTCGCCGACCTCCACATCGCCTTCGCGCCGTACATCCTCGAGATGGCCCGCCACGCGTCGGTCACCGGCGAGCCAATCGTCCGCGCGATGGAGTACGAGTTCCCGAACCAGGGCTTTGCCCGTTCGATGCAGCAGTTCATGCTCGGCGACAAGTGGCTTATCGCGCCTGTCATCACGCCCGACAACGCGAAGACGGTCGAGCTTCCCGCAGGAACGTGGCGCGACGACCTCGGTGCCGTCCACCAAGGTCCCGCAACGCTCCGTCTGGAAAACGTTCCGCTTGACCGCCTCCCGCGCTACGAGCGGTTGGCCGACTAGTCCGCTACTTGATGCAGCTTGGCGTCTTGAGGCGCGCATAGCCGCCGCTCAGGACAACCGACGGATCGCCGCCGGTCGTCATGGGATGTAGCTCGGCCTCGAACTCCGGCAGGGAGCCAAGTTCGCCGCGCGCCCATGCCTTCACGCGCGCGGCGAGCATTCCCGCCCGTGCGGACTGCGCCGCAAAGCGCGCCTCCAGCACCTCCCACCCGAACGGGCTGTTGTGCGTCATCCACCGCTCGCGCCGAATCTCCCAGGCCTTGTCCACTTCGCGCTTGAGCGCGAGGAGTCCGTCCGTCGCCAGCGCCTCCGCGCCTGTGCGGTCGCCCGCCAGTACCGCCTTGCGGATTCGCCCGCGCAACCCGAACTTGTACGACAGCGCCTTCGCGACATGCCCCTGGAAAGCTAGATACCCGGATTCGGGTGTGCGCTTCGCCGCGCGGAGCAGACGCCGCGAAAGCTTCGCGTAGAACTCGTTAATCGCGGGGTCGTCCGGGGTCTGCGGATCGTAGAGCGCAAGCGCTGGGTCCTCCCAGAAGAACGCCTTCTCCGCACCCGACGGACAGCCCGCCAAATCGTGGAAGTATTGGTTCGTGTTCACCTGGTCTGCGGCTTCCCAATCCGCGAACACCAAATCGCACGAGCCACGCAGATTCGCGGCGCGCAGCCGCTTCGACACCTTTCCGGTCGGCGAGTAGACGCACTCCGCCGCATGCTGGATGGCCGGTAGCGCCGTCGCCACGTCGCATTCGGCGCCGTCGTCGCCCCACAGCGTGATGAAGACCTCCCGGACGCCCTTCCGCCGACAGGCGGAAAGCCCGTTGTCCGCGAGCTTTACCGAGTACGCAAGCGAATTCCACAGACGGCCCCACGTCCAGGCACCGCCCGCGAAGACGATGTCGCAGCCAAGCCGCTTGTGGAACTCCATGTACCGCTCGTACTCCTTGCGATCCGTGTGGTAGTAGTCCCAGTAGCACAGCGCCACGTCGCGCGGAATCTTCGAGACCGTTTCCGCGTCGAGGCTCCAGTCCGGGTCGTAGTACGCGTGCGTCTTGCTCCCGATCCGGAAGTACATGTCGCTCCAGATCATCGGTCGCAGCCCGTGCTTCCGGCAAAGTTCCCGCACTCGCGAGAGGTGCCCGTTCATGATCTCGCCCGTTGGATGCTCGCCGAACTTCTTCCGGAACTCCCCCGTTCCAAGCCCCCACGCCTCGTCCATCCCGAGGTTGATCCGGCGGCTTCGGAAGCATTCGGAGACCGACGCGATGCATTTGTCGAGCAGCGCGTAGGTGTCGTCCGAAAACGCGCACAGCACATGGTCGGTGTCGCGGTACTTCGCCGCCGCCTGCCACTGGAGGAACTGTTCCATGTGGCCGAGCCCCTCGATGCACGGGAACAGCTCCACGCCGAAGGCGTCCGCATAGTCGTCCACCTCCTTCAGTTGCGCCTTGGTATAGCCGCCGCGCAGATACCCGAAGAACGGCTCGTCCTCCACGGGGAACGTGTCCTCAACGTAGAGCATCATCGAGTTGAGGCCCATGAGCGACGTCTTGAGGATGAGCTCCTTGAGTGCGGCGACGTTCGGCACCGCATTCCGGCTGCAGTCCGGCATGATTCCGAAGGTCGTCGTGAACGGCGCCTCCTCGAACCCCTCGACCGTGCCGCCGATTGCCGCGCCCATGACGCGGCCGAGCGCCCGCAGCGCCCCCGTCTTCCCGCCCGCGGTAATACAGAGGTGGGCGCCGATGATCGCGGCGCGGCACGCCCCAGGTGCCATCGACGCTTCTAGCGCGATGTCCACGGGCATGCCGTCCGGGGCGAACCTCCCCGGGAAGCGCTGCACGACCTCCTCGACGGCGAAACGGAGGGCTTCTGGAACGGTGGCAATGGTCAGTTTCATGGATGACGGCTCCTGCAAAATGGTGGATGGATGTAACGCCGCACATTGTAGGGGATTTGGATACGGGTGTCACTAATGAATTTCGAAACGAATGTTCAATTGCCAACCTCTCCGTCTGGGTGTATGATACTTTCACACCCCAATCCACATCCCCGCGGAATCTCCTGGTTTCCTTCCGCAATTTATAAAGGTTTCCCATGAAATCCCTGCCCTCTATCCGAGCCCTGCGGCGCACTTTCGGCGCGGCCGCGTCCGTGTTGTTTGCCCTTCCCGCCATCGGCGATGTCACATGGAACCTCGTCACCGATGCTTCGACTCTTGCTGTGGACGATGTCGTCATCATCGCGGCCAGCGGGTACGATGTTGCGCTGAGCACCACGCAAAACAACAACAACCGCGGACAGGCCACCATCACGAAAAGCGGCGACACATGCACGTTCGGAAACGACGTTCAGCAGTTTACGTTGCAGGCCGGTACAACCTCTGGATCCTTCGCTTTCTACACGGGATCCGGCTACATTTACGCCGCATCGTCTGGAAGCAACTATTTGAGAACGGAGACGTCCAAAAGCGCCAACTCCTCATGGTCGATCTCCATCGCTTCCGGTGTGGCCACCGTCATTGCCCAAGGGTCCAACACGCGGAACAAGTTGCAGTATAACTTGAGCAGCAAGGTGTTCTCGTGCTACGCCTCCGATTCTACAACGCAGAAAACCATTTGTCTCTACCGCAAGACCGGCGACGGTGGCGACGATCCGCCTCCGCAGCCCAGCGCTCCGACGATTTCCGTCTCCCCCACCTCCACCACAGTGGACGTAAACCATCCGGTCACCGCCACCATCACGACGAATGACGCCGTCACTTCCGTCACCGCTTCCATGGGCACAATCTCCGGCAACACCTGGTCCTGGACGCCCACTACGGCGGGACAATACACCGTCACCTTCACCGCCATCGGCGCGGCAGGCACGTCGCCCGACACGAAACAGCTGACCATCACTGTGACCTCCGGCGGATCGGGTTCAAGCCTGCCCGTCCCGACCATCGCCCAGGCCTCCAATCTCCTCTCCAACGGCAACGGCTTCACCGCCAACTGGTCCGCCGTTTCCGGCGTTACCGGCTACGAAATCCAAATCGCCACCAACGCCTTGTTCGACGCTGTGCCGAATGTCATCCTGGAAGAGCATTTCGACACGCTTGCGACTGGAATTCCTAACGGCTGGAGTGGTCCAAAAGAATTCTATAATGCCGCTACCTATGGCGCTGCCGCACCTGCGTATGCGTTCAAAGAACAAGGCAAAACTCTTGTTTCCCCTTCCTTCTCCGGAGGCTATTCCGTTTCCTTCAGCGCTGCACCAGCCAATGGCAACGCGGAGGGTATTGGAAGTGTCATCACGATCACGGAAACAAAACCCAACGGAGGCACGGAACCTTATCCAATCACCATTGATTCCAAGTCCAAGAAAACCTATGGGGCGCAGCTGACGGGAACAGCCACAAAGGTCAGCTTCACGTTCACCCAGAAGAACTACAACATCGGCATAGACGATGTCTTCGTCTGCGGCACTCCCTTCAACACCGTCGTCCAGACCTCCTCCGCCTCCGGCGCCTCCACGTCCTCGAAGGCCGTCACCGGCCTCTCCCCGAACACCACCTACTATGTCCGCGTCCGCTCCGTCAGCGGTTCCAACCACTCCGACTGGTCGAGCTACACCACCGTGACGACCGAAGCCGGCAACACGAACTACGCGCCCGAAATCACCTCCTTCTCCCCCGCCACCGCCACAGTCGCCCTCGGTTCCACGCAGGCCTTCTCCGTCGGCTACTCCGATGTGAACCACAACGACTCCCTCACGCTCGCCGTCACGGACAACGGCGCGCCCCTCGCCACGGAGTCCCTGTCCGGCACGTCCGGAACCCACTCCTATTCCTACGCCGCCACCACCCCTGGTACCCACGCCCTCGTCTTCACCCTCTCCGACGGCACGGCCTCCGCCACCACCAACGCCACCGTCACCGTTCCCGTCCCCGTCCCGATGCTTGCCCCCATCGACGAGGAGACGCTGCTCGACGATGGCACCGGCTTCACCGTGGAATGGTCCGATGTCCCCGTTGCCACGGGCTACGAACTACAGATTGCCGTCCGCGCACTCAGGGAACACCTTCTGGAGGAGGACTTCGACGATCTGGAAGACGCCGAATATCCAACAGGCTGGACCGGCAGCGGGACGAGCGATCTCGACTACAACTCGAACAGCCTTTGGGGGGAAGCCTCTCCCGCCTTCAAGTTCAAGGCCGTTAACCAGACCCTTGTCACACCGGCATTTGCTGGCGGCGGATTCGTGTCTTTCTATGCGCGCCCGAATGGAAACCCAGGAAGCACGATCACCATCACGGAAGCCCGCCCGTCTGGCGAGCCGCTGACCCATGACGCCATTGTCATCGACGGCGAGGGCACCTATACGCAGGAACTCTCGGGCAACGCGACGCAGCTTACCTTCACCTTTGCATCGAAGGTGGCGAACATCATCTTCGACGATGTGGATATCTACGGCCCCGGTTCCGACACCCTCGTCCAGACCCTGACCCCCGCCGCCGGCACGACCTCGACCAACGTCGTCGGCCTCCTCCCCAACACGACCTACTCCGTCCGCATCCGCGCCCTGTACAACGCCGAAGCATCGGCCTGGTCCGACTATGTCTCTGCCAGGACCCCGGCCAGCGCCCCCGTCCCGCCGGAAATCTCCTCCGTGGCGCAGGCCTCCGAAATCGCCGCCGGCGGCACCGCTCACATCACCGTCACCTACTCCGACGCCAACGAGGACCCGCTGCAGCTCTCCCTCTCCATCGCCGGAGCCGCGGCGCAGCCGCTCGACCTCGCCAGCGGCGGCGTGTACGACTACACCCCGACCTATGCCGGCATCCACCGGCTGATCTTCTCCGTCACGGACGGGCAGTTCACGTCGTCCTCGACCAACGACATCACCGTGGTCCTCTCCGCCCCCGTCGCCTCCGACGCCACGGGCGCCACCTCCTCCCCGCCCGGCTTCACCGCCCACTGGACCAGCGTTCCCCTTGCCGAGGGATACACCGTCGAGGTCGCCACCTCCCCGCTCTTCGATGCCGCCCCCGGCGGGGTCGTTTTCACCGAGGACTTCTCCACCCTGTCCACAGAAGAGCTCCCCACTGCCTGGACATCCAATGCAGAAAGAGACTTCCGCGTCACGTCGGCAACTCGCTGCGGCGAAAAACCGCCCGCCTTCCGCTTCGGACTAATCGGCTCAAGTGGAACTTCCCTCACGAGTCCGGAATTCGCGCCAGGCGCCTATCTGCAGTTCTTCGCCCACACAAAGACGGGACCGCAAAAGTTGCGCACCATCGGTTCCACGCCCAACGGAGACCAAACTATCGAATTCACCATTGCCGAAGGTGGAAGAACCTACACCACCAACTTCTCAACTGCTGTCACAAGTCTCCGCTTCGAATTCGAGCAAATCACATCAGGAGGCTATGTCACCTTGGACGATGTCCTCGTCCGCACCTCCGCCGCCGAGAACACCGTCGTCGCGACCGTCGCCGCCGCCGCCGGAGCCTCCAGCATCGCCGTCTCGCAGCTGCCCGGCGCCCCGACCTACTACTACCGCGTCCGTGCGACCGGCACCGGCGTCGCGTCGGACTGGTCCAACACCATCGAGGTCCCCTTCCTCGGCACCCCGAAGAACATCGTCTTCCACTCCGCGAAGTACATCGAAGACGGCTCCTCGCTCACCTGGGACGCCGCCATCGGCGCCACCTCCTACCGCGTCAAGATGCTGGAAGGCACCATCACTCCCGACGTGGCCCTCCTAGAAGAGTTTTTCGACGATGGCAAGACGGCCCCCGATGGCTGGTCCTTCAAAAACATTACCGGAACGCTTGGCGATCAGTATTGCGGGGAATCGGCCCCGGCCCTCAAGTTCGACAAGGCGCCGTCCGACGAGCATCCCGACGACCCGCACAGCTCCATCACCACTCCCGAGCTGGAATACCCGGCCACGCGCGTCTCCTTCGTGGGCAGCGCCTCCGGCACCACAGGCGGCACGCTCACCGTGTACGCGCTGACGAACGGGACATGGCAGTCCGTGGCGACGCTCTCCCCCAGGGACAAGGCCAAGGAGACCTTCTCCTACCCGCTTCCCGCGAACACCTCCAAGGTGAAGATCGAGTTCACCGAGAAAATGAGCGGCACGAACTTCGCCATCGACGACCTCGTCGTCTGGGGCACGGGCCCGGTCTGGCACGAATACCGAACCTTCGACGACATCGCCACGCCGTCGCTCGCCTTCTCCGATCTGCGCCACGACACCCCGTACTCGTTCACCGTCTCGGCCATCAACGAGTACGGCGAGGCCACGGCGGAGCCCCTCGTCGCCACCACGCCCCCGACCAACCCCGCCACCGTCCTGAAGTTCCGATGAACCCCCGGAATCCCGAATCCCGAATTCCGGAACCCCGGAATCCCGGCAACGGGCAACGGAAAGCCCGCCGGGGCTTCACGCTCCTGGAGCTCATCGTCTCCGTGACTGTCCTTGTC
>JAEEGL010915325.1_pt1 | contig 19131 bp, 17 predicted proteins | sample 9134231 | NCBI WGS metagenome assembly JAEEGL01 (sample SAMN16246548, study PRJNA631951) | gut metagenome | biome: gut microbiome; feature: rumen; material: fiber-attached | host: Bos | place: Iran: Karaj | collected 2018-10 | reverse complement strand
TGGCCGCGTGATCCAGACCGGCATCAAGCAGTGCCAACGCAATTCGTCGAAGTCTTCCGTGGTAGGCATGGACCAGGCGGCGTTGGTCTTGTACGCCACGTCGTCGGCATCCAGGAGGGTCGTCATTCTGTCGATGTTGTTGTACTTGGTCGGGTTGTCTGCGCTGCCGAAGCGGTAGTTGCTCCACAGATACTTCGATTTCGGCGAGACTTCTCCCCAGGCATAGAAAGTACCGGCGTTGTACTCCGTCGAAGCGCCGAGGTTGCACTCGGCCCACAGCGTACCGCTCGGCAGACCCAGGTCGACAAACCCTTCAGGAATATCCCGGTTGCGGCTCTGTGTAACGGTGGAAACAGAACTGAGATTTCCGTATTTGAAGGTGATGCTGGTAGACCGTTCCGTGGTCCGGCGGTTCTTGCTGAACGCTACCTTGACCTCATGGAGAGTGTTGGAAGTTTGGGTGACGGATTTGACCGTAGCCCATCGGTCTGCTGTCGTCACATTCACGTCGGTCATGCTGAGAGGGTCGTCAATCTTGACCGTGAAGGTCAGCTCTGTGGGATACTCGGCGATGTATTGATGACCTATGTCGACCTTTATATCGGTATGGGACGTGCTCTGCGTGATGCGCAGACGGACCTTTTCCGGCATTCCGCTATAGCCGATTACGGCGAAGGTCTGACGGGAAGCGCCTGAAGAGTTTTCGCTGACGTTGATCTTCGGGATGTTGTCCGTCGCCGCAGACCAGAACCAGGGTGTGTCGCCTTCTTCCATGACGTACAAGGTTGCGTTCTCGCGCGGGTTCGTAATCTGGACGTTGATGGTCTGGGACTGTCGTGAATAGTTAAGGAAGAGGGAGGTCTCGGGTACGGTGAAGACCGGGGCTTCGTAGGTCTGCGTCACGTGGAAGACGGACTGGCTTCCGCCAAGACTGACGACGATGCCCGTCGTCCTTTCATTGCCGCTGTTGTTCTCCTTCATGTCGAAGGAGACCGTATTGCCTTCGCGCTTGAGATTCGTTACGAAACTGTATTCCTGCTCGTAGGCGACCTGAAGGTCATCGTAGCTGTATTCATCCGGCAGCGTGACATCGAACGAAACGCTCCGTTTCTGATAGTTGAAGGTCATGTCTCCGGGGTTCAGGATAATGACCACGTCGTCGGCGAGCTGCTTGAAGGGGACCGTGACGTGCTGGTCCAGGTAGCTGAGCTTGATGTGGCCGATGCGTTCCCTGCCTGTCGTGTTCCGGCTTGCCGTGAACAGATATGACATGTCGGTGTTCTGCCTGATATTCGTGATCCAGGATACGTCAGGGGTCAGTTCCATCTTGACGCCGCCGACAGGATTCCTTACGTAGGCGATGAGGGATACGGCATCCTCGCCCGCTCCGTTCACGGTCTCGGGGGCTTCCGGATTGAAGTCGGCCACGATCTCCGGCGGACCTGCGGGCTTGCCGAACTGCTTGACTACCAGCGTGTCCATGTTGGGCGTTGCCGTATACTTGACAAGCAGCTTGCAGGTACGGGCCGAGGTGGACGTGTTGGGCTGGACGGTATAGGAAAGGACGCCGTCCTTGAATTTTCCCTCGATCCAGTCGGGCGCACTGAAGGAATAACCATTGTTGTATCTGAAACTGATGGTGCAACCCGGATAGGGATTGGTGATGGAATAACCTATCTCGAAGCTGCCGCCTTCGTGGGAGATGTCGCGGGCATGCTCGTCAATCGCCAGGACGGTGAAGGGATCGTAGAAGCCGTACTGGGTGATGGTGAACACCTGCGGCTGGGCATCCTTGTAGTTCAGCGTGATGGTGCCGGTGCGGACGCTGCCGTTGTTGCTCTCGGCGTAGAACGAAACCTGCGTGGCGCTGATTTCCTGGATATGGATCCAACTGTCCGAAGGGCTTGCCGTAAGGACCTCGCCCTCGAGGGGGAAGTCGACCGAATAGGTCAGGAATCCTGGCGTCCTCGCCATTGCGCCGCCCATTTCCAGGGACTCCTGCTCCAGGACGATGACCGGATTGGCGATGGCCGTCCATATGGAAGGGTCCTTGATGTCGCCGAGGCCGATGGCGGTGTGCTTGCTGACCGTCTTGGCGTTGACGGTGCGGGTGAAGCGGGCTCCGGACGTCTCGTCCACGATCATGAAGGTATAATCCTTCGGAGTTCCCACGGCGCTTTCGTCAAGCACTCCGGAGAAGCTCACGATGGAGCGGTCCTTGTCGTAATGGCCGGGGATGGGGCTCCCCGAATCGTAAAAATACGAGGACGACGGGCGGGCCCAGTCGTTCACGAACAGAAATGCGAGCGGCCTTACGTACTCCTGCGTGAAGGTATAGCGGTGTCCCTCAGTGAATCCGGTGATGTCGAAGTGTACATATTTGTACGTATCGGGGATCGGCGGCGCCTCCAGCTCCAGGGTGCCGCGCAGCTCGTCGTTTTCGAGATGCCAGAAGCACCAGTCGTGCTGATAGAATATTCCGGAGTAGTCCTTGTCGAAATAGAAATAGCCTGCCCACGGGTCCGATTCGGGCGGCGTGGTGATGACGGCATCGTTGTAATAGGGTAAGAACACTCCCGACATCTCCATGTTGCCCTTGTCGTATGCGGCCTGCAGGTCGGAGACGGTGAGTCCGTTCATGGGCGTCGCGACCCATTCTCCCCCTACGTATTTCTCTTCCAGATACTTAGGAGCAGGGACCCCGTGGAAGAAGACGTACACGACGTCACCCTCGTTCCACTGGTCCTTGTACGTGGCGCGGGTGGCCGGCTCTCCGGTGGGATCGATGCGGGTGATTTCCAGTTTGACTTTGAGTTCCCTCTGCGGGAGGGCGGCGGGATCCTGCAGTTCGATTCTCTTGCAGGCTGCGAGCGCGGCGAAGGCGCAAAGGATGGCAATCAACTTTTTCATCTCTCGTCCTCCTTAAACATACCAATCTTCCTCTCCCTCGAAAGGAGTGGTTATCAACGGGTCACTGACGGCAATCAAGCCCTCCGGCCGTACCGGTACGACCTCCGTCAACGGGGCTTCATACACTACACGCATAGCTATATCGGTTTTTTACAAGCCGAATATACGCATTTTGCGCGTGTGTAAGCAAAAATAAGGGTGTAGATTTTCAAAAAAATCTACGATTTCGGCGCAGATTAATGGACCTGCTTGAACTGCTTGTGGCCTTTGCAGCCGGGGCAGCCTTTGTTCAGGTTAGGGAGGACGTATTTGTAGTAGCAGGCGTTGCACACGGTCAGCGAGCAATTGTCATTGGGACAGCGGTAGAACACTGTGCAATTGCAGACCCCGCTGGATGACTGCGGGCACGACTTTCCGAAGCAGATCTGGCAGGTGAGCCTCGCGTCGGAATCGTTCGCGGCCTCTTTCGGGTGTGTCTGTGCAAATGCCGCCGCCAGGCAGATGGCAATAAGAACGCCGGCAAGTATCAATGCTTTCTTCATATGCTGTTCGAATGTTGGTTTCGGGTATCACAAAAATACTTAATTTTGTTCGATTAATGAGAAAAGCGCCAATGAGACATCATATTTCTTTACGGATAATCGCGGGAATCGCCTTTGTTTTCCTTCTCTTCATCACCAGTTCCTGCCGGAAGGCCGCGGGGCTGGACGGGATAGTCGGCAACTGGGAGGTGTCCATTACTTATAAGTATCCGGAGGGCATTTCCGATGATACCATGGATCTGGGCCTGTGGAATTACACTTTCCTGGCGAACGGACATGGCAGTTTCGCCGGCAAGGACTATAATACCGACAAGAAGGAGTTCACCTACCGCTATGATGACGCGAAGAATTTCATCGTGCTGAAGTCGGAGGGGTCGACGAGCGAACTGTATGTAGACAGCATTTCCAAGGACAGCTTCGTGCTTCAAGGCACCGGGACCTCCCAGCAGGGGAACGCCATATATACCATTGCGATAACCTTCCGCGGAAAGAGGATCTGACGGGGTTTATCCTGCCATACGCTTCTCCGCCCTCATTGCTTTGATTTCCATGGCAATCGTAAGGACACTCCCGAAAAAAATGCACAAATAATTTGGTTTATAATATAAACTACTTTATATTTGCATCGGTGTTCGACGCTGAACCGGTGCGCAACGGGACGGAGAAGAACCAGAATGACCTTTAAATCAGAAAAGAAATGGAAAACAACTTCTCAGCAGAAAACAGTCTCCGCCTTATTGCAGAGACCATTGAGCGCAGTCGTCGCACGATTGCCAAAAACTCCGGCAAGCCACTCATCCTCTGGGGTGTGCTTGTAGCGCTTACAGCCATCGTCATATGGGCATTATGGAGCAAGACGGGCAGTGCCGTCTGGAATTTCCTCTGGTTCGCAATGACAGCCATCGGTGCCATATGCATGCGTTTCATGGCACGCAATAGCGAAAAAGTACCCGATTCGGAAGTCGGCCGGATGCTCGGCAAGATCTGGATGTGGTTCGGAATCTTCTCGACGGGTTTCTTCGCTCTTGTGTGGGCTGCCTGGGGCCTCCGCACCGCCATCGGAGTCGAAGGACCGCTGAGGGTGGACCTGACGCTTATCATCGTCCTCATGATGGGTCTTTGCGGCACCCTTTCCGGGGCGGCGCTCAAATTCAAGCCGATTTCCATATCATCGGTTGTCGCTACTGCACTCTCGGCGCTCTTCCTTATGGTGATGCCCGAGGGTTCCTCCCTCCGCATCCTGGCTTTCGTGATCCTCGGCCTCTTCGCCTTGATCATCCCGGGAGTGATCCTTCAGAAACAATCAAGCAAGTAAGCCATGCCCGAAAAACTGTTCAAACCGCTTGATCCTCTGCTCCATTCGGAGCTGCGCCTCGCGGTGATGTCGATCCTCCTCGATGCCGGCAGTGCGGATTTTGTCTACCTGAAGGCTGAGACGGGCGCGACATCGGGCAATCTGAGCGTCCAGCTCGACAAGTTGCAGCAGGCGGGGTACATAGAAGTGACAAAGGGGTTCAAGGGCAAGATGCCGCAGACTGTCTGCAGCATTACCGACAAAGGCCGCGACGCATTCGCGGCGTATGTCGAAGCGCTCCGAAGCTACATTCCGACGGGGAAAAACTAGTTCTTTGGATCAATACTCTCCCCGGAAGGCGGTGTTGCTCTCCAGCTTTTCCCGGCTGAGGGTGGGGATGACTTCCCGGATGGCTGCGCCCCATCCTTGACTTTTCCGGCCAGTTGTGGAGGGCCAGGTCGCTGCAATCAAACAAAAACGCCAACCACAAGGGCTGGCGTTTTGTTTGAGCGGAAAACGGGGCTCGGACCCGCGACCTCAACCTTGGCAAGGTTGCGCTCTACCAACTGAGCTATTTCCGCAAATCGGGATTGCAAATATACGGCATTTTTTTAATATCCCAAATTTTTTTGGTGTTTTCTGACGCATAGAGGTTCTCCACCTCCCTTCCCGGAATCATCCGCAGAATAATCAGTATATTTGTGCTGGCCGCAGGCGGCGGCGATCTATATGCCGTGCACCGCGGTCAAGCAAAACGACAACGCGATGGAAGAACCCGTACTCAACGCCCATAACAAGGAAGAATACCCTCCCAGCCATACCGCGGAGCACATCCTGAACGGGACGATGGTCAAGATGTTCGGCTGCCCGAGGTCGCGCAACGCCCACGTGGAGCGCAAGAAGTGCAAGTGCGATTACGAACTGCCGGCCTGTCCGACGGAAGCGCAGGTCGCGGAACTCGAAGCCACCGTCAATGAGGTGATCGCCCGCAATCTGGACGTGACCGTCAACTACCTGCCGAGGGAGGAGGCCGCGGCCATCGTCGACCTGAGCAAGCTGCCTGAGGATGCATCCGAAACGCTCCGCATCGTCCGCGTCGGCGACTACGACGCATGCGCCTGCATCGGCGCGCACGTGAGCAACACCTCCGAGATCGGAACGTTCAAAATACTGAGCCACGACTACGAAAACGGCCGCTGGCGGGTCCGCTGGAAAGTAGTGCAATAACCAGTAAGGCCGGAAATGGACGACAGATGACATTCCCCCATACCAACCGCCCCGGATTCCTGTTCGGCCTCGTCGATTTCTGCACGGCCGGGCTGTTCTTCCTGTTCTATATGCCGCTGAGCGGGCTGCAGGACGAGCTGGACCATATCATCGGGCGCAGGAAGCAGCGCTATTGGGTCGCCTACCTGCTGGGCATACCGACGGCTTTCATCTATCCGCTCGTCTGGATGGCGCGCATAGCTGAGGAGTTGAAGGCGAAGGCGGTCGCGATGGGCATCGACGGACCCTACACTTCCTGGTGGCACATGTTCGGCTGGAACACGTTCGGGGTGCTCTTCTTCGGCCCCGCGATTGCCACGGGGCGCTTCTTCGACACGCTCAACAAGATCGAGCGGCAGCTGAACAATTATTAATCTTTCTTCTTCAGAAAATCCCCTGCATCCTTGAAGAACGCAACCGTACACAATATCGACAGTATGACCACAGGAAATGCTGCGATAATCGTCACGGACTGGATGCTGTACAGGGAATTCTCGGCAAACAGCAGTGCGATTGGGAAGAGGATGAGAAGTATGCTCCAGAAGGTTCGCACTTTGCGGTCCGGTTCCTTGTCGGCGGCCAGATGCTTGTATGAGTAGGATGACGTGACGTATGTTATACCGTCGAGGGTGGTGCTGTAGAAAGCGATCATCGTTATCACGAGAAGGACCAGCGCAATGACAGGAAGGGGCAGCGTGTCGAATATCTTGAGGATGGCATCGTACATGCTTCCGCCATCTGCGATGAACCCGGAGATATTGACTCCGTGCTTCAGCTCCTGCGCAAGGCCATAGTTTCCGATGATGATGAAGGACATGAAAGTACCGGCAAGACCCCAGCCGTAGGTTCCCAGGACCATATTCTTGATGGTGCGGCCTTTACTGATGAGGGCGATGAAGAAAGGGGTCGCGCAGCACCATACGATCCAGTAGGCCCAATAATAGATGGTCCAGTTCTGGGCGAAACTGGTCTCCCGCAACGGATCCATATAGGTGGAGAGCCCCACGAAATTCTGGACGAGGTTGCCTATGGACTGGAATCCGGTTTCAAGGATGTAGCGGGTTTCGCCGCCGAGGAACAGGAAGTAGAAGAGCAGCGCGAAGAACAGGTATGAGCAGAACGAAGCGAGCTTTGAGATACCCTTTATTCCAAACCATACTGCAAAAGTGTAAACGGCGCAGATGAGGATCAGCAGGATGACTGCCAGACCCGTCCCGTCGGAGATGCCAAGTACCGAAGACATTGCCTTGGACAGCAACGGAGTGGCCAGCGAGAACGTCGTCGCGGTGGCGCAGACGATCGCGAAGATGGCCGTAATGTCTATAAGCTTTCCCCAGAAGCCGTCGGACTTGTCTCCGAGCAGCGGGCGTACGGCCTCGGAAAAACGCTGGCGGTCACGCTTGCGGACGTGCATCATGAATCCGAACGCAATGGCAAGGATCACGTAGAAGCACCATGCGATGGGTCCCCAGTGGAACAGGGTGAAAGTCGGTGCCCACATCGCCATTCCGCCGGGCATCTCCGTCACGTGGGGTTCGGCTCCGTAGAGCGCCCACTCGCAGAGCGAATAGAAAAGGATGTCGGCGGCCATCGTCGAGGTGAAAATCATCGTGCCCCATTTAAAGTTGCTGAATTCCAGCTTGTCCGAATCGCCCAGTCTGATCTTGCCGTATTTGGAAAAGGCCACGTATAGCGTCGTGACAAGGACGCCAACCCCGAAAATCGCATAATACAACCCGCAGGTGTCTCCCAGGAATGCCCGGACGGTCTCGACGAATGCCTTGGACTGTTCCGGTATCAACAAGAACACGATCATCAATACCAGGACGATTGCGAACGGTATCAACGTGGTGGACCAATCCACCTTTGACCTGATCTTTTCGATAGTCTTCACTTTATTTCACTTTTTTTAAATTTCTTTTTGCCCTGAGATAACGGTCGATTCCGTAACTGCCGAAGTCGTCGCCGCAGGCTTCCTTGATGACGGTCCACTGCGCCCAGAGGGTATCCCACAGGATTTCGTAGCAGAGAATGCGTTTCTCCGTGTTGTCGGGAATGACTCCACCATAGTAATGGAGCAGGAAGTATTCCCTGGAATCGTCGGAGAAGTCGCTTTCCAGGAACAATGCCGCGAAATCGGCAAGCGGGTCGTTCATTCCGCTGTATTCCCAGTCTATGAGGTAGATGGTGCCGTCCTCGGCCTTTATGAAATTCTCCGGCACGGCATCGTTATGACAGGCGCACAACTCGACGCCGAGATTGTTCAGCTTCGACTCCAGGGCCATCACGCGGGGCTTGAAAGTGCCCCAGCCATCATACATCACCGCATTCTCCTTCCGGATGAGGCGGTCGTATTTCTCGATTTCCTGGAAAATGTTGAATTCGTTCTTCAGCCGCACGTGCGAATCGTGTATGCGGTGATAAATGTCCGCTATCTTGCGCAGGTTCTCGTGGCGCTGGATGGTTCCTGCGTTGAGGGTTTCAGCATTTTCCACATAATCTGCCAACTTAACGCCCGTCTTGACGTTGAAATAGCGGATTTCCGGGTTCACTCCCATACGGCAGCCCTCCCGCGCGTTGAAGTCCTCGTTGGCGCGCTCCAACATTCCGTCGCTTCCGTTACCGGGTACGCGGAGCACGTAGCTTCTGCCCTCGAAATCGACCTTGAAGTTCTTGTTGCTCATTCCTCCGATCTGGGTGATTACGGCTCCGGAAAGGTCTTTGCCGGGGAAAACGTCGGCCAGATGCAGAAGAAGGTTGTCCCTGTCGAAAGGATTCTCCTTGCATCTCAAGGTGCGGGCGGTCACCTCCTTGAGGCGCTTGAAATCTTCCGGACAGTCCACGTCTCCCCATATCAGGTTCTTGAAAAACAGGAACGGTCGCTCAAGGGGCGTGGTGACATCCATCAGTACGTGCTCGTAATTCAGGTAGGAATTGCTGCTCTTGCGCCATTTTGCAAGCATTGCGCGGTAGGTGTCCCGGCAGATTCTGGAAACTCCCAGCAGTTCCCCTTCGAACGAGCAGATCATGTGTTTATCCTTGGATATCTTGAGGATGAATCCGGACTCCGACTCGATGAAGCACTCGTCGCCGCTTCCGCTTTCCTCCGTGGCTACCAGACAGTTGCCCTCCTTGATCATACAGAGCCGTTCCAGCACGGTTTTCTCGAAGAAAGTGTCACCCTCCACGAGGATGAAGTCCTCGTCCACCACATCTTCTGCAGCGGCAAGGGATGCCATCGAGCCGGTAAACTCATATGTCGGCGCTTTCAGAAGCGTCACGTCGTCGCTGCGATATTTTTCAAACAGTTCGGAGCGATAGCCCACAACCATCACTATCCGGCTCACGCCCACCTCGCGCAGGAGGTGCAGCGTGCGGTCTATCAGGCATTGCTCGCCGTCGAATGCCATCAAAGGATAAGGGATATCAGATTCCCTTTCCTTCCGGGCGGTCAATATTATGGCTGTGCTCATTGTCTGTCTATAATTATGTTGCCGCTTTCCCATACGACGCGATAGGGAGTCCCCTTGTGCTCGATAGTGAACACGGCCCGATTTTCTTCAAAGGCCAGTTTTTCGATGTTGTCCAGATCCGCTTCATTCCAGGACATCCTGCGGCAGATGTCTTTCAATATTGCGGAACGGGTATCATCGACATAGCTGCCGTCAAATTTACGCAATTCCCCGAATGTGTCGAACTCCATTATCTCGTCGTCACCGTATCGCTTCATCTGCATCGGAAGTTCGGCTATATGCCGGATATACACATCCTCCCAGTATCCGTTCCGGACACATTCATCCGCGTATTCCTTTTCCATTATTGCGCGGAAGCGCCGGGAGAACGAATCCGTGAACAGCACGTGTCCTGCCATATACCAGGCATCCCGTCCGCCAACCGTGACGCCCTTTATGTAATCCCGGCGATCTGCGGCAAGACAATATTCCCCGGTCGGACCCTGGGCATACTTCGCGGCGTAGTAGCTGTCCTCCGCCATATCCAGGAATACGTTCCGTGTGAAGTAATGGTCGGAGCAGCATATAAAGGTGTCGGAGAGCCTGTCGAGGACACGGATCATGGATGACGTGTTGTTGTACCGGACGTAGTCTTCGTTGTGGACAAGAGACACTCCGAACTTTTCCCGAAGATAAGCGAATGCTTCCGCCTTGTATCCCGTGACGATGGTAATGTCATCTGCCCCGGCTTCCCTGAGCTGGCGTATCTGCCTCTCTATGAGTATTTCCCCCTTGACTTCAAACAAGCCCTTGGGCTTTTCCAGAGAAAGGGGCAGGAAACGCGAGGATGTCCCCGCAGCCATGATGACAGCGTTTTTCACAGCCGGTCAGAATGCCAGTGAGGCCGTGAAATTGACGAAGGATTTCCCGTAGACCGGGTTGATGATATAGGCTGCGCTGAGCGGGAGCGTGATGCTCTTCAGCTGGACGTTGTAGGTGTACTTAAGTTCGACATTGCAGATGCTGAAGCCACGGGAATAGCCATTGTAGCAACTCTCGTTGAAAGCGGCACCTGTGGCCAGGGAGATCCGGTGGCCGTGCAGGAAATCATAGTATCCGCCGATCTCGGCGTATGTGGAGTATGCCTGCCTGCCGTCCGGCTTCTTATCGGCGCCGTAGAAGAAATTGCTAACGGTCAGATATACCGGAAATGTCTCCGGGGCTATCGTGACGGCCGCCTCCAGCCAGTGCCCTGTCCTGTCTTTGTTGAAATCGAAATACCTGTCGAAAGGGTCGGCGGTGGTGGGATAATAGTAATCGTTCAAACCTACCGAAAGCCATTTCCACGTGTAACTCAGGCCGAGGTCCAGTTCGGCGTACTTGCCGTTGATCGAGTAACCGCCCATCACATAGGCATAGAAGCCGCCGACGGAATAGTTTATGCCCGGGAACACTACCGGAGCGGCATCCTCGGTCATCATCTCCATGCCGCGCCATACATACTTCGTCTGGAGATCCATCCCCAGATGGAAGTTGGATTCAGTCAACGCGGCACCCCACGAATTTCTGGCCGGTCCGGCCTCTTGTGCGAAAGCGGATGCCGCCATCGCCAAGATTGTTGCTATGATGAAAAGCTTTTTCATAATGTCTTGCAGCTGAACTACTCCAGCGGTTCGGCGTCCACGGAGGAGATGCGGAGGGTGGCCGATTGCTCGTCGGCGCCCTGATGGGGGAAACGCTCCGTGATGACGTCCTGCATGGGCTTCGGATACGCCGAGATGTCGCCTATGTAGGCGGGCATGCGGCTTTTGACCCACTGCTTGTTGGGATTCACGACGATGGAATTGCCATTCCTGAAATCCCTGGAAGGGGTTTCGAGGACCTTCGGCTTGCAGGATGCCAGTGCCAGGACGGCCGCGATGGCAACGAGGATATGTCTTGTTTTCATAGTTGAACTAAAAGGAGTAGTCGCTTATACTTCCAGAGCGGTTTCGAACTCGCCGAGGAAGCGCATGTCGTTCTCGAAGTAGTGACGGAGGTCGTTGACCTGCCACTTGAGCATAGCGATGCGCTCAAGCCCCATTCCGAAGGCGAATCCGCTGTATTTCTTGGAATCTATGCCGCTGGCTTCGAGGACGTTGGGGTCCACCATTCCGGCGCCGAGGATCTCCAGCCAGCCGGTGCCCTTGCAGACGTTGCATCCCTTGCCGTGGCAGATGTTGCAGCTGACGTCCACCTCGGTGGACGGCTCGGTGAAGGGGAAGTAGCTCGGGCGCATGCGGATGCTGGTCTCGGGACCGAACATCTCGCGGGCGAAGAGGAGAAGGGCCTGCTTGAGGTCGGCGAAGGTCACGTTCTCGTCGATATAGAGGCCTTCCACCTGGTGGAAGATGCAGTGTGCGCGGGCGCTGATGGCCTCGTTGCGGAACACGCGGCCCGGGCAGATGACGCGGATCGGGAGCTTCATCGTCTCCATCGCACGCACCTGCACGCTGGAGGTGTGGGTGCGGAGGAGGATGGGGTTGAGGTGGCCTGCGCTCACGAAGAAGGTGTCCTGCATGTCGCGGGCGGGGTGGTTCGGGGGGAAGTTGAGCGCCTCGAACACGTGGTGGTCGTCCTCGATCTCGGGGCCTTCCGCGACGTCGTATCCGAACTTGCGGAAGATGTCCACGATCTGCTGGCGCACTATGCTCACCGGGTGGCGGGAACCGAGGGGCAGGCCGTCTCCGGGCATGGAGAGGTCCTCTTTCGGGCCGTCCGAGGAGCCGTCGTCCGCGGCGTTCTCCTTGAGTTCGTCGATCTTGGCCATGGCGGCCTGCTTGAGTTCGTTCAACGGCCGTCCGAATTCCTTCTTCTGGTCCTTGTCGACGGTGCGGAATTCCTCGAAGAGGGCGGTGATGCTTCCCTTCTTGCCGAGCAGGCGCACGCGCGCGTCCTCGACTTCCTTCTGCGTCTTGCAATCCAGCGCGCCGACTTCGGCAAGCAGCTGGTCTATATCTTCTCTTTTCATAAGCTTACTTGTTCTTTTCCCGTTTCTCGGCCCTCTTGTCGCGATATTTCTTCTCGCGGCCGGCGCCGTTCTTCAGGTATTTCTCCCACTGTGCGTCGTTGAACACCTTCCTGAAAGCCGTGTACATCTGCTCGTCCCACTTGTCGCGGCACTGCACATAGATGTCGGTATTGCCCACCTTGGCCTTGCTGAGGTTGTTGATCTCCACCAGCATCGCATAGTTGTCGTGCTGGAGTATGGAGTCGACCAGGAAGACCTGCCAGTCCTCGAGGTTGAAGATTTCGGTGTACCGTTCGACGGTGGTTTCGATGGATTCGTAGAACTTTTTCTCATCCTCCGGCTTCTTCAGGGGATTGTTCTCGTCATTCGAATGGTCCAGCTGCTGGGCGGATGCGCACAGCGGCAGGAGCGTGATTACGAGAGTGGCGAAAAATTTCATATATTTGTTATCCATAGTCCGCAAATTTAATAAAGAAAAGATAAAATGAGAAAAATTCTGGTCCTCGCATTGGCCCTGACCGCCGTTTCACTCGGCCGCGCCGATGCCTGCACAAACGTCATCATCACAAAGGGTGCCAGCACTGACGGCTCCTGCATGGTCTCCTATGCGGCGGATTCCCATATGCTCTACGGCGAGCTCTATTTCCACCCGGCGGCCGACTGGAAGCCCGGCAGCATGCTCGCCATCACCGACTGGGATTCCTACAAGCCGCTCGGCAGCATCGCTCAGGTCGCACATACCTACCAGACCATGGGCAACATGAACGAGCACCAGCTCATCATAGGCGAGACCACCTGGGGCGGGCGCGAGGAGCAGGCCGACACCAACGGAGTGATGGATTACGGCAGCCTCATCTACATAGGCCTGCAGCGTGCCAGGACCGCCCGTGAGGCCATCGACGTGATAGTTTCGCTCGCCAACGAGTACGGCTATCCCTCCGAGGGCGAGACCTTCAGCATCGCCGACCCGGAGGAAGCGTGGGTGATGGACATCGTGGGCAAGGGCAGCGACAACAAGGGCATAGTCTGGGTTGCGCGCCGCATCCCTGACGGCTACATCTGCGCCCACGCCAATCAGGCCCGCATCACCCGTTTCCCCCTCGACGACCCGGAGAACTGCCTCTATGCACCGGACGTCATCAGCTTCGCCCGCGAGAAGGGCTGGTTCGAAGGCGAGGATGCCGATTTCAGCTTCCGCGATGCCTACAATCCGGTGGACTTCGGCGGCGCCCGTGCCTGCGACGCACGCGCCTGGTCGGCATTCAACATCCTCTGCGACGGCCAGTTCACCTACGAGGAGAACGGGCAGACGGTCACCCGCCCGGCCATGGACTGGATCGAATACGTGATGGGCCACGAGCTGGATAACGAGATGCCGCTCTTCGTGAAGCCGTCCCGCAAGATCAGCGCGAAGGACGTCGCCGACGTGATGCGCGACCACTTCGAGGGAACCCCGCTGGACATGACCCAGGACATAGGTGCCGGCGGAAACGCCTGCCCTTACCGCTGGCGTCCGATGTCCTTCTCCTGGGAGGGCGAGAGGTACTGCAACGAGCGCGCGATAGCCACCCAGCAGACCGGATTCTGGTTCGTGGCGCAGGCCCGCGGCTGGCTTCCCGATGAAGTTGGAGCCCTCGTATGGTTCGGCTGCGACGATGCCGCAACTTCCTATCTTACACCTATTTACGTCAATTCCAAGGAGGTCCCCGAGTGCCTACGTGTGGGCAACGGCGACATCCTCCACTATTCCCCCACCTCCACCTTCTGGATCTGCAACCGCGTAGCCAACGCCTGCTACAAGATGTATAATTACATGGCTCCCGTGGCGCGCGCAACTGCAGACGCATTCGAGAATTCCCAGATGGCGGCCGTTCCGGAAATGGACGCAAAGCTCGCGGCGCTCGTGGAGAAAGGCCGCGTGCGCAAGGCCCGCAAACTCATGACCAAATACACCGTGGAGACCGCCCAGAAGCAGTTCGAGGCGTGGAAGGAACTCGAGGAACTGTTGCTTGTCAAATTCATGGACGGCAACGTGAAGGCCCAGGAAGAGGACGGCAGCTTCAAGCATTCGAAGTATCACGACGGCACCCCTGCCGGAATGTCCCAGCCGGGATATACCGACTTCTGGAAAGAAGCCGTGGTGAAGCAGCATGGTGAAGTCATAAAGAGCCGCTAGATGAAACTTCTTGTAATAGCGCTGGCCACGCTCGTTTCCTATGTCAATCCGTTCGTCGGCACTGACTTTCACGGCCATACATTTCCCGGGGCCGCCTGGCCCTTCGGAATGATCCAGCTGAGCCCCGATACGCGCCGCGCCAACTGGGACGGCTGCAGCGGTTATCATTATTCCGATACGGTGATACTGGGATTCTCACACACCCACCTCAGCGGCACGGGCTGCGCCGACTGGTGCGACATCAGGCTGATGCCGACCATGGACTACCCCATGCCGGCCGCGGGCGACACGACCTTCCGTCTGGACGAAGCCAGGTACCGCTCGTCCTTCTCGCACGACAGCGAGAGCGCCGTCCCCGGCTCGTACCACGTGTTGCTGAAGGACCACAGGATCTCGGTGGACCTCACCGTAGGCCGCCGCACCGGCCAGCACCGGTACGTATATTACGGCGGTCTGCACGAGAAGGGCAATCCGCAGGTGGTCATCGACCTGCAGCCGCGCGACAAGCTGCTCGACGGAGTGGTGATAGTGGACAGGAAGGATCCCTGCGTCGTCTATGGTCTCCGCCGTTCGGCGAGCTGGTCGAAGGACCAGCTGGTGTGCTTCTACATCGAATTCTCCTCCCCGGTGACGTCCTATGCCATCGGCGACGGCTGCGCCATCCTCAATTTCGGCAGCATCGGCGGGAGCACGCTGGAGGCCGGTGTGTCCATCTCCAGCACCTCCGTGGAGAACGCCAAGGCCAACATGATGGCGGACGACCCGCTGGACTTCGACACCCGCAGGCTCGTAGCCGCGCAGGAATGGGAGTCCTACCTCTCCACGATGAAATGCCCGTTCAAGGACGATGAGCGCAAGAAGATTTTCTATACGGCCCTCTACCATACCGCGATCCATCCGACCCTCTACAGCGATGCGGACGGCTCCTACCGCGGAATGGACAGGAAGGTCCACAAGGCGAAGGGATTCGACCGCTACACCGTCTTCTCCCTCTGGGACACCTTCCGCGGCCTGCATCCCCTGCTCTGCAAGGTCGCTCCGGAACTCACCGCCGAATTCATCAAGACCTTCCTCACGGTCTGCGACGAGGCGGGCAAGCTCCCGGTATGGGAACTCTCCGGCTACGAGACCGACTGCATGATAGGCTACCACAGCGCTCCGGTCATTGCCGAGGCGCTGCTCCAGGGCATAACGGACTTCGACGTGAAAGCGGCCCTGCAGGCCCTCGTGCGCAGTTCCAACGACCCCGGATTCGGACTTGGGGAATACCGCAGGAACGGCGTGGTCCAGGGCAACGAGATAGGCGAGAGCGTCTCCAGGACCCTGGAGTTCGCCTACGACGACTGGTGCGTGGCGCAGGTGGCGAAATACCTTGCCGAACACGCCGACGACCCCTCCGAGCAGGAGTCCTACCTGTCCGTATATGACAAGTACATGAAGTTCAGCCAGAACTGGCGCAACGTGTTCGACCCGTCCACCGGATTCGTCCGGCCTCGCATCAACGGCCGCTGGCTCACCCCGTTCGACCCGCGCGAGGTGAACAACCACTTCTCCGAGGGCAATTCCTGGCAGTACTCTTTCTTCGTGCCGCACGACGTGGCCGGCCTGATGCGTGCGATGGGAGGCCCCACCGCATTCTGCAAGCGGCTGGACGAGATGTTCGAGGGCTCTTCCGAGACCACCGGACGCAAGCTGAACGACGTGACGGGCCTGATAGGGCAGTACGCCCACGGCAATGAACCGTCCCACCATATCCCTTACCTCTACGCCCTCGCCGGCAGGCCGGAGAAGACCGAAGCGCTGGTCAGCCGCATCATGAAGGATCTCTATTCGAGCGCTCCCGACGGCCTCTGCGGCAACGACGACTGCGGCCAGATGTCCGCCTGGTACATCCTCAGTGCCGTAGGGGAGTATCCGGTATGCCCGGGCGCCCCGCTCGGCACGGTGACCTGCGTGCCCAAGACCATCATCGTCAATCCGGTCTTCGAGATGGAGAGCGACGTGGTGAAGGACAAGATGGAAGTGGGAATAGGCAACATAGACACGGGCTGCGTCGCGTGGTACCGCATAGGCGGGACAGGGGAATTCAAGCGCTACAGCAAGCCTTTCACCATCTGCGGGGCCTGCAGGCTCGAATGCTACTCGCAGCACCGCGACGGCAGGAAGAGTTTCGTGACCGTCTGCAACGTGAGCAAGGCCGATTAGGCCTGCTCACCTTTGATTATATCCGCCAGCAGCCTGATGCCGGGCTCCATCCTATCCTTGTCCAGGAAGGAGAAGTTCATCCGCATCGTGTTGCGGTGGCTGCCGTCCACATAGAAGAACGATCCCGCCACGTATGCCACGCCGGTGGCGAGGGCCTTGTCGTACAGGGCCACCGTGTCGATGCCTTCCGGAAGGGTCAGGAACAGGAAAAGGCCGCCCTCGGGATGGGTCCAGGATACGCCTTCGGGCATATGCTTCTGCAGCAGGGAAAGCATCAGGTCGCGCTTGCCGCGGTACAGGGCGATGCTTTTCTGCAGGTTGGCGTCCAGCGCGCCGCTGCCCATGAACTCGGCTGCCATGTACTGGTCGAAGACCGGCGGGCAGAGGTCGAGGGCCTGCTTGCAGATGTAGATCTGCTCGAGCAGATCCTGCGGCCCCAGGATCCATCCCAGCCTGAAGCCGGGGGCGAATATCTTGGAGAAACTGCCCAGGTGCAGGGTCCTTTCGGGTGCGAGCGAGTAAATGCTGGGCACCGGTTCCCCCTCGTAGCGCAGTTCGCGGTAGGGGCTGTCCTCCACTATGATGAAATCCTTTTTCCTCGCCAGCGCCACGAGTCCCTGCCGCTGCGCGAGCGTCATCGTCTCCCCGCTCGGATTCTGGAAATCCGGGATGGCGTAGAAGAAGCGCACCCGGCTCCAGTCGGGTTCCCCGCCGTCCAGCGTGCGGACGTCGGCGCGGTAGGACTTGAACGATTGCAGCGCGCCCAGGTAGGTCGGGCTGGTGGTCAGGACCACGTCCCCCGGGTTGACCATTATGCGGGTGCAGACGTCTATGCCCTGCTGGGAGGAAGTGGTGACCTGCACGTTCTCCACCGGCACGCCGTAGCGTTCGGAAATCACCTTGCGGAGTTCCGGCACGCCCTGCGTAGCCCCGTACTGGAGGGCCTTGGCGCCATATTTTTCGAGCACGGCCGCGCTCAGGCGGCGGATGTCGTCCATGGGGAAGGTGGCCGCGTCGGGGTAGCCTCCCGCAAAGGAATAGATGGCACTGAGGTCCACCTTCCTGAAGATCTCTCGGACCGGAGACCTCATGAAGGACGGAACGTCGTCGGAGAAGAATTTCGTGTAATCCACCTTATCTGTAGTCTGCGTATTCCGGCATCGCGAGTTCGGAGAGGAACTCCTTCAGCTTCTTCTCGTCGCGCGGGCAGATGAGGAGCACGTCGTCGGTGTCTATGACTATGTAGTCCTCCAGGCCGCGGATGGCGATGAGCTTGCCTTTCCCGTCGGAATAGATGATGTTGTCCCTGCCTTCGCGGAGCAGCGACTTGCCGTCGATGTCGGAGGCGTTGCCGAAGCTGTCGTGCTGGGCGAGGTATTCGTAGAGCGATTCCCAGTTGCCGATATCGGCCCATTTGAACTTGGCCGGGAACACCCAGGCCTTGTCGGTCTTCTCCATCACCGCATAGTCTATGGAGATGCGCGGGCAGTCGGAGCGGTAGATGTTCATCACGAAATCAGCCTCCCTGTCGGTGTCCAGCGCGTCCTCCCAGCCCGTCCAGAGGCGGGTGATGTCGGGTGCGTGCTTCTCGAGTTCCTCGCGGATGACGGAGGCCCTCCAGAGGAAGATACCGGAGTTCCAGAGGAATTCCCCGCTCTCCATGAAGACCTTCGCAAGCTCCTCGTCCGGTTTCTCGGTGAAGGTCTTGACCTTGAGGGGCTTGCCGCTGTCCTGGTCGCCTATGGCCTGGATGTATCCGAAGTTGGGATCGGGCCTCGTGGGCACTATGCCTATGGTTGTCAGCGAGCCGGACTCCTCGGCATAGGCAAGGGCCTTGTGGATGGTCTCGTTGAAGATGTCGTGGTGGTTGATGACGTGGTCGGCCGGGGTGCTGATCATCACGGCGTCCGGATCCCGCTTGAGGATCTTGTAGGTGGCGTAGGTGATGGCCGGAGCCGTGTTCCTGTTGTATTCCTCCAGCAGGAGGTTGCCGTCCCGGAGCTCTGGGAGCTGTTGCTTCACGAGGTCGCGGTAGCGGTTGAGGGAAACTACGAGGATGTTCTCTTCAGGCACCAGGGCCTTCATCCTGTCGTATGTGAATCTTAGGAAAGAATGTCCGGCGGAGGTGAAGTCCAGGAACTGCTTGGGCAGTTTCTCGCGGCTTATGGGCCAGAACCTGGAGCCGATGCCGCCGGCCAGTATTACGCTGTAACAGTGTTCTCGGTTATACATATAGTGGTATAAATGCTTGTGGGTAGTATTCTATCTCAATTTCT
>JAEEGL016194418.1_pt1 | contig 19132 bp, 14 predicted proteins | sample 9134231 | NCBI WGS metagenome assembly JAEEGL01 (sample SAMN16246548, study PRJNA631951) | gut metagenome | biome: gut microbiome; feature: rumen; material: fiber-attached | host: Bos | place: Iran: Karaj | collected 2018-10 | reverse complement strand
CGCTCAGCTGGGCCCTGCCGGACGCCGCGTAGCGACGCGGAGCAGGCTCCGCCCGCCGAAAGCCGAACCATTACCGCAGAAAATCCCGGACGTCGGCGTCCGAGAACGGCCGCGCCTGCGCAAAAAGCCTGTCGCAGGCTCAGATTCCGCCGCGAAGCCGCCTGTCTGAAGGCCTGCCGACCTCTCGGACGCATCTCCAAGCCCGTTTGCGTGCTGACGACACCCCCAAGCCTGCTCCCGCTCATGCAATTTGATAGATTTCTGCGCCAGAGCAGGGGACTGTCCCCGACGAGTGATTCGTCGGCTGGATACAGCCTCCTCGTCTTGCACCACGTTCCGCCGCGCATCCGCCGAACCGCGGTTCCGACTTTTCGCTGCGCTCACGACTCGTCCCTCGCCCTGCTTCCCGAACCACCTTAGCGGTTGCGTTTTTGTCGTTCTCGTCCGCGGCGCCGCTCCCGCAGCGCCTTAGATCTGGCCAGCCCATGGCAATGATGGCCCGTTGAAAACCGAGCTCGGCAATCGTCGGTCCGGCAATCGTCTGGCCTTCGGTCGATTCCAGCGCTCTTTCAGTTGACGTCGGGCGTGGGACGGGCTAACCGCCGCAGCCCGGGTCGGATGGCCATCCTTCCCGGGCATTCTCTTCGCTTCAACTCGCGTCTCGGCTATCCCAACACCTGTTGGGCAGGAACAGGCGGAAAGTATATCACAACGTGGTTAGACAAGGGCGGGGGATTGCACGAGAGTCACTTCGCGGAACCGACATGATTTTGACGACCCAAGGTAACAGGCGAGTGCTATGCACGAGCGTCAAAATCACGTCGGGTGGTGTCCGCGAAAGTGCGGCTCGGGCGGTACCGCGCCCGTAGCGATGGATATATTGGCGATTCTCGTGACGTAAGTCTCATTTCAAGCGTTCCTAGGCCAACTTTCTTTTCGTTACTAGTCTAAAATGATTTCTTTCCTAGTCTAAAATGAATTTGCTATAAGTCTAAAAAGAATTTGTCCTTAGTCTAAAAAGCGATCCCCTTCAGTCTAAAAAGCCCGCTCGTACTGGGAGATCCGAGCCAGATGGCACACACTCTCTCTTCCCTGTTCCCTCACATGCTTCTGACCTTGGATTTCTTCTGTATTTTGACCCAATTGGAAGCGGTGTTGCGGTCTGGCTCCATGCCCGTCACATATTGCAATATGTGACGTGGCTGGAAGTGATGTTTTTCGCAAACAGTTACATTCCACCGAAGGCGGCTTCGGGCTTCTCAAAAGCAGGGCTATCTCGAGCCTTGCCCGATATGGCGGCAGCCTCGGATGCGATGTCGGAACCCTCAATCGCATAATCAAGGCGATGCTAGTCGCAGAGGAAATCGAGGTTTCCGAGGAAGCTGACAGAAAAAACGTCTATTCGCTGAGGAATGTGTAGTTACCGTGCTTTTCCGTGTCAACTATCGGTCAACGGGACGTCAATGCCAGTTGACACCAAAGTGACACTGAGTTGACACTTTAAACGGCGATATCGTACGGTTCTGCAAGGTTAGAAAGGATATTCTTGTACTTAGCTCCAAATGCCGAAGATAAGCCTCGAATTTGAAATCCCTACGCCAGGAGCGAGCTACCTATACCCGGGGGTACGAGCCTCTTACCCCCAGGGGTAACGGCCCTCTACCCCTGGGGGTAAACCTTCGAGGGACAGTGATTAATGCCAGAAAGAACGCGCATATGGCCTCATTTTGTCCGCGTTGCAGCTTTAGCAGCATGGGCGGTTTGCCGGTTAGATTGCTGCAACAAAGCGACGCGGCAACCTTCTTTGCCGAGATTGGCCGAATAATGGGAAAACTTCATTCAGGCGATATCGCACCCGTATAGAGCCTTTTGTGCTATAATACGCGTCAGAGTGGGAAGTATAGCGAAAACAGCGAAATGGCGACTAAAATGGGCAATGAAGAAAGGGTGTCTCCCCAGATGTTCGTCACTCTTTGCAAATATGGTCTCACAAAGGCCAAACTGGCAGTATTGTTCCTTTGGCATTGTGTCGGATCTTGCGGTTCGTTGCGAAGGAGAGGGTGGCGATATCAAGAGGCGTTTTTACTGACAGGGACAAAAGCGTATATGAAAAGGGCGGTGGCGTGCTGGCGACTTGCGGCACGGCGCGGCGATCTGGCCGGCATGGGAAGTTGGGGGGCGTGCCTCGCGACAGGAGAAGGCTGCCGAAAGGATGTGGCACGTGCCGTGGCTTGCTACAAAGCCGCAGCTGCTGGAGGGGATGTTGTCGCAATCCACAATCTTGGCACATGCTACTCTGTTGGCGACGGCGTCCCTCGCGATGCGAAGGAGGCTGTGCGATTGTTGTCGCAGTCCGCAAAGAAAGGCTTCAAATGGTCCGTATATTTTCTTGGAATGCATCTATGTCACGGTGACGGGTGTGATCAGGATGTCGAGCGAGCTTTTCGCTGCTTTCGCTATGCGGCTCGAAGGGGGATTCCCAATGCTCAATATGATCTTGCGGTTTGCTATGCCAATGGCGAAGGAGTCAAACGCAACGCCCTATTTGCAATTTTGTGGCTGCTAATCGCGGCATTAAGGGGATGCCGTGCCGCTTCGTCGATAATAGAAGGCGATCTACTGGTTGCCTGGCTGGACGGAGAGGTTGGCCTTGGCGATGTCTCGTGAACCATAAAAGGAACCCAGTCACGTGGATATTGAAGAAGGACTTCGTCCTTCGGACTTGGCGAGAGCGCGGCAGAATAAACTTGCAGGGGACACTGCGTTGTTAGTGGTTTTCGTGGCCTCTTCGCAAGATTCAGGCAGTTATGGCGATGAGGTCGGCGCGGCAGAGAGAAGGGGAAAGGCTGTTCCTTGAGCCTCCCCTGCCTGTCTCTTCAGGCAAAGTGGCGCCACTTTTGGTGAAAGGATGCGGACAAAACGCTGAAGGGACAGTGTAAAAACCTTCGAGGAACGGTGATAAATGCCTGAAGGGACGCTTGATGAGCCTTATTCTGCCGCGGTGAAATAGCGCGGCAAGTCGGAGTCCTGCGCCTGTACCACCGCGTTTTGCAAAATGCGGTGGTTGCTTATGGAAAGTCGCAGCGTCCCTTCCCGCCTATACTCATGGACGGCGAGATGAAGTCCGGAAATTGTGCGTTTCGGGTTCGTCCGTTGCGCCTGGCGGCGCTCAGCCTCGCCAGTTCGCGACGACGAGACGGTCGTCGAAGGGGTGCTTGACGCCCTTGATCTCCTGCGTCGTCTCGTGTCCCTTGCCGGCGACGATGACGACGTCGCCTTCCGCGGCGCCCGAGAGGGCGAGGGCGATGGCGCGTGCGCGGTCCGGCTCGACGGTGACGCGGTCTGCGCGGTCCTTCGGGACGCCTGCGACGATCTGCGAGATGATTGCGGACGGGTCTTCGCTGCGCGGGTTGTCGCTTGTGACGACGACGCGGTCCGCGAGCATCGCGGCCACCTCGCCCATCAGCGGACGCTTCATGGGGTCGCGGTCGCCTCCTGCGCCGAAGACGACCCAGAGCGCGCCTCTGGTGAAGCCCTGCGCGGTGGCGAGGACCTTTTCGAGTCCGTCGGGCGTGTGGGCGAAGTCGACGTAGACCTCGGCCTTGGCCGAGGGGTTGGCGACGCGTTCGAGGCGTCCCCATCTTGGCTTGAGGGAGGGGATCGTGGCCTGTATCACGTCGTGCGGGACGCCCGCGGCCTCGGCGAGCGCCGCTGAGAGCAGCACGTTCGACCTGTTGTAGTCGCCGACGAGCTTGAGGGACGAAAGGTCGTAGCGAGGGGACTGGCTGGTGACGGGAATCACGTTCAGGGCGAAGTGGCCTGCCTTTTCGAGCATCTCGCGCCCGTACCCGCCGTCCAGGCAGACGGCGAACGGGGGAAAGTCGCGTCTGCCCTTGCTGGGCCCCGCGTCGACGCCCATTGAGATGCGCTCGGCGAAGGAGAGCTTCACGCGGAAGTACTCCTCCATCGTCTTGTGGTAGTCGAGGTGGTCCTCTGAAAGGTTAGTGAAGGCGCCGCCCGAGAAGGGCGTTGTCTCGCCGAAGCCGACGCGGTTCTGGTGGATGGCGTGGCTGGAGACCTCCATTGCGCAGTCGGTGCAGCCGTTGGCCTCCATCGCGGCGTAGAGCTCCTTGAGCTGGGCGAGGGGCGGCGTCGTGTAGCCGGTGTAGCGGCGGTCCTTTCCGTCGAACGCCTCGACGGTCGTGATGTAGCCGCACTTCCTGCCGGGCGCGGAGCTGATGAAGTCGGCGAGGATCCACGTGCACGTGGTCTTGCCGTTGGTTCCAGTGATGCCCCAGAAGCGCATGGCTAGTCCCTCACGCCGCGCCACTCGAGGAAGCGCCTGTCGGCGAACGCCTTCCACTTCGCGCCCGCGCCGCCGTTGACGAACGGGTCTATGGAGATTCCGCCGCGGGCGGCGAACTTGCCGTAGACCTCCATGTAGCGGGGCTTGAGGAGCTTCGCGAGGTCGTCGTAGATGACGTTGACGACGTCTTCGTGGAAGTCGCCGTGGTTGCGGAAGCCGAAGAGGTAGAGCTTGAGCGACTTGGACTCGACGAGCTTCCTGTCCGGCACGTACCTGATCGTGAGCGTCGCGAAGTCGGGCTGGCCGGTCTTCGGGCAGAGCGTGGTGAACTCCGGCGCGGTGAACGTCACCCAGTAGTCGCGTTCGGGGTGGCGGTTGGAGAACGCCTCCAGCGCCGAGGGGTCGTAGTCCTTGGGCGCCTCGACCTTGCTGCCGAGGCTCCTGAGCTGGGCGAGATCGCCGCGTTTTGCGCTTTTCATGTGGTCTCTCCTTTCCTTGTCCAAATGCAGATTCTGGTCTTGCCGTACTTGCGGTCGCGCAGGAGCTCCCAGCCAGGAGTCTCCTCGGCCTTCTGGACGGCAGTCATCTCGGCGACGAAGACGCCGCCTGGGCGCACGACGCCGCGCGCGGCGAGCGCGGCGAGGAAGTCTGCGTAGCCCTTCGCCTCGCCGAGAGCGTAGGGAGGGTCCGCGAAGGCGACCGAGAAGCCGGGGCCGGAGTACGAGGCGACCCAGCGGTAGGCGTCCGCGACCGCGACTGTGCAGCGCGACGCGGCAGCACCCGCGATGTCGGCGACGTTGGCGCGCAGGGTCTCGGCGTGGCGTCTGTCGGCCTCCACGAACGTGACGGAGCTGGCGCCGCGCGAAAGCGCCTCTAGGCCGACCGCGCCCGAGCCGGCGAAGAGGTCGAGGAAGTCTGCGCCGTCCGCCTCGGCCCTGATGATGTTGAAGAGCGCCTCGCGCACGCGGTCCTGCGTCGGGCGAAGGGCGCCGGTCTTTGGCGTTTTGAGGATGCGGCCTCCGAAGACTCCTCCTACGATGCGCATGGCTACACCTCCGAGACTTGGACAGGGGTTGACTTTGGCAGGAGCAAGTCGAGCTCTGCGCGGTCGGCCTGCTCAAGCGGCAGGGAGACGTCCCTCCACTCGAAGAGGCCCGCCTTCACCGCACCGGCGCTCTGAAGCTCGTAGCGCTTGAAGAACTTGCCGTTGAGATGCAGGTCGGCGGTGCGGGCGCGCATGTGCACGACGAGGTTGAAGCGCGGGTGGTTGAGGACCTTGATCTTCTGCCCGATGCGCAGCTTGTCGACGCCGCCGTCGTTGAGCTTCGCGAGGGACGCGAAGGTCGCGCCGTGCTCCGATGCGATGCGCGAGGCCGAGTCGCCGCTCTTGACGGTGACGGTCTCGACCCACTGCGCGCTCTTCAGGGTGAAGAGCCGCCGCATGTTGAGGACGCCCAGCCTCTTCGCGAGGTTGTTGTCGAGGTCCGCGGCGGGCGAGCCCGGCATGGCGCGAAGGGCCTCGATGGTGGTGATCTCCATCTCGACGTCCTTGAGGCGGCGGGCCTCCTCGAGCCTCATCAGGAGGTTGCGGACCTTAGGCGGACGCTTGTTGATGCTGGAGACCTCGGATGCGCGGAAGGCCTGCGACTGCTCGTCGGCGGCGCGGTCCGGCGTGCGGACGGCGGACACGCTTTCGCGCACGTCCTTGACGGGCTCTGGCTGGGCGGGCTCCACGACCGGCGAAGGCTCGGGGGGCTGCTCGGGAGGCGGCGTCACGGACCGTCTGAAGAGGGTGATCGCGAGCGACGCCAGGGCGACGAGCACGACGACGGAGACGACCTTCCAGACGCCGTCGGACTCCTCGTCCTTCGGCTTGGGCGTCCACTCGACTCCGTATTTCCCTCGCTCCAGCATCGTCGCTCCCTTTCGTGCGTCAGGCCTTGGGCTCTGGCGGCGGAATCACCTCCGAGACGCTGCTGCGGAGGACCTCGATGGTCGTGCCGGGGCAGATTTCGACCTTGAAGGTCTTCTCGGTGGCTTCCTGGATCGTTCCCATGAGCCCGCCCGAGAACACGATCTTCGCGCCGGCACGGAGCTCTTCGATCATCTTGCGGCGCTCCTTATCCTTGCGCTGCTGGGGGCGGATCATCATGAAGTAGAAGATCGCGAGTAAGAGGAGCATGGGCACGAGCATGCCCATGCCGTCCTGGCGGGCGGGTGCCGCGGCGGGTGCGGCGGGTGCCGCGTCGCACAGCATTGTGCAGTGGTTCATTCTTTCGTTTTCCTTTCTGTTTAGGTGTTAGAGGTGTTGCGCCGCGACTCGGCGAGAAAGGCGTCGAAGCGGTCCTCGCGAATCGCGTCCCGCATCTCCGCCATGAAGCGGTTGAGGGCGCGCACGTTGTGGATTGTCAGAAGGCGGAGACCGAGAATCTCCCCGCACGAGAGGAGGTGCCGCACGTAGGATCGGGTGAAGTTGCGGCAGCAGTAGCAGTCGCAGCCCTCCTCGACCGGGCCCTGGTCGTAGGCCCACTTTGCGGCCTTGATGGCGACGTTGCCGCGGCGGGTTATGGCTGTTCCGTGGCGGGCGATGCGCGTGGGGATGACGCAGTCGAACATGTCGACGCCGCGGGCGACGCACTCGGCCATCTGGTGTGGGACGCCGAGGCCCATCACGTAGCGAGGAGCGTCCTTCGGCAGGTGAGGGACGCTCGCCTCGACCGCCTTGTACATAGCCTCCTCGGGCTCTCCGACGGAGACGCCGCCGATGGCGTAGCCGTCGAAGCCGATGCGCACGAGCTCGCGGGCGCAGGCCTCTCTCAGGTCGTCGTACACGCCGCCCTGGACGATGCCGAAGACCTGCTGGCCGTCGGCGTGGGGCTCTTCTTTGGAGCGCGCGGCCCAGCGGAGGGTCTGCGCGACGGACTTCTCTGCGCGAGGGCGGTCGCAGGGGTACGGCAGGCATTCGTCGAAGACCATTGCGATGTCGCTGCCGAGCGTGCGCTGCATTGCCATGGACTCCGCGGGCCCGAGAAAGACCTCGTGGCCGTCGATGTGGGAGTTGAAGCGGCAGCCGTCTTCCGTGATCTTGCGCATTTTTGCGAGCGAAAAGACCTGGAATCCTCCCGAATCGGTGAGTATGGGGCGGTTCCAGCCCATGAAGCGGTGGAGGCCTCCGGCGGCGGCGATCACGTCTGGACCGGGGCGCAACAGAAGGTGGTAGGTGTTGCCGAGAACGACCTGCGTGCCCAGCTCGAGGAGGTCTCGCGGCTCGAGAGCCTTGACGGTTCCGAGCGTGCCGACATCCATGAACACGGGCGTTTCCACGGTGCCGTGCGCGGTTTCGAGCAGTCCCAGGCGTGCGCCTGTGCCCGAGCATTCCTTTATGACCTTAAAACCCATCGGGCGCATATTGTACCAAATTCCCCTTGCATTAATCCGAAAAATTGTGTATCATTCTCCGCAGTTGGTAAAAAGGTACTTGAAACATGAATAAAGCTCTACGCGTACTCACTTACGTGTTCTTGGCGCTTACAGGCGCCGCACTATTCTTTGAAATTCAGCTCAATGCTCGCCGCGCCGAACTCACGAAGCGTAGCAAGGTGCTGGAGGAATACATAGTCAAAATCGCCCGCACGGTGGAGAAGGCTGAGGCTGACAAGTCGGTGACGTTCGAGGTTGCCATGGACTCTTCGCCCGTCGAGGCGAAGGTTCTTGACGACCCCGAGATGACGAACCTTCTTGCGGACTACCCCGGCTCGCTCGAGGCGAAGAACCTTGAGACGTTCGAGTTCGGCGAGCGCGACAGGCACCAGCTGCAGACGCCCTACAGGCTCGATCCCGACGGCAAGCCCGAGATGGAGGGCGGCGAGTACATCGCCGAGGGCCCCGGCACGTCCGCCGAGCTGATGAACAAGCTCTTCGAGGCCTGCAAGAACCAGAAGACCCACCTCGACGATACGCGCACGGCCCTCACCGATCTGCGCGGCAAGCTCGAGACTGCCGTCGCCGAGCTCAACAAGGCCAAGGCCGATGCGAGGCAGGCCAAGTCCGCGCAGGAAGAGCAGAAGGAGCGTCTTGCCCAGCTCGAGAGCGAGAGGTCGGGCTTTGAGAACCAGATAACGAAGCAGAAGAGCCAGATCGAAGAGCTCAACGCCGAAATCACCTCGCTCAAGGACGAAGTCCAGACCGCCAAGGACGAAACTGACGTCGCCAAGGACGAGAACGGCAAGCAGCAGAAGCTCATCGACCAGCTGAAGAAGCTTCTCAAGGATGCGATGATGGTCAGCCCGAAGGGCGACGCGAGCGCGGTTGCGGTGACTTCGCTTCCTGCTGGCGACAAGGGCAAGATCGTCCGCGTCGACAACGAGGACATGTTCGCCGTCGTCGAGCTCTCGAACGAGGCCATGAAGGAGCTCAAGGGCGAGGATCTCCGCGCCGCCGTCCCGCAGGTCGAGTTCGCGGTGCGCCGCACGGGCTTCCATGGCGAGGCCGGCGAGTTCGTCGGGCGTCTGCGCGTCCGTCAGGAGGTCAAGGGCAGCAACCTTATGATTTGCGACGTCCTTGGCTCGTGGGAGCAGGCCAAGGCTCAGGTCAATGACATCGTCTTCGCTGACTGAGCGTCTGTTTTTTGCGGCCGCGGCGCTGGGGCTCGCCCTTTTCGCCGCGGGCTGCATTGCCGACACGGCTGAAGACGCGGACCTGCCTTGGGCGTCTAGCAAGGGCTGGGAGGGCATAGCGCCGATATCCCCCGCCGTCATGGACAGGTACGACTGACATCGGAGTGATTAGCGGCAAGACAATAGAGGTGAACAAGGGCGGCGTCCGACTGGACGCCGCTGTTCTTCGCGCCTTTCCGACGACGACGCGTGCATTCGTCCGCGAGGCTGTTGCGAGGGGCGACGTGTCCGTCGACGGGCGTGCGGCGGCGAAGGGGATGAAGCTGCGCGGCGGCGAGAAGGTGTTCGTGCGGGATCTGCTGGAGGCGAGCGACAACAGGGTGCTGCCTCACGGCGAATGTCCGCGCCCGATTTTCGACGATGGCGACTTGCTAGCGTTCGACAAGCCGGCGGGCCAGCCCGTGCAACCGCTTTCGTGCCGCGAGAGGGGCACGCTGATGAACGCGGTCGTGGCGAAGTATCCGGAATGCAGGGATGTCGGGGACCGTCCCCTGATGGCGGGCGCGGTGCACCGGATCGACGCGGACACGTCTGGACTTGTGGTTGTAGCGCGCACGCAGGCGGTGTTCGACGGGCTCCGCTCGCAGTTCGCCGCGCAGAAGGTGAAGAAGACGTATCTTGCGCTAGTCGAGGGCGCGGTGTCGGTCGGCGGCACGGTCGAGTGCGACCTTGTGCACGATCCGACGCAGCCGTTCTGCCGCATGGTCGATGCGTCGAGGGCGCGCTGGACGCCGAGGGGACGCCCGCTGCATGCGGTCACGAGGTACGTGCCGGTCGCGCATACTTCCGTCGGGTGCGAGGAGCGCACGCTGCTCGAGGTCGTGATATACACGGGCGTGACGCACCAGATCAGGGCCCAGCTCGCCATGGCGGGCATGCACATCGTGAACGACCGCGTCTACGGCGCCTTTGCCGTCGAGGACCAGACGGGGCACTGCTTGCACGCGCTGGCGGCGTCCTTCCTGCATCCTGTTTCGGAGCTTCCTGTCGAGATCAGGACGGCTCTTCCGGACTGGGCTCGGATATAGGCGACAATTTCCGAAAAATATGCTATAATATTCGACGCATGACAAAAGTACTGATTGTAGATGACGAGCCGCGGATTCTTCTGATGATGAAGAGTCTGCTCAAGACGAACGGGTTCGATGTCGAGACCGCCAAGGACGGCGCGTCCGCCATAGAGATCGTGCGCAGGGGCGAGACGCAGATCGTTGTGACCGATCTGCGGATGCAGCCCATGGACGGCATGACCCTGTTCAAGGAGATCAGCTCCATCGACAGCTCTATACCGGTCATACTGCTTACTGCGTATGCGAGCGTCGACACCGCGCTCGAGGCGATGAAGTGCGGCATATTCGACTACCTGACGAAGCCGTTCAAGGTCGACGACATGCTCGCATGCCTTAGGCGCGCTGAGGACAAGGTCCTCAAGACGCATTCCGCGATGATTGCGGCGAACGAGCCGATTCGGTACCGGTTCGAGAACATGATCGCGAACTCTCCCGCGATGATGGCGGTCTGCGACACGATTGTGAAGGTCGCGCCGACGGCTGCCACGGTTCTGCTGAACGGCGAGTCCGGCACGGGCAAGGAGATCGTCGCCCGCGCGATCCATATGTCGTCGACGCGCGCGAGGCGTCCGTGGGTGGCGGTCAACTGCGCGGCGATACCCGAGAATCTTCTCGAAAGCGAGATGTTCGGCCATGTGAAAGGCGCGTTCACCGGCGCCGTGACCGACAAGGAGGGCCTGTTCGAGACCGCCAATGGCGGGACGCTCTTCCTCGACGAGATTTCGTCCATGCCGCTTGTGCTGCAGGGCAAGCTTCTCCGCGTCCTGCAGGAGAAGGAGATCCGCCGCGTCGGCGGCACGAAGGACATACCCGTCGACGTGCGCGTAATTGCAGCGTCGAACACGAATCTTGAGGAGGCGGTCGTCAAGGGCGCGTTCCGCAGCGACCTGTTCTACAGGTTCGCCGTGATCACGATCGACATCCCGCCGCTTCGCAAGCGTCCCGAGGACATTCTGCCTCTGGCGCGGCACTTCATCGCGGCGGAGACCGAGAAGGGGCGTCCTGTTCCTGGCATTTCCGACGCGGCTGCGAAGATTCTCATGGGCTACAGCTGGCCGGGCAACGTGCGCGAGCTTGAGAACTGCATCAAGCGTGCGCTCACCTTCTCGCAGGAAGGCGGGGACATCCTTCCGGACGACCTGCCGTCCCGCATTGTGGAGCACCAGGCGACTGATGCGGGCGGCGGCGATGCCGACGTTGCGCATTCCGCTTCGCTGAAGTCGTTCCTCAAGCAGAAGGAGAAGGAGTACATCGGGCAGATTCTTGACGCGGCCGGCGGCGACAAGGAAAAGGCGGCTGAGGCGTTGAAGGTGAACCTTTCCACGCTTTACCGCAAACTCGGCTCGAAGTGATGGCGGTCCACGAGGTTCGCCTTTTTGCAAATGGTTTCGCGTTTTCGAGAATGGAGAGTCGTAATTGTGGCTTGTTTTGGGCGTTTGAAGGTGTTAAGGCGGGTTGGCACGCGTTCTGCTTATTGATACTTGCCGTTGGTAATAAGTTTTTGGAGAACTAGAGTTCGACAGTTTGAATTTGAGCTTTGACGATTTGCCGCTCGGTACGGTGCCGGTCGGCATAAACAAAACAAAAGAAAAGGAACACACAACCATGAAAAAAATGCTGAAGGGTTTTACCCTCATCGAAATCATGATCGTGGTCGCCATCATCGCCATTTTGGCCGCTGTTGCGATCCCGAACTTCATCAAGTATCGTAATGAAGCGCAGAAGAGCGCCTGCATTTCGAACATGAAGCAGCTCCAGACCGCCGGCGAGCAGTGGTGCATCGCCAAGCAGGATGCTACTGGTACGCCTCAGATTTCCGACCTCTGCGGTTCTACCCTGTACCTCAAGACGACGCCTGTTTGTCCGTATAACAAGAGTTCGTATGAAATTAAGAATAATAGCGGCGTCATCAATGTTACGTGCCCGAACTCCGCAGATCCGCTTAATCACGTGATTCCGGGTGGTGGGTCTACTAACACCTAAGCCGAATGAACATAAAGCCTGAAAATGGCAAAAAGGTAGCGACATCTCAAAAGATGTCGCTCCTTTTGTTGCCTTTGCTAGTTGGGGTAGTACATATCGTTTGTTACTACTTCGCGGCACTTTTTGCAAGTACTGATGGGGCAATTCCGGTTCCTCAACCTGACACCCCGCTTTATTATCAAGCTGCGCTAAGGATAGTCGAGGGAGCTCCGTTCTCCTTTTCTTCAGGAACTGCTCCATCTACAGGAACTACATCTGTTCTCTACCCGTTTGTGCTGGCTATTCCTTATGCGATGGGCTTTACGGGGGACGCCTTGATGTCGGCGGGGTTTTGGCTCAATGCACTATTTTATCTGGTTTTCCTCTTTGGGTGGTCCGTAACGATAGTCAATTGGATATCCGACAGTCGAGCGAGATTTTTGGCGCTTATTTTGCTCTCGCTTTCAGGACATCCAATATACACTGCTTTGTCGCAGAGCGACATGGGTTTTTGGATGGCGGTTAGTGCTTTGTTGCTGGCGTCGATCTCTGCAGGATGGTTTTGGACGACTGCGGCTTTACTGGTGATTTCACCTTGGGTAAGGCCAGAAGGCATGATTTGTGGCGTTGCGTTTTTTGCGACGGTGTTGTGTGCTTGCAAGTGGAATAGACAGTTGGTGCGTGAAATTTGGCTGATTGTTCCATTCGTGGCTAGTGTCTGCGGTGTTTTTGCCTTGAATTATCTTTTGACGGGCGAACTGCAATTCTCGTCCGTCTCCCATAAGGGATATCTCAAACAATATGACTTATGTTCCGCATTTGTCTGTACTTTCAACGACGCGTTTAATATGTTTCGGGAAGTGGTGCTTTCGCTTTCCGTTAACATACCACGTTCCTTGTACTCAGTGCCGTTTGTAGGCGGGCTTTTGACAGTCGTAGGTGTTTTCGCGCACGATTGGGGAAGGCGATCTGTTTGGCGCCAATATGCGTGTCTTGGCGCATTCTTGCTTGCGTTCCTTTCTGTAGCTCAATCACAATGGCAAGGTTCCAATATGGATCGGTATCTTGCATGGATGACGCCCATGATCTCTGTATACATCGCAGAGGGCGCAGTGTACCTTGCATCAAAATTTCCTAAAAATCGCTTTGCCGCTATTTTGCCTGCCATGGTTGTTCTATATGCGGTTGGAGCTTCGGGTGTCTTTGTTTGTTTGTTCAAAGGCTTTTCTTCGCGTTCGGATAGCCGTCGTATTTTTGCCAAGAATGGAGCGATGCTAATTGAACCTAAAGCCTCGGTTGCGTCTGCCGGTGAGTGCGGCCTTGTGTATTTCATGGGAGACAGGCGGGTCGCCAATATTTCTGGTGTGTACTCGCCAGAATTTGAACAAGTGCCTCTTGCTGCAACCATGGAGGATTTGAAGCACAATCAAGAAAAGAGGTTCGATTACTGGTTGTTTGATGAAGATTTTCCTTCGGTTCGCAGCGGCGAGTTCGGTGAGGCTGCGTTTGGTGCTTGCGTTCTGGCAGGGCCCAAAACATTGGCGCTGCACAAGATGAATTGGCAGGCCTACGATGAGGGCTGTCGACCTTCGTTGCCACTATCAGGTGAAAAGTTGATTGCACGGGTTGATGTTGGATACTCTGCAGATGAGAAGGTCTCCAATTACGAGGTAATCGATCGATATTCTCGTAAGGCGGCATGGCCGTTCTTTCATTGTTCAAAGGATGTCGAAGGAAGAATAATCGCTGACGCAGGTCGTATAATTGCTGGTGGGGACGCGATGGATGTTCGCTTAATCCCTGGCGTTGACGTGCGTATTGTGATGCGTAGTGTCTCAACGGCGGCGGCTACAATTAGTGCGGGACTTTTTACGGAGACGCTTCACGGCCAGATTCCCGAAACTTTCTCAATGAATATCGCTGTCGACGGGCAGATAATCGAAAAAGTGACGCTCAAATGCGATCAGAAATGGTTTTCTGAGGCAGAGTTTGTCATACCGGGTTCTGCAATAACGAAGGAAGTCTCACGGATCGCGTTCCTAGGAGATCATATACCTTGCGGATACTGGTTTTTCCAGAATAAATAGGTGAAACAGAACTCCTGGAATGACAGTTCGAAGCAACTACTGGGATAACATCAAGGGGCTTCTCATGCTTCTTGTTGTCTTTGCCCATGTTCTTTTCCAGCTTCAGCAGTTATCGCCAGAGATAGACAATGTGGTGGATTTCATTTATATTTTCCACATGCCTGCCTTTGTGTTTATCTCTGGATATTTTGGGAAAAGCGAACGCTCGCGGAGTTTCGAAAGTATTGTTCGTCTAGTATTCCTGTTCTTCATATTCAACAGTTTGATGGGCTTCTTTTACGGCTTCAAATCGTTGCTAAAGCCAGTATACTCATATTGGTATCTGGTAGCTCTGGTGGCATGGCGTCTTACCGCGCACCACATCGTAGGCTTTCGTTATATATTGTATGTTCTTATTGTGATTGCGGTATTTTCTGGCTTCTATCCTTCAATTGACAATACTTTTGCCTCTGCGAGAATTTTGGGATTTTTCCCATTTTACATTGAGGGATATCTTCTCCCTCGCAAGAATAGTGAATTGCTCATTTCGGGAGGCATTGCCAGGAGATTGATTTTAGGATTGGTGTTGTTCTTGTTGTTGTTAGGATTGTCTGCTGTTGCCATTAAGATCTTTGCATATGACGATTCGGCCTTGCAGATGGGTTGCTACACCACTCCAGGAGGTGTGTTTGGAAGAGTCGCTCTTCTGATGTTGGCCTTTCTCGCAATTTATGTGCTGAGATGTCTTACTTTTGACAGTGAAATACCGCTTTTGACAAAATGGGGGCGCAATTCGCTATGGATATTTGTGTTACACAGACCATTTACACTGTTTATAAGTAGTCACATCAAGTTGTTGTCAGTGCCATTGATAATGGCAATTGCATTACTCTCGTCGATGGGGCTTTGTTCCGTGTTGGGATGTGATGCTGTAGCGGCTCGACTTGGGAGTTTTGCGGACGAAGGATCTAAGATATTCACAGGGCAAGGCACAAGACGCTTCTCTTTGGCCAAAATAGTTGCGATGGGCGTAGCGTTTTGGTTCGTTGTTTCTGTGGTGATAGAATCATACAAGGGACTTGATACCAAAAATTGCAGAGGCGAATCGCATACGTTATCAGAGAGTAGTGCAGAAGACGTTGTATATCCCGCGATGACAGATTTGCAGAAGGCATCGTTTGACAATGCATTCAGAATTATCTTTGCGGGCGACCTTATCCTGTTAGAAGACCAGGTCAAAAGGGGATGGTGTGGCAAAGGTTATGACTTTTCGGATGTGTTTGAGTACGCAAAACCTTACATCACGTCTGCGGATTTTGCAATAGGGGTATTAGAGGGCCCATTGGCAGGTCCAGAAGCAGGCTTTTCGACAAGCAACTTTGATGATGGTAGGAGAGTGCAACTCAACTTCCCCGATGAATTTGCCGATGCTGTAAAGGAAGCTGGCTTTGACATTGTCACGATGGCAAATAACCATCTGCTCGACAAAGGCGTCCCTGGCGTTCTTAGGACCTTGGATCGGCTTGACCGTATTGGTCTTGCGCATGTTGGCGCTTATAGAACCGCCGAAGAAAAGGCTGCCCGTCGCGTGCGGCTAGTTGAACGTCAAGGAATCAAAATGGCCGTGCTTTCATACACATACGGTAGCAATTACGTTGACGACAATGCCCTTGTCGATGGCCGTTTCTCTTGTTTGACCTCGGTAATTTGCCGAGAGCGAGGCGAGTTGTTCGAGCGAATCAAGGTACAAGTAGAGCGTGATTTTACCGTAGCGAAAGCCATGAAACCGGACATTATAATAGTGTTGCCCCATATCGGCACTCAGTTTTCAAATGTTCCTGATGAAAATCAGAAAGTCTGGTTCGAGATATTCAAGAAGAATGGTGCAGATATCATACTTGGAGACCATCCACATGTTGTTGAGCCAGCTTTGATCGAGGAATATGATGGCAGGACCGTATTTGCCGCTTACTGCCCCGGAAATTTTGCGAACATCTACCGCGGACACCAAGGTTTTGCGAGCATGCTTGTTGATGTCTATGTCGATCGCCAGAGCAAGAAAGTGATAGGTGGTTCCATTGTTCCGCTTTATGTCCACGCGAGAGCCGATGGCAATTTCCGAGCTGTTCCGCCTTATGCGATCCTGCATGATTCTGTTCTGCGAAGCCAGCTTACGACCGACGACGAGGCGGTAGCCGCACAGGCGAACAGAATTGTTACTGAGGTTGTTTTTGGCCATGGAATGGATGTTACGTCGCAGACGGGGCGTTATTACTTCGACAAGAAAGGATTCATTCGGGTGAAGACTGGGGGGCTTGAACTATCAAACGAAATGCGCAATGGTAAACTATTCAAAGTGCTTGAGAGTGCGAAAACCGTGTGCTTTATCGGCGATGGTGTTACGGCGGGCACGAAGAATGGCGGATGTGGATGGTATGAGCCTATCGAGGAGCACTTAGATGGCAAGACCGTGCGCAGTTTCGCAAAGGGCGGATGCACGGTTTCGTACATGCTTGGACATGTTGGTGAAATACCTCAATCCGATCTTTACGTAATTGCGTTAGGGGCGAACGACGTGAGATATCGGGATGAACGCTTTTGTGCGATGACCGCCGAAGGCTACGTTGACAGTCTTGATCAACTTAGGATAGCTCTTACAAAGGCTTCCCCTTCTGCAAAGTTTGTATTTATAGCGCCATGGTGTTCTCTGGACGGGGATCCGCTTAATTGTATTCCGTATGCCCAGAAGGTCGCATTGACGAGTGAGTATGCGAATGCGCTTGAAAAGTACTGTAACGGAAAATCTATACCATTCATAAATGCAAATGGGGCTATTAGTTCAGCCTTAAGGATAGCGCCAACCGGGAGATGTCTTCTTGATCACATGCATCCAAATGCTGCTGATGGCGTCCTTCTATATGCAAAGGCCGTTCTTTCAAACTAACATGAATTCGATTCACTTTGAAGGCAAAATAAGAGGTTCCGGGAATTAACTGTGTGTGTGTGGGGCGATTTTGTCGCAAACGTCGCAGATGTTGCGTCCGATTCCGCTTGTCAGCGTTCGACACTTGGGCGCACTCGCTTGCGCCCTTGCTTCGCAAGGCTCCTTACTTCGCTCGTCGGGAAACCTCAAGGCTCCGCTACAGGAGTATCTCGCCTTCGGCTATCCCCTCGCTTCGCTCGATACCCCTGATTGACATCGCCTTCGGCGACTCCGCCCTTCGATCGTTGGTGGATAGCTCACTGCGTTCGGCGGTTATTCCCGCCCTTCGCGGCAATTCGCGTTGATTGGCTATTCATTTGTGCGGGCGACAAGCGGGAATCGGACGAGGATATCAAGACCTTTCGGTCTAGCCCGCCAGAGCAAAGGGACGTAAGGACGGCGGCAAAATTGAGAGTCGTTGCACGGCGGTAGGGTTGCGAGTCCTGCGTGACCGCCGCGGCCGATTTCGGTTGTCATACGCACGAACGAGAAGGCAATGGGAAACCATTGGTGAGCTATGGGCGGGAGGCGACGACAATCGAAATCGGCCGCAGAACAAAGCCACAATCCAACCCCACCAAAGTAAAAGCCATGTATCCGTGCATAAAGCCTCGAATTTATGATACAATATGCGCTGAGGAGGAGGGTTTGGTGGTGTTGAGTTGGTTCGCATAGACCACGTGGCGGAATATCAGATGTAGAGTTCGATATGAAAAAGAATGTTGGTTTGACTGGCTTGTGGCCTGGAGTTGCCGTGACGATCGTGGCGACAGTTGTCGCTGCAGCGGAATGGCATCTCGGTCAGTCGCTTTGCGGCCGGGAGTTCTGCTATCCGCTATTCGCCAGTTCGTCGCCACTTTGGACTGTTGTCTTTGCAATAGCATTTAAGGTCTTTGGCGTTCGTGAGTGGATCCCTCTTCTGCTTTCGTACATCTTTGCGTTCGGCTCAGTGATTCTGGCATTCCGGTTGTGGAATCGGGCTGGACTGAGAAGGGGACATGTTGCTCTGGCGGGACTCGCGCTTGTTAAGGTGGTATTATGTGTAATGGATGAATGTGATGCAGCTCCATTTGATGAGTATTTGCGGGAGAAAGGAAGCTATCTTCCGCCTGGTTGTCACCCCGAATTCTTATCTGACGAACAGTAATGAGCAAGACAAGATATAATTTGTGCGTAGTTTTAACGCTTGTTGCATATGTGGCAGTTCATTCCTTTTGCATCAGCGCATCCTATTTTTCGATGGATGATTTTGATGAGTTGGCATATATACAAAGAATGTCTAATTATTGGCAACTCCTTCGCGTGGATGCTTTTTCTCTGTTTCGACCTGTCAAAAACATTATGTTTGCCATATTCTCATTTTTGGGAAATGAGAATATAATGGTGAGCAGAATGCTCGCCATAGCAATAGGAGTTGTAACATATTTTCCTGTTCTGCTGTTCTGCCGCAGAGTTTTTGATGTGCCAGCAGCATCCATTGCGGCGGCAGCAATATATCTCCTTGCCCCGACTCAGGTTTCTTGTGTTGCATGGCTTAGCTGCATCAATATCCAGATTATGGCTGGGTTTTGCGCTATGGCCATAGTGCTACACGATGATGGAAGGTATTATCTTGCGTCGTTATTTTATGCGTTAGCTCTTTGTTCGTATGAATGTGCCATAACTCTTCCGGGAATTATGCTGCTGCAGGATCTGTTATTGCGTCCTGGCAGACACTCGAAAGGTTGGCGGACACAAATAAAGCCATATTTGTTTTACGCTGCCACATGTGTTTTGTATTTAGCCGTTAGGACGTCGTTTAGCGGAACTACAAATGTTCATGGTTCCTTCCCGTATGATGTTTCTCGTGTGCAGATAGCTTTTGCCTCTGCTTCTTTTCTTTGGGATCATCTATTTACCTGGTTTTGGCCTTTTGGGGGAATGGCGGTCATGGGATACTTTTCCCCATGGACAGCATCCTCTGTAAAACTGGGCATCTGTTGGATTCTTCCGATTATACTGCTTGCAGTCGCTATTTGGTGTCGCAAGCGGCGACCTGTTGTGTCTTTCGGGTTGTTGACTTTTTTTGT
>JAEEGL015680445.1_pt1 | contig 19132 bp, 14 predicted proteins | sample 9134231 | NCBI WGS metagenome assembly JAEEGL01 (sample SAMN16246548, study PRJNA631951) | gut metagenome | biome: gut microbiome; feature: rumen; material: fiber-attached | host: Bos | place: Iran: Karaj | collected 2018-10 | reverse complement strand
CTGTCTTTTCTGCTCTTGAAGATAGGGATCATAAACTTCCTTTACATGCGCTCCGGGGCTTTGATTCCAAGCAGCCCCAGGCCGTTCTTTATTGCCTGCTTGGCAGCGGCGGTGAGCATCAGTTTGGCGCGGCGCTCCGCCTCATCCTCCACGATTATGTGCTCGTCGTGGTAGAACTTGTTGAAACTCTGCGCGATGTCGACTATGTGGCGGGTTATCACGGAAGGCTCGTACTTGGCGGCGGCATCGATGACCACTGCCGGGAACTCGTAAAGTTCCTTGACAAGATCGTATGCCGCGGGGCCTGTGAGAGTCGAAAGATCAGCTTTTTCCAGGGCCTTTGCAATGACCTTGGATGCGCCGCAGCGGAAAGCTCCGGAATCGTCCACTTCGTCTTCGGCGAGGCTGCCGTACTTTTCTTCCGCGTTGCGAAGCACCGAAGCGCAGCGCGCGTGAGTATACTGCACGTATGGGCCAGTCTCGCCGTCGAAGTTCAGGACCTCGTCCCAGTCGAAGGTGTAGTCCTTAATGCGGCTTGCGGAAAGCTCGTTGAACATCACGGCGCCTATTCCGACCACGTGCGCGGTCTCGTCTATGAGCTCCGCGTTGACGCCCTTTTCGAGCACTATGTCGCGGGTCTTTTCCACGGCTGTGTTGAGCACGTCCTCAAGGAACACGACCCTGCCCTTCCTTGTGGACAACGTGCCCTCGGGTAGGCTCACCATGCCGAAATTGACGTGTATGCAGTCCTTTGCCCAGCTGTAGCCCATGAGCTCAAGCACCTTGAACAGCTGCTTGAAGTGCAGATCCTGCTGGGTGGCTACCACGTATATGCACTTTGAGAAATCGTAGGTCTTCTTGCGGTAGATGGCGGCGGCAAGGTCCCTGGTGAGATATATGGACGTGCCGTCGCTCTTGGTTATAATAGCGGGAGTGAGGCCGTAAGGCTCAAGATCCACGATCTGAGCTCCGCGGGATTCCACAAGAAGGCCCTTTTCCCTGAGCTCTTCTATGACCGCGGGCATCTTGTCCGAATAGAACGATTCGCCTGCCCAGGAGTCGAAGTCTATATCCATCATGCGGTAGACGCGGTTGAACTCCTTGAGGCTCTCGTCCCTGATCCACTGCCAGAGTGCTGTTTCAGCCTCGTCGCCGCGCTCCAGGGCGGCAAACGCGAGCCTTGCCTCTTCCTCAAGAGAAGGATCCTTTTCGGCCTCCTCATGGAAGCGTACGTAGTAAGCAAGAAGAGTCTTTATAGGCTCCGCCTCAACCTCTTCCTTGCTGCCCCAGTGCCTGTAGGCCACTATCATCTTTCCGAACTGCGTGCCGTAATCTCCCAGGTGGTTGATACGGACTACATCATAGCCCAGGAAATCGAAGATCTTGTACAGGGAATTGCCTATTACAGTAGTGCGTATATGACCGATGTGGAAGGGTTTCGCGATGTTTGGCGAGCTGAATTCCACTATGACCTTTTTGCCCACTCCAAGATCTGTTGAGCCGAAGAAGCTGCCCTTCGAGAAGACCTCCGTAAGAGTGGATCTTACGAAGAACTCCTTGTTTATGAACATGTTTACGAAGGCGTTGACCGGCTCTACCTTTTCGAAGAGTTCTGCGCCGCCGATAGCCGCCGCGAGCTCCGAGGCTATGATCTGCGGGGCTTTGCGCATGGTCTTCGCGAGCCTGAAGCACGGAAAAGCGTAGTCGCCGTGGGACTTGTCCGCGGGGACCTCCACGAGGGGCGCTATCTCTTCTGCTGTAAGGCCCTGCACGTGCTGCGCGAGTATCTTTGCAATTTCCTGTTTAAAATCGATCATGTTGTTTTACCTTTTCAGTGTTACGATCGTGACGCCGTCGCCGCCTTCTCCCATGGATCCTTTGCGGACGGACGCCACGCGCTTGTCTTTTTTGAGGAGCCTGCCTATGCCTTCCCTTAAGATCCCGGCTCCGCGGCCGTGGATTATGGAGACTGTCTCCAGGTTGGCAAGGAAAGCGTCGTCTATGTATTTGCTTACTTCTATCTCAGCGTCGGCAAGGCTCTGCCCAACCACGTTTATCGACATCGGAACGCTTAGGGATTTGGCGCTTGTGAGCCTTGAGTACTTTACTTTTTCCCTCTGCTTTTCGGTGACGTTCTCCTTTACCAGAGTGATTCCGGAGATATTGACCTTGAGCTTAAGAGCGCCGACCTGCACCTGCATGTCGCCCTTCTCGTCCGGAGCGTCCAGCACGGTGCCTTTCTGGCCTACAGACAGCACGTTGACCCGTATTCCGGGCTTGATATCCTGGGCCTGTGGCTGCTCGTAATTGACTATCTCTTCGGCCTTTGCCGCGTATTCCTTACGCTTTTCGGTAAGACGCCTGCGGCCCTCGTCCATGGCTCTCCGCACGTCGGCTGCCGCCGCGGCGTCCTCTATGCTCTTCTGCACCTGGGCGATGTTCTCGCGAGCTTCGTCCACTATAAGGCGGGCTTCCTCGCGGGCCTCCTCCAGGTACTTTTCTTTCTGCGCCTTGAGCTTGGATTCCTGGATGTCCATGCGCTCTTTCTGCTTTTCGAGCTCCGCCCGCAGCGCTGCGGCGCGCCTTTCGTCCTCTTCTATCTTTTTGCGGCTCTCCTCTATGGACGAGATGACGTCTTCGAAAGCTGCGTCCCCCTCCTCCACGAAGCGCTTCGCGTGCTCTATGATCTTTGGCGCTAAGCCCAGCTTTTGCGATATCTCGAAGGCGTTGGACTTGCCGGGAACGCCTATTATGAGCCTGTACGTGGGCGAAAGAGTCTCCACGTCGAACTCCATGGAGGCGTTCTGGACGCCCTTGGTGGTTATGGCGAACTTCTTGAGCTCTGTGTAGTGCGTGGTGGCTATGGTCCTGGCGCCCTTGTTGTAGAGGTGGTTTAAGACCGAGATAGCCAGCGCGGCGCCCTCAGTCGGGTCCGTGCCCGCGCCGAGCTCGTCCGCAAGCACCAGCGTATCGCGCCCGCACTCTTTGGTTATCTTGACGATATTCGTCATGTGCGAGCTGAAGGTGGAAAGGCTCTGCTCTATGCTCTGCTCGTCCCCTATGTCCGCGAAGATATCCCTGAAGACCGCAGTCCTGGAACCGTCTGCCGCCGGTATGAAAAGACCCGACTGCGCCATAAGCTGCAGAAGGCCCACCGTTTTGAGGGTGACCGTCTTTCCACCGGTGTTAGGTCCGGTTATCACCAGTGTGCTGTAGCCGTCGCCAACGCCCACGTTTATAGGAACCACCTTTTTAGGGTCTATCAGCGGATGGCGGGCTTTTTTGAGCTCCACTATGCCCTGGGTGTTGATGACAGGCTGCGAGGCGTTCATGTTGCAGGCCAGGCGGCCTTTGGCGAACATGAAATCAAGCTTGGTGAGTATCTCCTGGTTAGCCTTGATCTGAAGCTCCGAAAGCCCTACGCGGCCCGAAAGCTCGCGCAGGATGCGCAGCACTTCCTGCTGCTCCGCAAGCTCCAGCTCCCTCAGCTCGTTGTTCATGTTTACGATGGCCTGTGGCTCCACGAAGAGCGTGGCTCCGGAGGCTGACTGGTCGTGCACTATGCCTGCGAGCTTGCTTTTATGCTCCAGCTTTACCGGTATGACGTACCTTCCCTGGCGCAGCGTAACTATAGCGTCCTGAAGGAAAAGCTTGTTCTCTGCGGAGCCTACTATCTGCTGTATCTTGCTGCGTATAGCCTCGTTCTGGCGGAGTATCGCCTTGCGCAGGCGCCTTAGCTCCGGAGAGGCGGAATCGCTGACTTCGTCCTCAGAAATGATGCAGCGGGTGATCTCCACTTCCAGGTCCTTTAAAACAGATATCGCCGAAACAAGCCCGTCTATGCGGGGAAGCTCCGGCAGATCTGATGAAAGGTATGCGTGCGTACGGCTTGCCGCGCTGAGGTTGTAAGACACCTCCAGCAGCTGTTTGCAGGTCAAAGCCCCGCCTCTTGCAGCCAGGTGCGCGAGCCCTGCTATATCGTAGAAATTGCCAAGAGGCGGCGTGCCCTTCTTCATGAGGACAGTGACCGCCTCCGCGGTGTCCGCAAGGGCTTCTTTGATCTTCAGCGGATCGGTGTCCGGAAGAAGCTCCGAAGCCCCTTTTGCGGTGAGCCTGCTGCAGCATTCCGCTGCCAGCTTTTCGATTATTTTGTTGTACTCTAAAACACGTATGGCCTTGCTGTCCATGTTTCTTCCTTATCCGGAGACACAGGGGCTATCTTGAACCGTTCCTGTAAGCCTCCAGGTCGTTCTTCAGGTGGATGTTCTCCATCTGGATGTCGAAGAAGCTGCTCTCGATATCCCTGCAGCGGGTCTCGAGCTCTTCGATCTTCTTCTGGGCTTCCAGAGGCGCGTTGTCGCTCTTCTGCACTCTGGTGAGAAGCTCGTCTACCTTGGCGCGCAGATCCTCGTTGGAACGCTTTTCTTCTTCGAGCTCGCCGGAAAGCGCCGAGATCCTCTGGTCCTTTTCAGCTATGTAGCGCTGAAGAGTCTCACGGTTTGCGGTCATGCTGGCTACCTCTTCCTTGTAGGAAGCGTAGTTTGCCTTCAGCTCCTCCCACATGCGCTCGTAGCTCTGGGCGTTCTCAGAGAGCTTCTGGTTCTGCTCCAGAAGACCGTTGACGTCGTTGTCGAGAGTGTAGTACTCGTCTGCTATCAGCATGGCGGAAAGAACTGCCAGAGCCGACATAGGCTGGGCTCCGGAACCTCCGTCGAGCTCCCTCATCTTAGCGTCTACCTTGTCCGCGAGCTTGAGCACGTAATCTCTGGGCATGTCGCCGGAGAGAGTATACTCCTGACCGAACACCAGGACTGTGACTTTGTTGTTCTGACCCATGATGTCTCCTTTGTTATATTTCTCTTAAAACTGCGTTGAAACTATCTCTAAGTGCCGCAAGCACCTTTGTATTGATGTCGTTAACCTCCGCGTCCGTAAGCGTGCGCGCCTTGGACCTGTAGGTGAGCGAGAACGCGAGGCTCTTGCATCCCGGGGGCACCGGAACTCCGCGGTACACGTCGAAGAGCTTTACGCTCTCGAGCAGATCCCCGGCAGTGTTCCTGATGGCCTTTTCCAGATCGCCGGCCTTGGTGGCTTCTGTTACCACGAGGGCGAAATCCCTTACCATCGCCGGGTACTTGGGAAGCGGCTCGTACTTCTTTTCAGTGTCCACGAGCTGGGAGATGCGCTTGAACTCGAGTTCGGCTGCGTAGACAGGCCTGTCTATTCCGTAGTCTTCCGCTATCTCCGGGTGCACCTGGCCGAGGACGCCTATCTTTTCGCCGTCCTTAAGTATATCTGCGCAGCGGCCCGGGTGGAAGCTGGGATCAGCGCTCTGAGTGACGAACTCGAAACCCTTTACGCCTATAAGCGCAAGCAGCTCCTCTACTCTGCCCTTCATGAGGTAGAAATCTTCCCTGTCGCCGTAGGCTGCCAGGCACAGCGCGTCCTTTTCCTCCGGAAGACCGTCGGCTCCCCTGCCATTGTTGAAGAAGGTGTTGCCAAGCTCGAAAACAGCCGCCGCCGGAATGTTCCTGGACCAGTTGGTGGAGAGAACTTCCAGGGCGTTGGGCAGTATCATGGTGCGCATGACGGAGGTGTCCTCGCCGAGCGGGTTGATGAGCTTTATGAACTGCCTTCTGTAAGAATCTTCAGGAATGCGGACCTTGTCGGAAGCTTTGGGGCTTACGAAACTGTAGGTCTGGATCTCATCCAGGCCGAGGGCTGTGAGTATGTCCTTGGTGCGGTTCCTGAGCTCCTGCATGGGCGTGAGCCTTGCCTCCGTGGTGTGGGCCGGGATCCTTACCGGGAGCTTGTCGTAGCCGTAGAGGCGGGAGATCTCTTCCACGTAGTCCTCTTCGATGAGGAGGTCCTGCCTTACCGTGGGCGGGGTGACGGTGATGATGTCGCCGCTGACCTCAGTCCTGATCTCGAGCGCGTTGAGGTAAGCCGTCATCTGCTCCGTGGGGATCTCGATGCCCATGAGCTTGTTCATGCGGCTTGCGCGTATGTTCAGGACTACCGGCTTTTCCACGTTGGGATAGACGTCCACGTCACCCGTGAGGACGGTGCCGGCGCCCAAGGCCTCTACCAGGTAACAGAAGCGGTCGCAGGCGTCCTTGGCGAGGTTGGGGTCTATGCCCTTCTCGAACCTGCCGGAAGCCTCAGTGCGGAGCGTCAGCGCCTTGGATGTGCGGCGCACCGAATCTCCGAGGAAGTTGGCGGATTCTACAAGTACCATGCTGGTGTCGGCTTCGATCTCGGAGGCGAGACCGCCCATGATACCGGCTATGGCTGTGGAGCCTTCTGCGTCCTTTATCATGAGCATGGAGCCCGTGAGCGTGCGTTCAGTGCCGTCCAGAGTGGTGAACTTCTCGCCGTCAGCTGCGGTATCGACTATGATGTGCGCTCCGCGTACAGTGCGTATGTCGAACGCGTGCATGGGCTGGCCGTATTCCAGCATTACGAAATTGGTTATGTCTACGATGTTGTTTATCGGGCGCTGGCCGGAGTACATCAGGCAGCGCTGCAGCCACCAGGGGCTCTGCTCCACCTTGATGTCCTTGATGACCCTGCAGCAGTAGCGCTTGCACAGGTCGGGGCGCGCGATGGTGACCTTTATGTAGTCCTCGCTCTTTTCGGGAGCGACTTTTTTGCACTGAGTTTCGGGATAACGCAGCGGCGTTCCGAAGGTGGCTGAAGCCTCGCGGGCCATGCCTATCATGGACAGGCAGTCCGGCCTGTTGGGGGTTATCTCGAAATCCACGACCGCGTCGTCCAGGCCCATGGCCTCAACAAGATCCTGGCCCGGCTCGAACTCGTCGGGAAGTATCCATATTCCGTCCTTGCTGGCCACGGGAACGACCTTGTCGTCGAAGCCCAGCTCGGAGCAGCTGCAGAGCATACCGAAGGAATCGACTCCGCGGAGCTGTCCGTTGTGGATGGTCACGCCGTCTTCTGTCTTGGGCTGTCCGTGGAGCGGCCCGGGGATGTGCGATCCGTCCAGGCACACGGGAACCAGAGCACCCTCAAAAATGTTGGCGGCGCCTGTTACTATCTGCACCGGAGCGCCTTTGCCCACGTCTATCTGGCAGACGAGGAGCTTGTCGGCGTTGGGGTGCCTTTCGATCTTTTTGATGCGGCCTATAACTACGCCGCTGATGCCCTGGCCGAAATACTCGACAGTTTCCAGGTTGGATCCGGAGAGCACCATTCTGTCCACGAACTCGCGGACGCCTACGTTAACGTCTGTATAATCTTTTATCCATCTGATGGGTACTAGCATTTTGCGGCCTCCTTACTTGAACTGCTCTATGAAGCGTATGTCGTTCTCGTAGAGAAGACGTATGTCGTCGAGCTCGTACTTGAGCATGGCAATGCGCTCAACGCCCATGCCGAAGGCAAAACCTGTGTACTTTTCTGTATCAAGGCCGCCTACTTTAAGGACGTTTGGGTGCACCATGCCGCAGCCGAGTATCTCTATCCAGCCGGAGCCCTTGCAGACTCTGCAGCCCTTGCCGCCGCACTTGAAGCACGACACGTCCATCTCCGCCGAAGGCTCGGTGAACGGGAAGTGGTGCGGGCGGAAGTTTGTGCGGGTGGAGGATCCGAACATCTGCTTTGCGAAGCTGTCCAGAACGCCCTTCAGATCCGCCATGGTTATGCCCTCGTCCACGACGAGGCCTTCCACCTGGTGGAACATCGGGGAGTGCGTGGCGTCCGGAGTGTCGCAGCGGAAGCACCTGCCCGGAGCTATTACCGAGATGGGCGGCTTCTGCGCCAGAAGAGTGCGGACCTGCACCGGTGACGTCTGGGTGCGGAGCAGCACTTTGTCGTCTATGTAGAAGGTGTCCGTCATATCGCGCGCGGGGTGGTTTGGCCCTGCGTTGAGAGCGTCGAAATTGTAGAACACCGTCTCTACTTCCGGACCTTCGGAAACGGAAAAGCCCATGGATGTGAAGATCCTTGTGATCTCGTCTATTGTCTGGGTTATGAGATGCCTGGTGCCGAGAGGAACGACCGTTCCCGGCTCGGTGACGTCGATGGTCTCGGCGGCAAGCTGGGCTTGTCTGGCCAGGGCTTTGAGCTCCGCCATCTTGTCGGTGATGAGCTTTTCGATCTGGGCCTTCGTCTCGTTGGCGGCCTGGCCAAGCGACTTTCTTTCTTCAGGTGCGAGGTCTTTCATGGACTTGAGTATGTCCGTTACCTTGCCCTTCTTTCCAAGGTATTCCACCCTGAACGATTCTGCTTCCGCGACGCTGGCGGCATTGAGTATCTTTTCCCTCGCCTGCTGGGCCAGCTCTCTGAGTTTTTCTTTCATGGTTATAGTATCTGTCCTTTCTGACGGTATGATTCGTACATGAGTATGGATCCGGCGACCGCCGCGTTGAGCGATTCGGTATGTCCGGCCATTGGTATCGACACGAGCGTTGCGGCTGCCTTGAGCTGTTCTCCGGCGCCGGCGCCCTCGTTTCCGATGACTATGGCTGCGTTTTCCGAAAGCGGCGCGTTCCAGCAGGCAAGCTCCGCTTCCATGGCTGCGGTAAAGACCTGTTTACCGGCTCCTGCCAGCAGACTGAGGGCCTGCCGCGCATCTTCGCACTGCAGGATCGGAAGCCTCAGGAGGCTTCCGGCCGCTGCCCTTACGACCTTGGGCTGCCACGGATCGGCGGTGCCTTTTATGAACACGGCTCCGGCAAAACCCATGGCTTCGGCGCTTCTTAAAAGCGTCCCCACGTTGCCCGGATCCTGAAGCCTGTCCAGCACCAGGACGCAGCCGTTTCCTGCTTTTTCAAAAAACTCACCCGGCGCGCAGCTCTTCTTTTCCAGCACCGCGCATATGCCCTGCGGCGTCCGGGTCTGCGCCACCTTATCGAATATGCCTTCGGTGAGCACGTAAACGGCCAGGCCCGCGCGTTGCGCCTCCTCTGCAAGCTCTGCAGCTTCGGCGTCCGCGGCCCCGGCCAGGGTAAAGATGAACCGAACTCTGTTGCCCAGAAGCATGGCCTCTTTTACAAGGTTGGGTCCCTCGACGAGGAAAAGGCCTGTTCTGTCGCGGTACTTCTTTTCCGCAAGCGAGGCTGCCTCCTTGACTATTCTGTTTTCGGACGAGCTTATTATATTCATGCACAAACGGGCCCTTAGACCCAGGACCCTGTCATATTTTTAAAAGGGCGGGCACTCAAGCCCGCCCTCAGCTTTGCGTAGTCCTAGAGGTTAAGGTTGTTGCTTCCCATGTTCTTGAGGAAGTCAGGAATGGGGAAATCGTTCTCAGGCTTGTAGTCTGTTTCCTTCTTGATCTCCTCTACGGATTCCTGGATCTCAACACTGTTCTTTTCCTCAGGCTTGTCCAGTCCGTCCAGACCCTTTCCGGGGATCTTTACCTTGTCCAGGTCGTCCTCGAAACCGGTGGCGATGACTGTGACGCGCACCTCATCCTGCATGTCTTCCCTGACGGAGGTACCGAAGATGATGATCGCGTCCTCGTCCGCTTCCTTGGCGACGAGATCCGCGGCGTCGTTTACTTCCAGCATTCCCAGGTCGTATCCGCCCATCACGTTGAGCAGGACTGCCTTGGCGCCCTTGATGGAAGTCTCGAGCAGCGGGCTTTCGATAGCGTTCTTTATAGCCTGGGCGACTCTGTCCTCTCCGCTTGCGACGCCTACGCCCATGTGGGCTATTCCGCGGTCGCTCATGACTGTCTTTACGTCCGCGAAGTCCAGGTTGATGAGGCCTGCGTCGGAGATGAGGGAGGAGATGCCTTCCACGCCGTCCTTAAGCACTTCGTCCGCCTTCTTGAAAGCGTCCAGTATGCTGGTGGTCTTTTCGGAGATGGTGAGCAGTTTGTCGTTGGGCACTACCACAAGTGAGTCCACGTAGTTCTTGAGGAACTTGATGCCCAGCTCTGCGTGCTCTCTGCGCTTCTTGCCCTCGAAGGTGAACGGCTTGGTGACTACGCCTACGGTAAGCGCGCCGGAGATCTTTGCAGCCTTAGCGATGATGGGAGCCGCGCCTGTACCGGTGCCGCCGCCCATTCCGGCTGTGATGAACACCATGTCAGCGCCGGTGAGCTGCTTTTCGATGTTTTCGAGGCTCTCCTCGGCGGACTTCTGCCCTACCTCGGGATTGCCGCCCGCGCCGAGGCCTTTTGTAAGCTTTTCGCCTATCTGGACCCTTGTTTCGGCTTTGGACTTGTTAAGAGCCTGCCTGTCGGTATTGACTGCGATAAAGGTGATACCCTGGAGATTGGAATCGATCATGCGGTTGACTGCGTTGCAGCCTGCTCCGCCTATTCCTACTACCTTGATGTTGGCCGGGGAATCTACCGGAGTTTCAAATTGTAACATGGGCATGTGTGTGGCCTCCTAAATATCTAATTCTAGTTGTTATATATAATAACACAAACAATATGTAGTGGCAATCAGTTTTCTTCAATATAATCGGCGAAAAATAAAGTTTTTTTACATGTGCCGGACGGACGGAGCGGAAACGGGCTGCGAAGCGTAATAATATTGCTATTGGAAAACGTACCGGTTTTATCATAAAATCTACACTAATGGTGCGTATTTATAACCCGATGTTTGTTCATAACGCAGGCAAAAACCATTACTATTATTCACGAAAGAAAGCTATTCGTGCGGGCCTGGGTGCCCGATCTCATTCAGGAGCCGGCTGATGGATCTCAAATCCCTGGGGCAAAACTTAAGAAACTCCCGCAAAGAGCAAAAACTCAGCCAGGAGAAGCTGGCCGAGGCAGTCGGTCTGAGCGCGAATTATATCGGGCTTATCGAGCGCGGAGAAAAGCAGCCTGCTCTGGACACCCTCGTGGACATCCTGAACGCTCTCAACATCTCCGCCGATCTCGCCCTGTCCGGCGACCTCAACTACGTAAGGACCAGAAAAAAGAACATACTGGAACGCGAGTTCCGCAACGCCATGCGCGAGGACATAGAAATAGCCTACACGGTGATACAAGAACTTGAAAAGAAGCGCAGCAGACAGTAATATCAAAACAAAAGCGGCCCGCAGGGACCGCTTTTTTCGTGCTGTTTTTAGTCTATCTTAGGGTTGAACGACAGGTAGCCGTCGGTACCGACCTTTATGACTCCCTTGTTGACGCCCTGGGCGAAGTGCTGTTCCGCCAGCTCCTTGATCGGGCCCAGGCTTCCCAGGATGTTCTCCGGGGCGCCTTCGCAGTAGTAGTTGTCGTAGATATAAGCCCTCACCACAGCCGTTGAGAAATATACCCTCTTGAAGTACAGGTCCATCTGGTCCGTGGCGTTGAGAAGCCTTAACGTCTCAGTCAGAAGGTAGGTCTGCTCGGCCTTTATGGGCTTGCCCTCCTCCATCTGCTTTATCTCTATGCCTTCCATAACGGTGATCGCAGGAGGCTCCTCTGCGATCCGGAGCACGGTGCCCTCGCGGTCGATTATGATGAACTGCTCCTGATAATTCACCGCGGCGTACTCGAGGCGCTCCTCTACGGTGATCCTCACAGTGCTGAGAGGCACGCGGTCCACGGACGCGACCCTTATGTACGGGGTCTGCAGAAGCCTGTTTCTGGCATCCCTGGGCTTGAGCTCGAATATCAGGTTCTTGCCGCTCTCGATGCCGGACATCTCGATTATCTGCGACGGAGTGTAATACCTGTTGCCGACGACCTGTATGTCCTTGATGGCGAACAGGCTGGACTTAAGCGCCATGATGATGCCCACCACGAGCACTATAAACAGCAGCAGGGCCAGGAACGGGTGGCTCCTGCGGCGCCTCCTGCGCTTGCGGGTCTTTCCTTTCTTCAGTTTTTTCTTCGGAACTTCTTCAGGCTCGGGCTCTTCGGCGTACTCTTCGGAGTCGTCCGCGTAGTAATCGTCCGCCGGCTCGTCTTCAGCGTATTCCTCTTCGGGAACTTCCGCTGCTCCGCCCTTGGCCCAGGGCCTTTTTTTGAGTTCCTCTTCGAAACTGCTCATGCTTTCCTATAATCCGATGCTGTCGCAGATAATATCCGCGGCGTTTGTCCTTCCTATGCGTTTCGCGCAGTCCGCCATAGCCGAAAGCCTTCTTGGATCCTCTGCCAGAGCCAGGACCTCGCGGGCCAGGACATTACCCCCCTCGGGCAGATCCTTTTCTTCTATCAGCACCGCGGCCCCGGCGTCAGCTATCGCCTTCGCGTTGTAGTACTGGTGGTTGTTCGTGACGTTAGGCGAAGGTACCAGAACACTGGGCTTGCCGCAGGCCGCTATCTCGGAGACCGCTATGGCGCCGGCTCGGCTTACCACCAGGTCGGACGCGCTCATCAGCTGCGGCATGTTGTCCGCGTACGGTATGAGCTCCAGGAAAGGCTTGTCTCCTTCCATGGCGTCCACCTGGGCTTTTATCTCGTCGTAATAGCGCCTGCCCGTCACAAAATATAATTTTATATCAGCTGACCTTATTCCGTCAATAAGGCCGAGCGTTTCCCTGTTCAGGACCTCCGCGCCGAGGCTTCCGCCGAACACCAGCACCATGGTCTGGCTGTCCGCTATGCCGAGCTCCTGCCTGCAGGTATCCCTGTCGAGCTTCGTAAAGCCGCTCCTTATGGGGTTGCCGCTTAAGATCACGCGGTCCGGATGTTTAAAAGCGCTCTCTGTACCCTCGAAGCTTATGAACACCTTGTCCACGAATCCCGAAAGGAACTTGTTGGCCACGCCCGGCAGAGCGTTCTGCTCGTGTATGCAGGTCTTTACCTTGAGCCTGTGAGCCACGGAGATGACTGAGCCCGTGACGTAGCCGCCGGTGCCTATGGCAAGATCCGGCGCATAGTCCTTTATCAGGTGATAGACTTCCTGGTTGCCCTCAAAGAAGCTTTTTATTGTTTTGAAATTGTTCAGAAGGTTCTCCCTGTCGAAGCCGCGGGCTTCGATTCCTTTTATCTCGTAGCCTGCCGCCAGGACGAGCCTGTTCTCCATGCCCTTCTTCGTGCCGATGAACAGTATCTCCGCGTCCGGATGGCGCTCCTTTATTTTGTCAGCGATGGCTATTGCCGGGTATATATGTCCGCCGGTGCCGCCGCAGCTTAAGATCACCTTCATATGAGCTCCTTTACTGACGAGTGTTTGGATATGTTGTAAAGCATCCCGAGCTCCGCCATGAACAGCACGGTAGCCGTTCCGCCGAGGCTTATCAGCGGAAGCACCACGCCTGTGGGCGGGAAGGAAGCCGTAACTACAGCTACGTTAAGTATGACCTGCAGCGCTATGTGCAGGGTTATGCCGCCTGCAAGAAGGCAGCCGAAGAGGTCCTTCGCGTTGACCGCGACCAGGGTGCCGCGCCACAGCAGCACAAGGTAGACCGCCAGAACTACAAGCACGCCTACGAATCCGAGCTCCTCTCCTATTATCGGGAGTATGAAATCGCTCCAGCACTCCGGAAGGTACAGAGCCTTCTGCATGCTCTTGCCAAGGCCAACGCCCAGGACTCCGCCGGAGCCGAAAGCCATGAGGCTCTGTGACACCTGGTAGCCGTCGCCGAGAAGATCCTGGAACGGATCCCAGAAGCTCGTTACGCGCTTGAGCCAGTAGCCGCCCTTGAGCGCTACCAGACCTACGAATCCCAGGGCGCCCGCGCCTATGCCGCCCAGCACCCAGCCCCAGTGGAGACCCGCTATCAGCATCATGCCGAGCGCGAGGATCAGCACTATGCCGGCAGTTGAAAGGTTGGGCTGCTTGTATATCAGCACGAAGGCCGCGCCTGCTATCGCGAGCATTATCAGATGGCCTCTGAAGAACTTATGTATGCGCTCCGGGTCGCTGGCGTAGAACCAGGCGACGAACAGTATAAGCGCGACTTTTGCTATCTCGCCGGGCATGAAGGTTATCCCGCCGCCGGATCCGGGAGGGATCTTTATCCAGCGCGTGGCGTTGTTTATGGTCTTTGCTATGCCCCAGCTCTTCGGAGTATAAATAAGCAACATGGTGAAGAAAGCCACGCCCATGGCAAGCACGGCGAACCTGCTCCAGAAATGGTAGTCCACCGTGGCGAACACCACAAACACGACCCAGCCTATGGCCATCCATATCAGGTTGTTCCTGAGGTAGGAATTGGGATTTCCGGACTCGCTGAGAGCCTTGTAATAGCTGGACGAATAGACCATTACTATACCTACGACGCACAGCAGCAGAGTCGTGATCAGTATGCCGAAATCTCCCGGGCTTTTATTGATTTTTATCTTCAGCTTCTGTTTTGCCAAAGCTCTATCCTTTCAGACCCTTGACTATCTCCTTGAATATCTCGCCGCGCTGTTCATAACTCTTGAACATATCCCAGCTGGCGCTTGCCGGCGAGAGCAGCACCGTGTCACCGGGGACCGCAAGCTGCGCTGCGCTCGCGACGCAGGCTTCCAGAGACGGGCACTTTATTATATTCTCGTCCGCAAAGCCGCATTTAAGCGCGGTCTGCTTGAATCTCTCGGCGGTGACGCCAAGAAGCACCAGGTACTTCACTTTGCCGTTGAACATGTTGATCAGCTCGGTGAAATCGGATTTCTTTTCGTAGCCTCCGGCTATGAGTATGATCGGCGTATCCGTGGCCTCTATGGCCTTTATCGTTGAATCCGGGTTTGTGCCCTTGGAGTCGTTTACGTAGCGCACGCCCTTAAGTGTGCGGACAAGCTCCATGCGGTGCTCCACGCCCCTGAACGTGCGGAGAGTCTTGCTGACAGCGCCATGCCTTGCCCCCGCGAATATGGCTATAGCCGCGGCGGCCAGGGCGTTTTCAAGATTGTGTTTTCCGGGTATTATCAGTTCTTCGGCGCGGCAGAGCTTTCTCTCCTTGCCGTTCTTTCTGACCCATATATACCCTTCTCTCACGAAGGCGGCGTTGGGCTGCATAGCGAACTGCATGCCCTCGTCCCTGGTGCTGAAGGGCACAGGAACGGGTGCGCTTATGGTCTTAGCGAGCTCTTCGGCTCCGGGATCGTCAGCGTTGTAGATGAAGTAGTCCTCCGGGGTCTGGTTGCTGCAGACGCGGCCCTTCATGCGGGCGTATTCCTCAACGGTGCCGTGCCTGTCGAGGTGGTCCGGCGTGACGTTGAGCACCGCGCTTATGTGCGCGTGGAAGTCCTTTACGGTCTCGAGCTGGAAGCTGGACACTTCAGTGACCATGACTGTTGACGGGTCTGCGTCCTGCACCTGGGTGGATACCGGCTCTCCTATGTTGCCTACTACCCTGCTCGGGATCTCAGCGGCTTTGAGCATCTCGCCGACGAGCGTTGTGGTAGTGGTCTTGCCGTTGGTACCGGTGATGGCTATGAAGCTTCCTCTGCAGTTCTCATACGCGAGTTCCAGCTCGCCTATGAGTTCCTTTCCGAGCGCCGTGAGCGGATGCCTGAAAGTGATGCCCGGGCTTATGACCACCCTGTCGAAGGGTTTTCCGCCGGCAGCGTCTTCCATGAGCTTTTGCTGGGCATCGGGACCTGCGCAGAGCACTGCGCCTTCGTCCTTAAGCTCTTTTACCTTCTCTTCTCCGAGCTGATCCTCGGTCTTCGCGTCCCATGCGTAGACCTGAGCCTTGCCGGAGAGCAGCTTTGCTGCAGCCATGCCCGATTTTCCGAGCCCCATAACCAGTACTTTTTCCATCTCGTATCTTATAACGCCTTTCCGCTGTTTTTTCTTATGTGTTCCGCCACCTGGCCTATCTGCGTGGAGTTGGAGCCCTTTACAAGCACCGCGTCCCCCGGCCGCACTATCTGAAGGACCAGATCTTTTACAGAGCAGAGGTCGTCCAGGCCGATCGTGCTGGTGCGCGATCTGCCGGATTCCAGAACGCCCCTGAAGTACAGTTCCTTCTTCTTTCCGGTAGCTATGAGTATGTCTACGCCGTGTTCCGCCGCGAACCTCCCGACTTCGATGTGGCCGCTGTCCTCCGCGCCTCCCAGTTCAAGCATGTCCGAAAGCACCGCTATGCGCCTTTCTGCCTGCACGCCTTCGAGGGCCGCAAGACCGGCCTTCATGGAGTCAGGGCTGGCGTTGTAGCTGTCGTCCATCAGCAGCACTCCGTTTATATCTTCGGCCTTAAGGCGTCTCTCGTTGGCTTCGACCTTCGAAAGAGCCTCCGAAGCATCCTTTTCGCTGATCCCGAACTCTTTTCCGCAGGCTATCGCAAGGCAGGCGTCCACCGCGTTATGCTCTCCGAGCAGCGGCAGGGCGAATTTTACTTTATTTACATAAAACTCTATTCCGTCATTTCCTTTATTTTTAAGGTTTTCATAGCAAATATCCTGGCCGACGCTCACTATTCTGAACGGCTTTTTGTTTACGGCCCTTTCGCGTATCTCTTCCTTGGTCCTGAGATAATCGGAGAAGCTGTTTACGATCAGAGTATCGTTTTCTGTAAACTCCCTTACGATCTCGAGCTTAGCGTTCGCTATAGCGTCGCGGCTCCCCAGCCTTTCCATATGCGATACGCCCACGTTAGTGATGATCGCGAGCTGCGGCTTTACCCATTCTACATATTCTGCCAGTTCGTTCTTCCTGTCCATGCCCATCTCAAAGACTACGCACTGGGTGCTGTCGTCAGCCAGGAAACACGTAAGGCACAGACCGAGATGTGTGTTCAGGTTCTTCTGTGTGCAGACCGTCCTGTACTTCGCGGACATCACCGCGGCGGTGAGCATCCTCGTGGTGGTCTTCCCTACGCTGCCGGTGATGCCAATCTTTATGACAGGGAACTGCGCGAGGTAAGCCTGGGCCATGAGCCTTACCGCGAGGTTTGTGTCTTCCACGTGAATGTACGCGGCTCCCTCCTGCTCCTCTACGGGCTCGGACACCAGGAACGCTCTGCAGCCCTGGTCGTAAGCCTTGAGGATGTAGTCGTGGCCGTCGTTCTTCTCGCCGATTATGCAGACAAAAAGGTCACCGCTGCCGCAGGCGCGGGAATCGATCTTTACATCATTTATATATAGCTGCGCGTTGCCGCTGATCCTGCCGCCGCAGGCTTTTGCCAGAAAAGCGATATCAGTTGACTTCAAGGATATCTTCACCCCCGCTCACTATGTCGTAGTATACCGTTACCAGCGAGCCCTTGGGAACTTCCGTTCCGGGCTTGGGATACTGGTCGGTGACGATTATCTCTATATTCGAACCGTCGGGCAGCGCCGGCGACAGCTCGTATTCCAGGCTCTTCGCGCCAAGTATTCCGCCGATGTTCTCGGAGCCCTGGTCTGTAAGGTCGGGCACCTTGGTGTACTTGCTGCGCATCTTCTTAAGCTCTTCCTCAGTGTACTGAGGTTCTATGTTGAGGTACTTCAGGGTCTCTTCCATAACTTCTTTGGCGCAGGGTGCAGCGACAGTACTTCCGTGTATGTCCTTGCTCCTGGGGTTATCGACTATGACCAGCACCACCATCTTCGGATCGTCCGCCGGGGCTACTCCTACGTAGGAAGCGTATACGCCGCCTCCCTCATAGCTTCCGGACTTGGGCTTGTCCGCGGTACCCGTCTTTCCGCCTATACGGTAGCCGGGAATCTGCGATTTTCCGCCTCCGCCGTTATTTACGACAAACTCCATTATATCGAGCATGTCCTGCGCGGTCTCCTTGGACAGGACCACGTTCTTTACTGTGCGCCCGAAGCTCTCGACGACCTTTCCCTCGCTGTCCCTGATCTCTTTTACGAGGTGGGGCTGCAGCAGGTAGCCGCCGTTGGCTATGGCGGACACCGATGTGATAAGGCTTATCGGCGTGATCGAGATGCCTTGTCCGAATGACATCGTAGCGAGCTGTACAGGGCCCGCTTCCCTTCTGGAATATACTATATTGCTGCCTTCGCCGGGGAAATCTATGCCTGTCTTTTCAAGTATGCCGAATCCGTCCAGGCCGTTATAGAATATATCGCGGCCCATCCTTGAAGCAAGGTGCATCATTGCCACGTTGCATGAGTTCGAGACCGCCTCCATGAGGCTCTCGCTGCCGTGCGCCCGGGGGAAGACCCAGCACTTTATGTAGCGGTCCATCACCTGCAAGGCTCCGCCGCACTTAAATCCGTCAGTCTTGCTCGTAACGCCGGCGTCGAGCGCTATGGCTGTTGTTATCAGCTTGAATGTGGAACCCGGCTCGTAGACGTCGCTTATGCAAAAGCTTCTCCAGCGCTTGTTCCAGTAAGCGACCTTCTCCTCGTCGGTCATCTTGGCGAAATCTTCCTCATCGCCGGGCATCGGAGCGCGCGGATCGTTGGGGTCGAACTCGTCGGACTGCGCCATGCCCAGAACATATCCGGTGTTCGGGTCCATAACAATGCAGGCGACCCTGTCGGCATGCTTTTCTTCCAGGTATTTGGCTACCTTCTCCTCCACGATGTACTGTATGTTCGGGTCTATAGTTGTGACAAGCGTGTAACCGTCAGTGGCGCTGTAGTATTTGCTGTCGCCGTATACCAGGGAGTTCTTCTTGTTGTCCTTGCTGGTTATCCACCTTCCGTTGATGCCGGAAAGGTAGTTCTCGTAGTATAGCTCAAGGCCTGTAAGGCCGTTGCCGTCGTCGTTGGTAAGGCCGAGCACCTGGCAGCTGAAAGCTCCCAGCGGATAGTAGCGGCGCACGTCCTGAACGATCTCTATGCCGGGGAACTTTTCCTTTCGCACCGCGTCGGTGGTGTCCTGATCCACGAACTTAGCCAGCTTTACGAGGGATTTTTCGGATGTGATGGTCTCATAGACCGCGTCCGCCTCCATGCCCAGCATCTCGGAGAGCTTCTGGGCTTCGAGCCTGGCGTTGAGCTCTATCTCGTCGGAGGTCTTGCCGTTCTTCTTTACAGTGCTCGGGCGCACCCATATCGTATGGGTGGTGGCGCTTATAGCCATCTGGCCGCCGGAGCTGTCAAGGATGTCGCCTCTTATGGCAGTGACCACGCTGTCGCTGGTCTGCTGCTTTGCGGCGCGCTGTGCGTATTCCTCGCCTTTTATGATCATGTGCCAGCCAAGTCTGAGCGTAAGAGCCGTAAACAGGATCGCGATTATAAAAAAGACCAGCAGCAACCTCTTGCGGTTTTTGTAGCCTGGTTTCGTGTTTTTTGTTTTCGCGAACAGTTTTTCTAACATGGCCTGCAGCTTCTAATATAAAAAATAGCGCCGTATTTTTGGGGGAGTTCGTCGCTGTGGAACTCTCACCT
>JAEEGL013835528.1_pt1 | contig 19133 bp, 16 predicted proteins | sample 9134231 | NCBI WGS metagenome assembly JAEEGL01 (sample SAMN16246548, study PRJNA631951) | gut metagenome | biome: gut microbiome; feature: rumen; material: fiber-attached | host: Bos | place: Iran: Karaj | collected 2018-10 | reverse complement strand
CTCCTGCGCGTAATGGAGCTGCCAGCAGTCGGTCACGTCAAGACCGGTGATCTCACGGTCAAAGCACTCGACACGCAGAGTGAGCCACTCTTCTTCCGCGGATACCGCAGCGAACATGCCCAGTGCGAGCACGAGCGCCAGCAGGATAGCCAGGATCTTCTTCATGTTTGTCTCTCCTTTGATGATATATTGTCCGCCTTCGGGCGGCAAGGTACAGGTCATTTCCCTTCCGATCTAGCCCTTCACGGCGCCGATGGTGACGCCTTTAACGAAGTAGCGCTGGACAAAGGGGTACACTACCAGTATGGGAAGGGTCGCGAAAATTATGGTAGCGGGCTGTATGGACTCGCTTATCTCGGTTGCCAGGGTGGAGGTGCCGCCTTCCATCTGGGCGATATCCACCGCCTGGGAGCCCTTGATTATATGGTAGAGCTTGAGCTGCAGGGGCTGGTAAGCCTTGGTCTGTATGTAATACAGCGCGTCCTGGAAACTGTTCCACTTGCCCACGGCGTAGAACAGCGTGAGCGTGGCCAGCGAGGCCATTGACAGGGGCAGGTATATCTTGATGAGCACCAGGAAGTCATTGGCGCCGTCGATAATGGCCGCTTCCTCCAATTCTCCCGGCAGCGCCGAGAAGAAGCTCTTGAGGATTATCATATTATATGTGGACAGCATGCCGGGCAGTATCAGCGCCCAGGGCGTGTCCAGGAAACCCAGCTGCTTTATGTTCAGGTAGATCGGGATCGTGCCGCCGGAAAAATACATTGTGAACAGCGCCATGGTGTTGAAAAACCTGCGGCCCGCCAGGCGCTTCTTGGTGAGCGGATAGGCCATCAGCACGGTCATCACCATGGAAAACGCCGTGTATGTCACGGTTATGAACACGGTATAGAACATGCTCCTCACCATGGCCGGGTCCGCGAATATCGCCCTGTATGCGTTAAAATCCCAGCCCACGGGCCAGAACGTGACCTTGCCCGCCAGTATCGCCGACTTGCTGCTTAAGGAGTTGGCAGCCACGTTCACGAACGGCAGCAGGCAGGTCATGCTTATAAGCAGAATGATCAGCGTCAGCACCACCTGATAGCCCGTCCAGATGCTCTTTTCCTTCCTGACTTTTATCGCCGGCTTCTCAGTCGCTGTGTTAGTCATATGCCCGCCTCCTTACCAGATGCCCTCTTCGCCCAGTTTGGTGGACACGAAGTTGGCGGAAGATATGAGTATCAGCCCGACCACCGACTGGAACAGACCGATGGCGGTCGCCCTTGCGAACTGGGAATTGGTTATGCCGGTGCGGTATACGAATGTGGAAAGCACGTCGCAGTATTTGCGCACCTGGGGGTTGCCCAGTATCTGCGGCCGGTCGAAGCTTATGTTCATCATCTGGCCCACGCTGAGGATGAGCAGCACCACGATGGTGGAACGGATGCCCGGCAGCGTGACGTGCCAGATCTGCTGCATTTTGTTGGCGCCGTCTATCTTGGCGGCCTCAAACAGTTCCATGTTGATGCCGGTTATGGCGGACAGGTACAGTATCGTGCCCCAGCCCATGCCCTGCCACACGCCCACCAGCGTGTAGGTGGCCTGCCAGTGCGGGCCGTCGGTCAAAAACGGTATGCCCGTAGTCACCCAGCCCCACTTGAGCAGGGTGGAGTTTATCAGGCCCGTGCTGGGAGAAAAGATCTGCAGCACCATGCCGCCGATTATGATCCAGCTTAAGAAGTGCGGCAGGTAAAGCAGCGTCTGAGATACCTTCTTTACGGCTATCGAGCGCATCTCGTTAAGCATTATGGCAAGCACGATGGGCACCGGGAAACCGCACACCAGACCCATGAAATTGAGCCACAGGGTATTGAGCAGCGCGTAGGAGAAGTCCGACATGCCCATGGTAAAGCGGAAGTTCTCCAGGCCTATCCACTGGCTGTTCCACATGCCCGTGAACATGTTGAAGTCCTGGAAGCCGATGATGATGCCCGCCATGGGTTTATAACAGAAGATAAGATAGAACGATATGGGCAGTATAAGCATTACATACAGCCGCCAGTCCTGCAGCCAGGACCTGCGGCGCGGTTTTTTGCGATCTGCGGCGGTCGCAGTCATATTGCCCACCCCTTATGTGTACGGAATTTATATACGCTTTTCTACCGAATATGTACATTATACCCTCTGAAAAGCGGAATTGCTATGCATATCTTACACAATTTTCTGCTTTGATATGCATTTATTACACGATATTAACACTTTGGCCAAATCGCGCATGGCAGCCGGGTCGTTTTTAGCCGCGGCCCGTCCCTCCGCGCGCGGCCTGCGGTTTTCGGAACACCAGCAGCCTGCCCCTTTCCAGTTCGTCCAGGCTCAGTCCTCCCTTTTGCTGGTAATACGGGCTGTACGCCTTCTCGAAATGGACGCCCCACGCCTCAATGTTCATGTGCTCGAAGCCGTACCCGCATATCTCGTCCGTCAGTTTCCGGTAGGTGTATCTACACTTTTTCCCGGCTTTGTCCCGGAAGTTCGAAAGGTGGAACGGCAGGACCGCCAGTATCCCTCCCCGCTTCAGTGTCCTTTGCGCTTCCTCCAGCATCACGAAGCGGTGCAGCCCGCCGTATATCTTCTCCTCCCCGTGGAACAGGTCGGAATAAAGTATCAGGTCAAACGTGCCGTCGTCAAACTCCTGGCGGAAGTCCTCTCTTCCTGCGACTGCGGATACGCAGCGCACGCTGCCGGCTTCGGCTTTTCCCTTTATATAGTCCAGCGCGCGGCGGTTCGTGTCGACGGCGTACACAGTGCAGTCCGGCCCGAACGCGTGCGCCAGGGCGAAAGTGTAGCTGCCCATCCCGCAGCTGTAATCCAGGATGACCGGCCTTTGCACATTCAAAAGCGGGGCGAACAGGCGTTTGCCTTCCGTTTGCCCCCACAGGTCAATCTCGTCAAAAATGCTCATGTATGATGCCTCGCCTCCGAGTTTCCTCATGTTTCACAAGCCATGTGCATTCCTGACTCACCTACAGCTTGTACTGCATGAAATTTCCGTTCCTGACAAACCCGAAATCCGTGTACAGCAGCACTCCCATGTCTGAAGCCGTGATCTGCACGCTCCCGCAGCCGTAGGCGCGCGCTTCCTCCACAACGCGGCGCAGAAGCTCCCTCGCGATCCCCCTGCGGCGGTAAGCGGGAAGGGTGTACATGCTCGAAAGCAGCCCGATCTTTCCCGTCGGGCAGCCGAAATACGGCGGTTTCTCCACAAAGGACATGCCGCTGGTGCCGATTATGCTTTCCCCGTCCAGCGCCAGATATGAAACGAAGGAACCGTCCGCCAGATGCCTTATGTAATAATCCATTAGCGCGGGCACCAGGTCTGTATCTTCTGTCGCGCCTTCCTCCCTGAGCTGTGAGATGCGTATCGGGATGAACCGCTCAAGATCCGCCGCCGTAAGCTTTCTGTATGTGATGTCCATCTTTCCATCCCCTTTCTCTTTCGGATACGATTATATCAGAAACGCAGCGGTTTAGGAAGCCGCGCCGCAGAAAGAAACCGCGGTCTGCCAGGAACCTTTTGTTCCTCATGTCCGTCAGATCATTCGTGACGAAACGAACTCGCACAAATAAAGCAAGGAAGTGACACAAAATGAAGAAACTTATGACCCTGACGCTGGCCGTGATCATGCTGCTTACGGCATGCATGGCCGCAGCCGAGACCAAGCTCACCGTCACCGGCAACGGAGAAACGCGCATCAGCGCGGATACCGCCGTGATCTCCCTGGGCGTCAGCGCCCGGGACAAGAACGTCTTAAAGGCGCAGCAGCAGGTCAACGAAGCCATCGCCGCCATACGCAAGGTGCTTATCGGGCTGGGCGTGCCCGAGGAAAATATCACCACGGACTACATCAGCATCGGCGCCGTGTACGATTACTCCTTTGACCTGGCAAGGCTCACCGCCTACAGCGCCACCACTACCCTCGCGGTCAAAGTGACCGACATAGATAAGGTAGGTACGCTGATCGACGCCGCTTTCGCCTCCGGCGCCAACGACCTGAACGGCATCTCCTTCTCCGCTTCTGACACCGAACAGGCCAAAGCCGAATCCCTGAAGATGGCAGTCGAAAACGCGAAAGCCAAGGCTGAGATCCTGGCGGAAGCGGCCGGCCTCAGGATCACCGGCATCGAAGTCCTCTCCGAAGGCGGCGTTTACAGCTATTCCAACACTGTAGGCAACGTCTACGCCAGGGATCTTAAGATGGACGAGGCGTACGTGGACGCGGGCACCGTGGTGCAGGCCGCCAAGCTCATCGTCAGCGCCAGCGTAAGCATCACGTTCACTGCCGAATAAACGCTCTTTCAAAAACCGATCTGCAGGAAGGAAAACCCATTCAAATGAAAAAAGTCATCGCGATCATCGTAAGTCTTACACTGTTTTTCTCCGCGTGCGTTTTCGCGGAGGAGACCGAACCGGATTTCGCCATGTTTTCTGGCATGGAATGGAGCTTTTTGAGCGGTGCGGGCGCCTGGTCCACGGATATGCGCATACTTGAGGACGGATCGTTCTGGGGAGAATACCATGACAGCGAGATGGGAGAGGCCGCCGAAAGCTATCCTGACGGCACCGTGTACTGCTGCTCCTTCTCAGGCAAAATGAGCTTTACCGGCCGGGCAGACGAGTATTCGTGGAACGTGAGCGTCTATGAATTGAAGGTCAGCGAGGAGATCGGGACAGAATACGTCGACGACGGCCTGCGCTTCGTGATCACGGAGCCTTACGGGCTGAGCGAGGGCGATACCATGCGCCTGTACCGTCCGGGCACCCCCACAAGCCTGTTTTCCGAAGATATGCTCCTCTGGGCCCATGTCTACGGCGAGGACGGCGCCGCCGCCGAGCTGGAAGACTGGTTCCTGTGCAGCGAAAACAACGGATCCGGCTTTGTCGGCTGTTCGTTCCCCGGCGAAACATACGTGGCAGATCCCTGGCTGGAGCTGACTTCCGCGCAGCTTATGGAGCTGTCCGGCCTGGAATTCGCGGTGCCCGATGGCGCCGAAAACGTCATTTACCGCTACCTGCCGGACGAGCACATGGCCGAGATGCAGTTTGAGCTGTTCGGCGACGAGTTCTGCGCCCGCATACAGCCCGCAGCCCTGGAATACGGCCAGCTGATGAACATCTCCGGCATCTACCTGCCCCTGGAAAACGAGGAAGAGATCACCGTAAAGCACTGTTACGGCACCATCGGCCAGTCCCAGACCGGCAGCAAGGACTGGATGGAGCTGTGCCTGTGGTACGACTTAGCGCCGGGGCTCATGTACTCCCTCTCCGTGTACAGCACGGACCTTGACGGGCTCGACCTCAGCGCCGTGGCGGAACAGGTGTACATCCCCGCCCAGGGAGACGTGTGAACCTTATCGCAAATATAAAACATTCCGCCCCTCCGGCTGCTGCCGGAGGGACTTTTTTCGTCACGCGGGCGTGTGAATCGATAATTCATTTTCCCGCATCATTTTATGCAAATTGTTAGCATAATGTTAACCCAAGAATTAGCACTCACCTATTGACAGTGCTAACAAAACGAGTATAATATATGGCGAACAAAAGGAAAGGGCCTTGAAGAGAAAAGAGCCCGCCCGGAGTTCACGGTAACAACCAAATGGTAACAACATGCGACGACCTACGCCGACACACACCCCCTGCGACGATAGTCCCGAAAGGAACAATCACAGCAGGTGCGCAGTACGCGCAAGAGTCAAAGGAGGTAAGAGTTATGTTGATGCCTAGTATCTTTGGTGAAAACCTGTTCGACGAATTCTTCGGAGACCTGGACCGGGAGTTCAGGCACATGGACCGCAAGCTGTACGGCAAGAACGCCGCCCGCGAGATGAAGACCGACGTGCACGAGCACGATGACCATTACGAGGTCGACATAGACCTGCCGGGCTTCAAAAAGGACGAAGTGACACTGGAACTTGAAAACGGCTACCTGACCGTGACCGCGGCCAAGGGGCTCGACAAGGACGAGACGACCAAGAAGGGCAAGCTGATCCGTCAGGAGAGGTACGCTGGCACGCTGCAGAGGAGCTTCTACGTGGGCGAAGAACTCACCCAGGCCGACATAGGCGCGAAACTTGAGCACGGCGTGCTGAGCATAAACGTGCCGAAGAAGGAAGCCAAGAAGCTGCCCGAAAAGCAGACCATAATGATCGAAGGCTAAATAAACAGGCAGGGGGCCGGCAAAACCGGCCCCCGTTTTTTTATGTACCAATCACGGCAGTATGAACTGGTCCTCTTTCGTGAGGCCCAGCGCCTCGATGACTTCCGGCGCGCGCTCGGGCACCACTTTCAAGCCTTCCGGATGGTGGGCGTCGCTGGCTAGGTAGAATTTGCAGCCTTCCTCCCCCGCCAGGCGGTAGAGCCTCAGCATGGCATCGGAGTGCTCCCGCCAGCCTTCCCCGAAGCACGAAAGGTTTATCTCTATTCCCGCGCCCAAAGCGGCGAACCTGCGCATCGCCCCGCGGAAGCGCTTTTCGTCGACCAGGCTGTACACTTTATACTGGTCGCCCTCGCTGAATATCAGGCCGCAGGTGATGTGGGCGATGCCCACCTTGCGCCAGGGCAGGTCCATACGGCTCAATTGCTCGAGCCTCTCCGCCAGCAGGCCGGCCCTCTTTTCTTCGGTATCATAACTTTCTGAGCCCACCAGCCCCTTCATGTGGAAGTGGTTGGGCGGTATGACTATCAAGTCGAACTTGCCGTAATTGGCGGGGTCCAGCCCCAGCCTGGTTCCGCCGCAGTACTCCGTTTCGCAGCCGAACACCATCCTTACCTGCTCATCCTTTGGCAAAGGCAGGTTTTCGCTCACATGCTCTATATCCTGCGGTCTATAAAACCCGTTGGGATCCGGCACGAGGCGGTCCCACAGATGGTCGGTTATGCACTGTACGGTATACCCGTGCGCTTTCGCGAAGTCGAGTATGCTCCTGGGCGTCTGCTCAGGGTCGTTTGAGCACAAGGAAAGATACGTATGGCAGTGCAGGTCGTGGTCCACTGGAAATCTCATAACGGCGCTCCTCCACGGTAAGTCATCCACGCAAATTGTACACCAAACGGAGATAATGTCAAGCGCCGGGTTTATTTTAACGCGCTTGCAGGATTTTTGAGCATACGCGGCGAATCGTTTATTTTTCGCGTCAATCAATTCGAGGGAGGGATATCCTTGCTGAGCAACGAGCAGATTATAAAAATGCTTGAACGGCCCCATGGCGTTGCGGACATGGTGCTGGACACGGACGCCTTCAACGAGATCGACGACCAGTTCGCCATCGCCTACGCCATAAACGCGCCTGAAAGGCTGCGGGTAAAGGCGTTCTACGCCGCGCCGTTTTTCAACGAGCGTTCTTCCGGCCCCGCGGACGGTATGGAAAGAAGCTATTACGAGATCAAAAAACTGTTAAAGCTGGCCGGAAAGGAAGATTACCCCGTGTTCCGCGGTTCGTCAGGCTACCTGCCGGACGAAAAAACACCCGTGCCCTCCGACGCATGCGACGACCTTATCCGCCTCGCAATGACGTATTCCTCTGAAAGGCCGCTGTACGTGGTGTCCATAGGCGCCATAACCAACGTCGCCTCCGCACTGATATCCAGACCAGAGATAGCGAAGCGCATAGTCGTGATCTGGCTGGGCTGCCACGCGCCCCACTGGGAGGACAATTACGAATTCAACGTGCGCCAGGACGTGGCCGCCGCACGGGCGGTGTTCGATTCCGGCGTGCCCCTGGTGATGCTGCCCGCCCAGGGCACGGTGAGCGCCTTCGCCACCACGGGGCCCGAATTGGAATACTGGCTGCGGGGCAAAAATCCCCTGTGCGAATACCTTATCGACCACACCATCGAGGCCGCCAACGAGTACGCCAGGGGCCATGTGTGGAGCCGCACCATCTGGGATGTCACGGGCATAGGCTGGCTCATGAACGATGACAAAAAGCAGCTGATGCGGGACAGGATAGTGCCACGCCCCATCCCCGAGTACAGCCACCACCTGTCCTGGGACTTCCGCCGACCGCCCTGCCGCATGGTGTACCACATCAACCGCGACGGGCTGTTCCAGGACCTGTTCGACCATCTGGCGACCGATAAACGGGATTAGAGTGCCCTCCCGTCGAGATACCGGTTTTCGGCATCTCGAAAATCGGTATCCCGAAAACCGGTGCCTATATAAATGACGAAAGAATAAAGAACTAAGCAATAAAGTCCTGACAGACAAAAGACGGCCGCCCGCGCCGTCTTTTTCTCAAAGAAACGGGAACACTGCGCCGAAGAAAGCTCCCGGCCGCCGCAGCTCAAAAATATTAAATTTATATTACGATTGGCTCGTGGCGGGGACAGGCTGTGGCGCGATCTGCCTTTTGAGAGTATAATGTTACCTTGAGGAAACAAACAGGGAGGTAAGCCATGCCCGGCAGTCTTAGCGTGCTCGTAAAGCCCGTGAGCGGGGCGTGCAACCTGAACTGTTCCTACTGTTTTTACGGGGAAGAAGCCGCCGAAAGGGCCGAAAAGCGCCTGCCGCCCATGTCAGACACCACGCTGGAGGCGCTCGTAAGGCGCGTATTCGGGAGCCGTGAGACTGAAGTGTTCTTCGTGTTCCAGGGCGGCGAGCCCACGCTGGCGGGCCGGGAGTTCTTTGAGCGCGCCGTGAGCCTGCAAAAACAATATTCCCGTGGCAAAAGATTCCACAATTCCCTGCAGACCAACGGCCTGAAGCTGGACAGCGAATGGTGCGGTTTCCTCAAAAATGAGGACTTCCTGGTGGGACTGTCCATGGACGGCGACACAGCCGCCCACGACGCCTGTCGGAAGGACAAATCCGGTCTGGGCACCCACGGGCGCGTGCTGGCGGCGGCGGAACTGTTAAACGCCAGCGAAGTACCGTTCAACGTGCTCAGCGTGCTCACGCGGCACAACGTAAGCGAACCCGAAAAGACCTACGCCGCGCTCAGGCCTTTTGGCTACATACAGTTCATACCCTGCGTGGCGCCCCTGCGCGGCGCCTACGAAAATGAGCTACCCGACTGCGCGCAGCTGGGCGATTTTCTGATAAAGACCTACGAGCTTTATAAGGAAGACCTGCTCTCCGGGCATTTCGTGAGCGTCAGGATGCTGGACAACTGGCTGCAGATGCTCATGGGCTACCGCCCCGAAAGCTGTTCCATGGACAGCATGTGCCGGCTAAGCTTTACGGTAGAGGCAGACGGCAGCGTGTATCCCTGCGACTTCTACTGTTTCGACGAATGGAAACTGGGAAACGTGAATGAGAACGGTTTTGACGAAATGCGCTCCTCCCCCGCCGCCCAAAGGTTCGTGGCGTCTTCCGCGCCCGTGGCGGACGAGTGCCGCAAGTGCCGGTACTTCGCCCTGTGCCGGGGCGGCTGCAGGCGTTTAAGGGAAAACCCCGCCCGGGAAGAGCTGGGTCTTAACCGCTACTGCGGGGCATACAGGCGCTTTTTTGACGCGAAATACATGGACATGGCGCGCCTCGCAGGCATGATAGCCGCCCGGCGCGGGCTGAAACGGTGATACATCCGATCTAATTATTCAGAGGTGAGATATTTGAAGCTCAGCGAACTAAAGCCCGGCTCTTCCGCCCGCATAGACCGCGTAGGCGGCGAAGGCGCGTTAAGGCAGCATTTTCTGGACATGGGCGTTATCCCCGGCACCGATATCACGCTGGTAAAACTGGCGCCCATGGGCGACCCCATGGAATTCAGGCTCCGGGGCTACGAGCTCACCCTCAGGGTAGCCGACGCGGATAAAATCGACGCCACGGCCATATCCCCCGACGTCTCCGCCCAGGAGAGCGCCCGCGAAAAGCGCTTTACCGACCACCCCGGCCTCGGCGAGGAAGGCAAGTTCCACCCCAAGGGCAGCGGCGACCCACTGCCGGAAGGCAGCTTGCTGACGTTCGCGCTGGTAGGCAACCAGAACTGCGGAAAGACCACACTGTTCAACCAGCTCACCGGGGCGAACCAGCATGTGGGCAACTTTCCCGGCGTCACGGTGGACCGCAAGGACGGCGCCATACGCGGCCACAAGGACACGCTCATCACCGACCTGCCCGGCATATATTCCATGTCGCCATATTCCAGCGAGGAAATGGTGTCCCGCAATTTCGTGCTGGACAGCAAACCCAGCGCCATAATAAACATAGTGGACGCCACGAACATAGAGCGCAACCTGTACCTCACCATGCAGCTGCTGGAAATGAACACGCCCATGGTGGTGGCGCTCAATATGATGGACGAGCTGCGTGGCAACGGCGGCATGGTTGACATAAACGCCATGGAAGCTATGCTCGGCGTGCCTGTGGTGCCCATCTCCGCCGTCAAAAACGAGGGCGTTGACGAGCTGGTGCGCCATGCGGTGCACGTGGCCAAGTACCGTGAAAGGCCTTTAAGGCAGGACTTCTGCTTTCCGGAAGACCACGGCGGCGCGGTGCACAGGGCCCTGCACGCGGTGAGCCACCTGATAGAAGACCATGCCGTGGAAGCGGGGCTGCCCGTGCGTTTTGCGGCAAGCAAGCTTGTGGAAGGCGACAGCGACATCCTTTCCCGCCTGGACCTGGACAAAAACGAGCAGGAAATGCTGGAACACATAGTACTCCAGATGGAAAACGAGCGCGAGCTTGACCACAGCGCCGCCATGGCGGACATGCGCTTTGATTACATAGAAAGGGTGTCCGAGGCCTGCGTAACCCACCCGCGGGAGAGCAAAGAGCACCTGCGCAGCCAGAAGATAGACAGGCTCCTGACCGGCAAATTCACTGCCCTGCCCCTGTTCGCGGGGATAATGGCGCTGGTGTTTTTCCTGACCTTCTTCCTTATCGGCCCCTTCCTGCAGGACCTGCTGGCCGGCGGGATAGAGGCGCTGGGCGGGCTGGTCGGAAAAGCCATGGAAGCCGGCAATGTGAACGAGACCATCAAAAGTCTGGTGCTGGACGGCATATTCGAGGGCGTGGGAAGCGTACTCAGCTTCATGCCCCTTATAGTTACCCTGTTTTTCTTCCTGTCCATGCTGGAGGACAGCGGCTACATCGCCCGGGTGGCCTTCGTTATGGACAAGCTGCTCAGGCGCATAGGCCTTTCGGGGCGCAGTATAGTGCCCATGCTGATAGGTTTCGGCTGCACGGTGCCCGCGGTGATGTCCACCCGCACCCTGCCCAGCGACCGGGATAGGCGCATGACCATACTGCTCACGCCCTTTATGTCCTGCACCGCCAAGCTGCCCATATACAGCTTTTTCGTGAGCGCGTTCTTTCCCAGGTACAGCTGGCTGATAATCACGGGACTGTACCTGCTGGGCATAGTTACGGGCGTGCTGGTGGCGCTCGTATACCGCAAGACGCTGTTCAAGGGCGAAGCGGTGCCCTTCGTCATGGAGCTGCCCAACTACCGTCTGCCCAGTCCGCGGAACGTTGGCCAGCTTCTGTGGGAAAAGGCCCGGGACTTTCTGCACCGCGCCTTCTCGGTGATACTCATTGCCACCATAGCGGTATGGTTCCTGCAGAGTTTCGACTTCCGCTTCAACCTGGTCAGCGATTCCCATAACAGCATACTGGCGGTCATCGCGGGCTTTGTGGCGCCCGTGTTCAGGCCCGTGGGCCTGGGCGACTGGCGCATAGTCACCTCCCTTGTCAGCGGCTTTATGGCCAAGGAGAGCGTGGTGTCCGTGATGGAGATACTGTTCACGGACGGCGTGCAGGCCATCGGGAGCCTGACCGCCGCGTGCCTGCTGGTATTCAGCCTGCTGTACACCCCCTGCGTGGCAGCCATAGCGTCCATACGCAGGGAGATGGGCCGCAGGTGGGCGTTTTACGTGATCCTGCTGCAGTGTTCCATAGCCTGGATAGCCGCACTGATCGTGCGGCTGGCAGGCATGCTGCTGGGCGCGGCGTAGGAGGCCGGTATGAATGTCTGGGACATACTCATTATAGTGCTGGTCGCCGCGGCTATTGTGTTTGCGGTCATACGCGTAAGAAAAGGCAAGAGCCGCTGCTGCAACAGCGGCTGCGGATGCGGATGCGCGGGCTGCCCGAAAAAGCCCGATAACAAATAGAGCATACAAAAAAGGCGGCGCGCGCCGCCTTTTTTATTTGTCATTCGCAAGTTTAGTCGGTCTTTTTGCTGAACAGGAAAAACGGCCGGTCATGGCAGTCCTCACGTATTACGGAAAAGTCCGCGAACGCCTCGTTGCCCTCCATGCGCACTTTGCCCTTCCTGCCGGGTATGTCGAAGCGCCCGGGTCGGTACATGGGGTCCCACACCTTTACGGTGTTCCCCTCTATGCCCGCCAGCACGATATAGTGCCCGCCGTCCGAGAACACGCCTGTCCAGCCGTCTTCCGGCCTGTCGCCGTAGGTGTTCGCGATGACCAGGCCCTTTTTCTGTTCCAGGAAAGCCTTCGCCTCGTCCGCGTCCTCGGTGTCGGTCACATTGAGCCCGAAGCGCTCGGCGAATACGGGTGAGAACCTGTACAGGTCGGTGCCCGGCTTTTCCCGCGCCCCGCACTCTATGGCGAGGCGGCATGCTTCTTCGGGCGGGAAGCTCACCCCCAGCATGTTTTCCGCCACCATGGAGGCGCAGCAGGGCCCGCAGCCGTTGTCCGCGATGGTGCCCCTGCCCGTACGCTGATTGGGATAGGGCGTGTCCGGATAGTCCAGCTGGCAGTAGAACACAGGCGGTTTGTTCATGAAATCGTCTCCTTTACGCTTAAAACAAAACGGGGCGCCGCGGAAAAATGCGTCCGCGGCGGCCCCTTTGTCAAAGATCTATTCCGCGAAGATCACATAGATCAGGTTGGCCATTTCCTCACGGGTGAGCACGTCGTCCGGGCGGAACGCGCCGTCGTCCGCCAGCATAAGCTCGTAATCGCACATCACCTGCGCGATCGGGGCAATGTCCTCGCCTATGGCTTCGGCGTCAGTGAGCGTTATCTCTTCCGGTTCTCCCAGGTCCACACCCAGCCCCTGCAGCACGCAGTAGGAATAGTAGGCAGCCTCTGCGCGGCTCAGCTGGGTGCCCGCGTCGATCTGGGGCAGCAGGCCGTAGCCCGCCAGCCAGTCAACAGCGCTCTGGGGATCGTAGTTCCCGCCCATGTAGATGTACACGGACACCGCCAGGTCGCCGATATTCGCAGGCTGCGCGGAGCCGAACTCGGTCTCGCTCACGGGGGGCATGAAGCCTTCCGTTATAACGTACTTGATCGCATCGTAGTACACGCCGTCTTCGCTCACGTCAGCCAGTTCCGCCTTGCTCAGGTCCTTGACTCCGAAGGGATTGAGCACCAGGTCGTACCTGTCCTGAGCCTCTATGGCCGCGGCGCCGCCGCTGGTGAACTGCGCGCCCTCTTCATACAGTTTCTGGTACAGGGAGGAATAGTTGGCGAACACTTCGGGCGTCATGCCCTTGAGCGCGCGCATGTATTCCAGCGTCTTTTCCTGGCTGTCGCCGTCCAGGTAATTGAGCAGCGCGTCGAAACCGCCGGAAAGCTCGCCGCCGCTCTTGGCGTAATAGCTGTAAGCGGACAGTATGTAGCCGTCCAGGTCTTCCTGAGCGGGCGCATCCTCGGCGATCATCTCGCCCAGGGAGGCGTACACGTCAAAGGTCTCGTCGATGTTGGGGTCCCTGTAAGTGATCACGTACACGCCGCTGTCCCTGGAACCGTGCAGCACGCCGTAAGCGCCGTACTGGACCCTTAGCAGCGGGTAGAGATAGTTGTCGTACACGTAGGAAGCCACCGCGTCCATGGCGCCGTCGTAACCGTCAAGCCCCAGTTCTTCCCAGGAAGCGTACACCATGTTATAGTTTACGGTGCCGTCGATTATGAGCGCCTCGTTCAGTTCCTCCGCGTTGAGCGCGTATTCGGCGGGAACGATCTCACGCTCATCCAGGCTCATAAGGAACGCCTTGGCGGCGGCTTTATTGATTTCGGCGCTGGTCTCGCTGCCCACGAAGCCCGCGATGGCGCCGGAACGGTTGTTAAAGTAATCCCTGACCGCCTTGAGCCCTTCGATCACGCTTTCGGGCTCGCTTTCAAGCAGCTGCTCCGTCTCCTCGAGGAACTCGTAATAATCGATGTAAGTCACGTAGCTGAAATACCTGGTGGTGGCGTCGAAGGGGCCTTCCGCCCGGTACAGCATCACCGCGTAGCAGTTCTGGGTGATGGTGGAACGCAGGGAGGTCTTCAGCTGCTGGACCTGCTTGAGTATCTCTTCCGCGTCGTCCAGCTTGGTCTTATAGAGCAGTTCGTAAAGCAGATCGTAACCCGCCTGCAGGTCCTCGTCCAGGGCGGTGAAGGTCAGGCGCATAAAGGGGCGCGCGCTTTCCAGGTCGCCCATGGCGCTGACCTTGATGACGCCGTCGTACAGGTAGCGGGAGCTCAGGGTGGCGATCTCCTGCTTGGTGTGGTCCTCGGTGTCCAATTCGCCCAGCAGGTCGCACAGCAGCTTAAAGTAGTGGAGCTGCTCCTCCTGAAGCCCGGAAGCGTCCAGCAGCAGGGCGGTCTCGCCCACGCCGTCAAGGTTCGCATCCACAGTCACGAAGCGTATGCCGTCCCCGTCCGTTTCGTCCAGGATATCGTATACGCGCCTGTCTTCAGGCAGGTTCTGGGTGGTCACGGCGGTGAGCTGGCTCACAAATTCCCTGGTGGCTTCGTCCAGCGCGTCTTTATCGTAGGGCTGGTATGCCACTATGGCCTGGATCTCCTCGTCGCTCATCTCGGCCTTGTCCGCCTGCAGAAGCGCGTTGAACGCCTCGGTATTGCTTTCCAGCAGGCCGGGCACGGGGTAAGTCACCACCAGGGCGTTTTTGTCGTTGCCCACAAGGTACTTTTCAGCCGCTTTGGACAGGGAGCCGTCCAGCGCCTTCTCCTCAAAGGAATCCAGCCGGTCGATCCAGTCCATATATCCGAACAGGTCGTCCTGCAGCGCCCAGTACTGGGCGATTGTCTCCACCATATCAGTGTTCAGGTCGTCCTCTTCGCCTATCAGCTGTATGTTCAGGTTGTAGCTGGACACTATGGCGTCCACCGCCTGGGGATCAAAGCCGTTCTCCACCGCGTCGGCGATAGACTCGTCGCAGATGCGCCTGAACGTCTCCGCGTCCTCGCGGTTCACGCCCTGCACGTAGAACATGACAGACATATCGGGAGTAGAACTGTCCACGTACACGCCGCCGCTGGCCCCGGGCAGCTCACGCTTGAGCGTCTGGGAGAAGTAGGCGGAGTCGTCACCCATGAGGGTGGTCAGGTAGTCCAGCTCGTCATAGTCGGCGTAGGCGCAGTCGGTGGCGAAGCCGTAGAACATCTGGGCCTGCTTGTCGGTGTCGCTGTTCTCGGCCACGGGATACCCGAATTCCGCCGTGACGCTCTCGGTAATGGGAACATAACCGTCGTCCGCGATGTTGAACTCCTTGCGCTCGTAGGCGGAGAAATAACCATCCAGCAGCGTGAGGAACGCGTTTTCGTCCTGTATGTCGCCGTAGATGATGGTAAGGGAGTTGGATGGATGATAGTATTCCTTATAGAAATCCGTCACGTCCTCCCAGCTCATGGTGTAGATCACCTCGGGGATGCCGCCGGAATCCCTGCCCCTGGTGGAACCGGGGAACAGAGTGTTGTAGTAGTTGAGCATCGCGGCGCGGGCAAGGGTGGAAGAACCCTGCATTTCGGAATACACCGTACCCTCTATGCCAAGCTCGCCCTCCGGGTCGTCCAGGGTGTAGCGCCAGGCTTCTTCCCTGAAAATGTCCTCGTCTTCCAGGATCATGGGATTGAACACGCTGTCGGTGTAGAAATCCACGAATTTGAGCAGCTGCTCCTCACTCAGGGACGCCACCGGGTACGCCGTCATGTAGTTGGCGGTGTAGGCGTTCATGTAAGTGTTGTAGGTCTGCGCGCCAAGGCTGGTAAACAGGCCCCTGGAAGGGTATTTCGCCGAGCCGCCCAGCACGGAGTGCTCCAGCACGTGGGCGATGCCCTTATCCGTATACGTGGGCGTGCGGAAGGCGATCTGGAACGTGCGGTTGGTGTCCGAGTTGTTTAGGAACATCACCAGCGCGCCGGTCTTGTTGTGCTCGTAAACCTTTACGTCAGCGCCTACCAGCTCGAAGCGACGGCTGGCCGTCAAGGTGTAGGCCTCCGCGTCCTCGGCGCCGGCAAAGCCGCACAGCCCCGCCAGCAGCGCGATACAAAGGAATAAAGATATGATTTTCTTCATCGCGTAGCTCCTCTCATGTATTTGCGGATAATATTACCACTTTTCCGCCTGTACGTCCATATTGTATTTGCAAAATTCCCGGGACTATGGTAAAATTTGCATAACAAACGTTTCAGGTGGCGCCATGCCTTACGGACTTTATCTGCTGAATATCAAGTTTCTTGGGTCTGAGGCCGCCCTTACCCGCGCGATGGCCCGCATCAGCCCGGGCAGGCGCGAAAAGGCCGGCCGGTTCAGGCCGGACAGTGACAAACGCCTGTGTGTGGGCGCGGGGCTGCTCATCGAGCGGGTACTGGACCTATTGGACGCGCAGGGCGCGCAAAGGCAGCAGGGTTACCTGCCCTCCGGCAGGCCCTTCCTGCCCGCTTTCCCCCGGATCGGCATAAGCATATCCCATTCCGGCGCCTATGCGCTCGCCGCATGCTGCGACGGGCCGGTCGGGGTCGACGTGCAGACGCGGGTCGCGGACTCCGAAAAGCTCCTGCGCCTGCTGAGCGAAGAAGAACTCGCCTTCTGCCAAAAAGATCCCGCGGGGTTCACGCGCCTGTGGACACTTAAGGAAGCCTATGGCAAGTATACCGGCGAAGGGCTTTCCTATCCCCCGCCCCATATTCGCTTTGACGGGGAAAGGCCGTACATGCCCGGGCTGCCCTGCCGCCTGTACGAGTATCCGCCCATCGAAGAACACTTTATCGCCTGCTGCCAGGAGGGGGAAAAGCCGCCACTTACGCTGCTCGCGCCCGAAGACGTTTTATAAACAAACTATCGATCACGGAGTGAAACACCATGCAGACCGCCCCCAAACGCACCGTAAGACACTCAAAAAGATACCTGGCCCGCCGGCGCAGGCGCATGCTCGGCATCGCCCTGGCGCTCCTTGCGCTTGCGGCGGCGCTGCTTATAATACTGCAGCCCCGGGGCGGCAAACCCGACACCGCTGACGAATCACCGCTTCCTACGTCCGCTTCCGCCACCCAGACGCCGGCTCCCGAAAGCGCTCCCTCGCCTTCACCCACTCTTCCCGCGCAGAAATTCCTGCCCGTGATCAATTCCGGCAGCACCGATAAAAAACAGATAGCCATAACGGTGGACGACCTGAACGAGGTCAGCAATCTGAACCAGATAATGGATATCGCCCGAGCCAACGGCGCGAAGCTCACCCTGTTCCCCATAGGCAACGTCATACAGTCAAAACCCGCCCTCAAAGCCGCCCTGCGCAACGCCCACAGCTGGGGATTCGAGATAGAGAACCACACCTGGACCCACTCCGATCTGTTCAACATGACGGATGAGCGCATGGCGCAGGAGGTCTGGTACCAGCAGATGGCTGTAAACGAAGCGCTGGGCGTGGAGTACGATCCCCACTTCATAAGGATGCACGGCGGGCTGGGCGAGACCTGCGGCAGGAGCCACCAGTACCTTATACAGCTGGGCACCTACAAAGGCGTGGTCAACTGGTCCTGGTCAGGTTCCGGCAGCAGCATCGAAGAGATCGAATCCCACACGCGCAACGGCTCCATACTGCTTTTCCACGCCAAGGATTCCGACCTGCAGAAGCTGCAGGCTTTCATCCCCTGGGCGGTCAGCCAGGGGTATGAGCTGGTCACGCTGAACGAGATGTTCGGTTATGAGCCCAACGCCACCCGTCCCCTCACCTATGATCCCGCCTCGAAGGAGCCGCCCGCTCCCCTGCCCTACGAGTATACCGACTACGTGCTGCTGGGCAAAAAGCCCAACATACGCCTGTACGCGGTGAAGCTCCTCCAGGAAAAGCTGGCGGAACTGGGTTATTTCAGCGCCGACGTGGTCTGCGACGGGGATTACGGCAGCATCACCAAGACGGCGGTCAAGCTGTTCCAACTGGCGGGCGGCCTGAAGGCTGACGGCCTGGCGGGCACGGAGACCCAGACTCTGCTGTTCAGCGACAGCGCGCCCCGCAACCCCTACGCCGCGGTCACTCCCGCCCCGAAAAAATGACATCCCGATCGGCCGTGTAATTATACAGATCTAACGCGCTTAACCTCCTTTACGGGAGGTTTTTTTATATTAGTTACAAATTTCAAGGAAAAAAGTATGCTTTTTGCCCCAATTATAAAAATACAGCCTTGACATGTGGGGCGGAATAAAATATAATGGTTAAGCCGTTCAGGGTTACGTATGTGTTACGGACGTAATACTTCCCCTGCCCGGTATAAAGTATGAGACAGGGGGAATCCGCTTGACTGCCGATATTACAAAGCGCAAGAAAAGCTTCCTTGAGAAAATGCGCGGCAACTGGGATCTGCTGCTGTTCTGCGTTCCGGGCATGATCTTCACGATCATATACCACTATATCCCGATCTACGGTGTCCAGATCGCCTTCCGAAACTATAAGGCTCACATGGGCATCTTCGGCAGTTCCTGGGTAGGACTTAAAAACTTTATAAGGTTTTTCAACGGTGCGGACTGGCTGATACTGGTGCGCAACACGCTTATCCTGAGCGCCTATTCCCTGGCCGCCGGTTTCCCGGTCGCGGTCATCCTGGCGCTGATGCTCAACTCCTTCCGCTTCAAAAAATACCGCAAGGTGATCCAGGCCGTGACCTACGCGCCGAACTTCATTTCCACCGTCGTCATGTGCGGTATGCTGATCCTGTTCCTGTCCCCCCGCGTCGGCGTCGTAAACAACGTCATACGCGCCATGGGCGGCGAGACCATCAACTTCATGTCCGAGATCAGCATGTGGCGCCACATCTACGTGTGGTCCGGCGTGTGGCAGGGCATGGGCTGGTCTTCCGTTATCTATTTCGCGGCTTTGGCCGGCGTCAGCCCGGAATACCATGAAGCCGCCATCGTGGACGGCGCGACCAAGTTCCAGCGCGTGCTGCACATAGACCTGCCCTTCCT
>JAEEGL011899351.1_pt1 | contig 19133 bp, 21 predicted proteins | sample 9134231 | NCBI WGS metagenome assembly JAEEGL01 (sample SAMN16246548, study PRJNA631951) | gut metagenome | biome: gut microbiome; feature: rumen; material: fiber-attached | host: Bos | place: Iran: Karaj | collected 2018-10 | reverse complement strand
TCCCCATAGCGGGTTTCTTTCAACGAGCGTTCACCCGTTAAGCGAACCGTGTTGACGGTGGAGGGTTTCCATTCCAAAGAAAGGAAATATCCTACTAAGTCAACATCGTCTTTACCGTTTAATTCTTCATCGTATTTGCGCATATCGTAGGTTACTTTGGCCGTACCGGTCACTTTGGAAGCAACTTGACCATTGACACCTAAACCAATGCGGTGGCTGTCCGAATTGTTGAGGTCATAATCTTTGTAGTCAATATTGGAATACATGTATTCTACGAAGAAGTTTGTTTTGGCGGACAGGTTATAATACAACTGCGCACCTAAATTGACACGGTTGCGGTTCAAATAGGACCAATCGGATTCAAAATAGCGGTTGTAAATATCTTCCGCTAAGAAACCGATGCCAAACGTTTTTTCCGTAGAAGTTACATACGAAAGATAGGCATCGTTTTGAAGACGTTTGGTGCGTTCTGTATCGGCGTTGTTGGCCGGGTCGGATGTATAGAGCACTTTGTCCCCGATTTTGAATTGTTGATTGGACAACTCTAAGCCGCCGAAAGCATCCCAGTAGTTGTTGGTGCTGGGATCTTTGGTGTAGGCATTGTAACCTACGGTGGCGTTGGCATCAAATTTCATGCCGGAGTTGGGAATCATCGTTTGATAGTCAGCCCCCACGCGGGTGGTGCTGATGAGGGAATCTCTTTTCCCGTAGTGGGTCAAGTAGATGTTGTCATCATAGGTGACGGTTTCAGAGGCCATAAAAGTCAACGGCTTGTTAGCCATGGCCGGCAAAGCCACAAAAGCAGCTAAAGCAATGATTGCAAATTTTTTCATTGTTCTTTATTCTCCTTAATTGCCGCTAGTAGGAGCGGACGGGCTGATTTCTTCTTCAAGATAGAAATCGTTCATGGCTTGTTGGGCTGCAAGCGCATTGGTAGAACGAGAATTATCCAAAGCCGCTTCCGCTTCTTTTACGAAAGCAGGAACATCTTCGGTTTTCTCTTCCGTTACAGGCGTCGGTTTGGTTTGGACGTTGTTGCGATTGGTTTGCGCATTGAGAGGAGCAATGTTCCAATTTTCTTGATCGTCTCTGTTTACGCGGGCAATAGCAGCCACTTTGGTTTGGTATCCTTGCGGTACGGTAAATGTTCTACCGCCGGTAGTAACATAGGCAGGGCCGCCTCTTTCTACGGACATATATTGTGTTTTCGGTTCTACTAAAAGCAATGTTCTACCGTCGGCACTGACAACACTCCCGCCCACTTGAATACGGTTCAAGTTGGTTCCGGCAATAAGTACATTTCCTTTGGCATCGGAACTCATTTGAACAGTTTGACCCTGCGGTACCGTTACAACAACTTCATCATAGTTGATGACGGTTTTGGCATTTCCAATAACGGTCAACGCGGTGCCCGATTTGAATGTAACCGGCTGCTGACCTTCTTGGATCACTGTGACAGCTGCATTTAACGTTGCAGCAAAACACAGCGTGCTTGTTAAGCACAAAAACTTCTTGATCATAAAGGTGCTTCCTCCTGATTAATTTATTTACCTAAAAATTATAGCATTTAAAAAGAAAAGAGTACATCTTTTTTGAGAATTTTTCAGGCTAGTTAAAAGCGGATGCGGCTGTATAGTTTGTAAAGCCCCCAACCCACCAAAGTTCCCAGCGTATTGTTGAATACATCATCGAGTTCACAACTTCCTAAATAAAAACTGGCTTGCAATAACTCAATCGTCATGGAAACGAGCGCTCCGGCCAAAATTACCTTCCACCAGCAAGCTTTTTTGCTAAGTAATCCAGCAAAAAAGCCAAAAGGTATAAAACAAACAATATTGAGGAAACATTCTTCTATCGGGGAGTTTTTGGTTACTTCAAAAATATTTTGGCTGCTCCATAAAACGGAATTACAAATGGCTTTTGAAACGGTTTTAAATCCCCCCCAACAAGCAAATGCCACTTTGTATGTGTAGAAAGGTTTAAAATGGAACGATATGGGCGCGCGCGGGGTGCGGCATAGAAGAGAAAAATAAAGAATGCTTGCCCCGTAGAGTGACGCGAAGGACCAAAGATAAATTTTTTGATGTACTTGCTTTTTGAACAAACGGCATCCCAACGGAATCAGAAAAAGTCCGATGATAACGCCCAATGTTAACCAAAGTACTTGTTTCATATTTTTCCATTATACCAATTTAAGGGTCGAAAAAAAGATTTTTCGTTATTTGATGGTGGGTCATTCAATAAAGTATAATAATACAATATGATTCATATTTCGTCTCATTATAAGTGGTTAGTTACCGGTGGGGCAGGTTTTATTGGGTCGCATTTGGTGAAAGAACTGGTGCGACAGGGGCAGCACGTTACTGTTTTTGATGATCTTTCCGGCGGTAATTTACAAAATTTATCTTCCGTAGCGGATAAAATTACGTTTATCCAAGGAAATATTTGCGATTATGCGGCTGTGTTAAAGGTGTGTACGGGCGTAGATTATATCTTGCACCATGCCGCATTGGTATCGGTGGCAGAATCCGTAGAAAAGCCGTTGGAAACGGAGCAGATTAACGTACAGGGAACATTGCACGTGTTAGAAGCGGCCCGCGTTTGTAAAGTAAAAAGAGTTGTTTTTGCTTCCTCTAGCGCGGTGTACGGTAACCGGCCGGAACTGCCTTATAAAGAAACAACTGTTCCCGATTGCCAGTCCCCTTATGCTTGGAGCAAACAGGCCGGTGCGGAATTGTGCCAACTTTATACGAAGGTATATGGATTGGAAACAGTCGCTTTGCGCTACTTCAATGTGTTTGGCCCAGGGCAAAATCCCAATTCCGCTTATGCGGCGGTAATTGCTAAATTTATGCAATTGGCATCAGCAGACAAACCATTGGGAATTGATTGGGATGGTCTGCAAAGCCGGGATTTTGTGAATGTAGCGGATGTTGTGCAAGCTAACTTATTGGCGGCTACGAAAGGAAAGGCGGGAGAAATTTATAATGTGGCATCGGGCCGGACGTATTCCCTCTTGGAATTAGCGGATACCATTGAAAAGATTGCAGGGAAAAAATTGGAGCGGGTTTTCCGTCCGAAACGAGCCGGTGATGTACGCTTGTCGGCGGCTGATATTACAAAAATCAAGCAATTGGGTTTTAGTCCTTCGGTTTCACTGGAAGAAGGATTGCGGGAAATGTGGGCAAAGAATAAATGAGGATGATTTTTAAAACCAATGTACTCTCATATAGGAGAAAATGCATGAAAAAATATCTGTTCTTAGGTTTGTTGCTTTTGGTAAATCCGCTGTTTGCGCGGGAGTTCCCTTTGTGCATGTATGGCGTATCGGATTCGCAAGATTTGGGGATGTTGAAAGAAGCGGGATTCTCTTGTATTCAAACATATAAAACGGCGCCGGAAACCTTGTCCACTTTGGCCCAAGAGGCGCAAAAACAGGGTATGAAAGTAGTATTTTACCCCAATCAAATTTTGGGAACCTCTTATGAAAAAGATGCTCAAAATTGGCCTATATTGGCGTGGTATTTGACGGATGAGCCCGATGTGCATAAATGGAGTCGTAAACGTGTTAAAAAAGCCCACGAACAAACTAAAAAAGCATTTCCCCAACATGATACTACATTGGTAATAGGACAAGGAATTACTTTGGTCCCTTTTTATGATTTGACGGACGTGATGATGGTGGATTGGTATCCGGTTCCTCACTTAAAATTAACGTCGTTTGGGGATAATGTGCGTTATACCAAACAAGGAATGGCAAAAAGAAAACGAAAGGATAATGCTTTGTGGGGTGTGGTGCAAATTTTTGATTGGAAAACTTATAAACAACGCCGTCCGGATAATGACCGAATTGGCCGATTCCCGACAGAAGAAGAAATCCGTTTTATGAGTTTTCATGGAATTTTAAACGGGGCTACCGGATTATTTTATTTTACATTTGCACCCAGCGGGAAAAAGACCGCGACGGTGTCCCCGGATTTATGGAAACGAGTAACGGCGGTAACGCAGCAATTACATCAGTTGCTCCCGATATTAGAGGGAGGAACTATTACGGATAATCCGATTTTTGTTGCCACGCCTTTGCAAATACAAACCCGTTCGTACGAAGGGAAAAAATATTCTTTTCTGTTGAATACTTCGGACCAGGAACAAGCAGTTCCGGCGGAATTTTTGGATGATAAATATCAAGTGCTTACCGGGAGTAAAACAAAAACAATTCCTCCTTATGGTGTGTGGGTACTAAAATATTCTTAGGAAAAGAAATAAAATTTTTGTTATAATATCCTTATAAGAAGAAAATTTGTGATGTTTGGAGAGGTGGCTGAGAGGCCGAAAGCGGCGGTTTGCTAAACCGTTATACGGGTTAATTCCCGTATCGAGGGTTCGAATCCCTCCCTCTCCGTATTTTAGTTTTTAATTTTAAGCATAAATCCCCGTTGAGGTTAATTCCCGACGGGGATTTTTTTATGAACAACTGATAGCATAGTATTTCTGGGTTCATTTTGGCTTTTACAAAAATTTATTGGATTTTATGCTAACTAGGCTAGGTAGAAAGGCGTTCACTAAAGATTTATTTAATAGAGACTTGCCCTTGCTAATCTCTGTATAGATGAGAACAACTTTTTACTATTCACATTTTACCCTTGGTTCCAATCACTCGTAGTACGACTATGAACAGGTGTTATTACTGCATTTTCGGGGGGTGGATTTGTTGTAACACACATTCCTTTTACGTAATCTTTACCCATCGTCTTTTTAAGCCAGTTATAAAACCTGTCCGTAAACATTGGAGAACAGTTTCTAGCAGAGTCCACGCTTATAACGTAGTTCCCATACGTCATTGGAGAGCCGGATGTTCCGGGTATCAAATCCGTTACACGTTCATAAAAAATAGCGTTTGTACCTTTATGTGTGCCTTGAGGTACAAAACTGAAAGTTACAACGCCCTTATTGGCTTCGTGGATGTAATAAGCAGTTAAAGGAAAAGAATAAGAAGTTGCCCCCGGAAAGCCGAGTTCAGGTATAAGAGTTTGTTCCGACAAAATAAACAAGTGAAAATGCTTTATAGGATGATTGATAAATCGTTTCCACAATGAAGACTCTTTCTTTTGTGCCGACAACAAGTTGCTTTTTGCTCCGTCTAACATTTCCCCAGGGATTACATTTTTTAACGGACCTAACTGTGCTTCTATTTGTTGAAATTGTTGATTAACCTTTTCAAAAGCTGGCTTAGATGGGTCCGCACTTGGTACATAAATTAAAGCCAAATCCTCGCCACGACCAGTATTTGTGCTATCTAGTTTTAACGTAGGGTTAAATAGGAATACCTTTCCATTTGCGTCTTTGCCTGTAACCGTCATATCTACTACCAATGAAAAGGGAGCCGAATTACCGGGAGCGTCCAACCGTTCTTTTACAGAAACCCCTAGTGCTAGAACAGGTTTATTTTTGGTATTCATTTGTTGAAACGGGCCGTGCGCACACGTAAGGAACCAATTTTTATGCAAACGAAAGGCGGTTGCCGTTCCCATTTCTACACTCCCGTCAGGCATATGTTTAGTTACTACACGGAGCTGGTAAGTATTTGCGAGTATATCATTTTGGGCAGCCTGAGAATTTGACACAGTAGCCAATAGTGGTTGATACTCCTGTTGTTGCGTTTGCTCTGTAGTTGCTCCATTACGAACAGACGCTTTTTGCATTACTGGTATTTGTTTTTTTGCAAAAGACAATACGGCACAACCAATAAGTAATAAAGGTAATAATTTTTTCATAACACTTTCCCGTACAACCACAGTATAACATTAACCAGTAAAGATTTCAAGGATTTGACCATCGATGTCAATCAGCATCTTGCTACCCAAACTACACCCACCGTAGAATTAAAATAGCACCTTTGGGGTGCTTTTTTAATTATATGATGCGCTCCGTATACGTTGCATTTGACGAATTTACTTCTGTAGGGGATAAAAGCTTTTTAAAAGGCCCTGGCAACCCGCCAACACATCTTGCCAAGTTTGTTCAAAATTACCTGTATACCAGGGGTCGGCCACTTCGCGGGTAGAGTTTGCGTACTCCATTAGTAAATGAATTTTATGCGCATTATCGGGGCCACAAATACGTTCTATATTGCGGAGATTGGCGTGATCCATCCCAATGAGCAAATCGTAAACGGTATAATCGGTACAGGTCAGTTGACGAGCCGTTTTTCCGGTGCAGGAAATGCCGTGTTCGGCCAATTTTTGCCGGGCCGGTGGGTAGACCGGATTCCCAATCTCCTCCGTGCTGGTAGCGGCGGAAGCTATGTTAAAATGAGACGAAAGCCCTGCCTTTTGCACGAGGTCTTTTAAAACAAATTCAGCCATGGGACTGCGGCAGATGTTGCCGTGGCAAATAAATAAAATTTTGTGCATAGTTAAAAATCCCCGCTGTAGCGGGGAGAATTTAAAAGCTCTTTTTAAGACCATCTTTGAGAGAGGTGAACTGTTGGCCTGTAAGCGTTTGCCATTTTTTACCAGAGCAAATCCAATGGCCGGGGATGGTGGCTTCGGTCACTTTATCATAGTTGAGTGCAGGTTGCGTTCCCGTTATTTTGGCACATCCTTCGTAAATCTTAGCAGCCACGTTCATCATCCACTTGGGGGCGTTAGGCATAAACGGTTTGCGTACGTTCATGGCTTTTGCCATTTCCGTGATAAAACAATCCCAAGAGTAGGTTTGTTCTTCCGTCACAAAATAAGTTTCTCCCCCCGTATCTTTGCGTATGAATGCTTGGTAAAGGGCTTCTACCAAATCAGAAACGTGTACAAAACTAAAGTAACCGTTCCCCGATGTATTGACCATGAGGCCGCGTTTTACCCAAAGTGCGATTTTAGAGACGCCGGAATCGTTTTTCCCGTACACAATCGGCGGGCGAATAATCGTCCATTTTACACCGGAACGAATATTATTTTTAAGCAATTGTTCGGCCGCTTGTTTTGTGATACCGTAATCGGACACCGGGGTAGGTTGCATGGCTTCGGTCCGCGGTTGGTCTTTATCGGGGGCAAAACCACTGGCCGCCAAACTGGATACCTGGATATAAGTGGTAACGGAAGGGGTTTTGTTGATTGCTTCTATCACATTGGCAGTTACATCGACATTGGCGCGCTTAAAATCTTGGTAATTAAACCCAAAGATAGCGGCCGCTAAGTGAAATACCCCCACACATCCGTCCATTACTTTTTGCAGCGATGTTGCATCTTGGTAATCTGCTTGTACCAAAGTAACGGCAGGATTGGCAGGTTGCTCTTTGGGGGTGTGACGGGTTGTGATACGTACGTTATACCCCTCTTGTAACAAGCGGTTCGTTAAGGTGCGGCCGATAAAACCATTGCCGCCGGTAATAAGAACTGTCGGTTTATCCATAATTAATTCGCTTTAATTCCGATACTTTTCCATTTTTCCGCATTGTTACCGGAATCGGATTCGGTTTTTTGAGGAGCCGGTGTCGATGCTTTTTGGCGTTGCTGATTGGCAAAATTCTCATCGTTATGGGCTCCGCGGCGGTTAAAGTCAAAGTTGAAGGTCAGTTGTTTGACCCCGCGGACAATATCGGCTTGTGTAGGGAATTTCCCTTGCCGCAGTTGGTCAATCGGTTTTACATCCCCTTCTTGCGGTAAATACCAAAGTAATACGTACCCAAAGCCAATCAGTAAAATTAACGTAATTACATGATTAAAACTGGCAAAACGGTCTAAGCCCGATATTGCGAATATAAAAGATACAACCATGATGACCACTATTCCAAGGGCAAGAGCACTCCCGATAAACATCCATGCGGATAGCGGATAATTGGGAAAGCAAATTAACACTCCCAATAATAAGCTCAACAACAAGGCAAAACGCTGGAATCCTAGCATATGTTATTTCTCCTGTTTGAATTCTACGGTTACCGATAATTCGTCCTTCTCGTAATACATCGGTAACGGGGCAAACTGCCCGACATTAATTACGGCAGAAGTGGCTGCAAAGTCGTACGAATCATCTCCGGAAGATTTTTCTACTTTTAAGTTTTTTATTTTCCCGTCACGTGCAATGGAAAATGTTACCAATGCAGAAAGTGTGCTCCCTGCAGGGCGACGTCTTTCCCATTCAATCCATAAAGAATTGCGTACTTGTGTAATATACCACGGATAAGGAAAATTGGCAAAGTCCGTTTGGATGTTTCCCCCCTCAAATTCCCCTTCTTTAGAGGCAGCAACAGCGGAAGCATTTTCCGATGAAGATTCATCCAAAATACTCGGAGCAGCCAAAGGGGTCTCTTTTTGAGATTTACTTTTGGGGTCTGGTTTAGTAGAAATTTCGGTTTTGGCGGCGTAGGCCTTTTTAGAAGATTTTGGGGGTTCTTTTACTGTGGCTTCTTGCGCCGGTTGGGGTGCTTGTACGGTGGTTTTAGCTTGCGCAAGGCCTTTTGAATATTCTTGCCCCGTTACGGCCTGTACTTTCCCGGAGCCGATGAAATCAATGGTATAAGTGGCCTGCACCTTCTTGGCGGAAGGTGCCAACAACAGAATCAGCAATAAAGCTCCCATGACGTGTAAACCACCGGAAGCTAAGAAATATCGGTTCATTCGCTCTTCGATAATACGCCAATTCCTAACTTGGCGGCTCCTAACTTTTTAGCAATATCAAATACGTCTACCACACGTTGAATCGGAACATCCTTATCCGCTTCTACCAAAATGGTTTTTTTACTGGCTTTCCCTAGACGTAAAATTAATTCCCGCTCCAATGTTTTAACGGTAACGGTTTTATTAAGTACGCGGATAGTACCGTTTTTCTGTACTTCAATGCGGATCACGTCATCCTCTGCATGGGTGTTAATGGCGTTTGATTTCGGTAAATCCACCGTCATCTGCATTTGCACAAGCATAGGGCTCATGACCATAAAGATGATCAACAGAATCAGTGTAATGTCAATGAACGGCACCATGTTGATATCCGCCATGACGCGGTGTTTATTGCGGCGACTCATATTATTTTTCCGTTGCCGAGTGTGCGGCGTAAATAAAATCTTGGGCTGTTTTTTCTAATTCTTGTGCAAAATAATTTGTTTTGGACAAAAAATAGTTGTACGCAATGACCGCCGGAATAGCTACGAACAGTCCGGCAGCAGTATTAACCAACGCTTCTGCAATACCGGCGGCTACCACAGAGGCACCGGCCCCATTGGCCGTAGTGGCCGCAAGGTCTTTAAACGCGTGCATTACCCCGATAACCGTACCGAAAAGCCCGATGAAAGGAGTAATACTTCCCAACGTCCCCAAAACCGTTAATTTGCGTTGCAAAGAAGCAATCTCAAAATCAATGACACTTTCCGCCACTCGTTCTTGTTCACTGGCCGGCCGGGAAGCGGTTTTTACTAAACGGCTAAGCAAAATGGCTGCCGGGGTATTTTTTACTTTTTCTTTCTTGCAGGCGTCTGCAATTTTATTGTAATTGTAAGAACGAATCGGATGCTTACAATATTCTATCAGACGGCGGGAATAGCGAATTACCGAACGTAATTTGAAAAACCGTTCCAAAATTATAGAAATCGAATAAATGGACAATAACAACAATAAGATGAGCACCGGTCCGCCGGCAGAAAAGAGCTCTTTGATACTAGTCATGCTTGAAAATTCCATAAGTTCTCCTCGGGTTTCCCCTATTTATAAAAAATGATAAAAAGTTGTAACACAATATTGACCATCAATCCAGCTGCCACATCATCAAATACAACACCAAAAGCGTTTTCCATACGGTCAAAAGTTTTGACGAACCATGGTTTTATCGTATCAAATGTGCGAAATAAAATAAATGCTGCAATCAAATAACCCCACGAATGCGGAATAAAAGCCATGGCTGTAATATAACCGGCAATTTCATCAATGACAATCTTGGGATCATCATGACGATTCCCGGGTAAACGCACTTTTTGACACACAAATACGGCTAACACCCAAAAAGCCAGCATGGCAATGAAATAGAGCATGTAATCCGTTGGGAACAAAAGTACCAATGCAATTCCCCACAGAGTACCTAAAAAGCCGGCTCCGGTATTTTTTTTAAATTTAAAAACAAGCGGCGGTAAATAACTGATAAATAACCCGGTAGCCAGTATTTTATAAATTATTTGCATGGTACACTCCATGATTTTCTAAGTATATCCCAGTTATTGCGTAAATAAGAAACGGCGCTGACCCAGGTAATAACAGCGGCAATGGCCGTAAGTGTGTAGGGAATTTTGCACAGAGTGCAAAAGATGACAGTAAATACGGCTTGGGCCGTCCCGTGTAAGATATGGGATAAATGGTATACATCCAGCACGAAAAAGATGGTTCCTAAGGCAATCATTTGAATAACCGTCTTAAATTTTCCCCACCGTTCGGCCGCCATTACTTTTCCTTCCAAGGCAGCAATGGCACGTAAGGTAGATACCATCAACTCGCGCAGTAGGATAAAGAAAACGGCCCAAATCGGAACATCCAATTCTTTGATGCCCACAAAGGCAAAGAAAGCGGCCAATACAAGAATTTTATCGACAAAGGGATCAACGATAGCACCAAAAGGGGTAATGGTATTGGTTTCCCGCGCGATTTTACCATCCACCCAATCAGTGCTGGCGGCAAGGATGAAAATGCCCGTTGCTACAAAACGAGACCAAGCAAACGGCATAATGATAAATAAAAACATAACAATTGAAAGCCCGGCGCGAATCAACGTAATTTTATTGGCAAGTGTCATCATTTGAAAAGACCTCCGAAAGTGGCGTTGGCAATGGGCGTAGTTTTATCTGTTTGAGTCAAATCCGACTGAGTAACCATTAAATCCGATACAATTTTGATGGATGTGGGAAAATAATCCTTTTTGTCCAATGTTAAGTAAAGTGTATAATCTTCTCCGTTTTTAGGGGTAAGGATGAGGACCGGGAGTTGTTGCTCTTGTTGGAGCTTAACGCTATGGCGGTCCAGTAAAGCGGAGTAGCTCCCAAAATCAAACAAGGCCTGATTGGGTTGCCCTTGCTGCCACTCTTTCCACGATAAGTTCGTTACCTGATGCCCTGCCTCATCAAAAATAATGATTTTTTGTTTATCGGTATAGGCAGATTGTTCTAATTCCCCTTTATCGTTCAATGTGTCTAAACGCAAAAGATCTCGTTTCTTATCGTACTTTAACGTGCCTTGCGAACGACTGATTTGAACTCCGTCGTAAGAGGAAGTTTGTTTAAAATGGGTCGTTAAAAAATTTAATTTCTTATCCCAATTTTTTAAGGCAGCTACCACATCCTCCGAATTAAGGGAAGACGGCGCTACGGTTGGAGTTTCCGCGGGAGCAGGGGACGATGTGGTGACGGCAGGGATATCTGTTTTTTCTTTGGCGGAAATAGGGATTGTTTGGACAGGCCCTTCCGTTTCCACCAATATAACTTCCGTGGGTTGTTCCTTTTCTGTATCTTTTTTGGTGCAAGCACCTATCAATAATGATGCCAGTAAACAAAGGAGCAACTTATTTGTAAATTGTTTCATATTCTGTTTCCTTGTAATTTTTTTCATACGGCGGGTTTTGCATTTCTTCAATAGCGCTATCGATTAAATCATAGTGAATTTCCCACCGGTTGGACCCTTCGGGTTTTGTAATAAAGCCGCGCATTTCCAAAACGCTGAGAATGTTGGTCGCACGGGCAGACGACCCGAAATGGGCTTTGAGTAAATCTTGTGATACACGCCGGCGTTCTTTGATGAGTTGTAACGCTTGTAAAATTTCTTCCGGTTTGGTTCCAAGTCCATCTTGTGGGCGCATACCGGGTTGTTGCTCTTGTACAATTTGTACGGGATAATCCGGGCCACCCTGTGCACGCAAAAAGTCGGCAACGGCCTTGATTTCTTCCGGCGATACGTACGCGCCTTGAATACGTAGGGGCGTTTGGGTGGAAGCATCTAATAACAACATATCACCGCGTCCCAACAGGTTTTCAGCTCCTACGGAGTCCAAAATTACTTTTGAATCAATGCCCGAAGCTACCTGTAAGGCAATGCGGGAAGGCATATTCGCTTTGATGATACCTGTAACTACTTTTACGGAAGGTCGTTGGGTGCACAGGATCAAGTGAATCCCCATGGCGCGTCCCATTTGGGCAAGGCGTTGTACAGAATCCTCGATGGAGGCCTTAGTTTGCAACATAAGGTCTGCCATTTCATCAATAATCACAAACACGTAAAACATTTTTTCTTCGTTATTGGCTTGTGCCCACTGGTTGTATCCTTCAATATTTTTTACTTTGGCCATTTGGCAGATATCCAAACGTTTTTCCATAACTTTTACGAGCATTTGGAGCGATTTGGCTGCATCGTTGGGCTTGGTAATAATATCAGCATCATCGCACGAAGTTTTAGGATCGTAAAGATAGGGAATGCCTTCGTAGAGAGTGAGCTCAACGCGTTTGGGGTCTATCATTAAAAATTTCACTTCATCCGGTTTGTGTTTAAAAAGCAAAGACATGATGATGGTATGTAGGCAGATAGATTTCCCACTGTTTGTGGCTCCGGCAATAAGAATATGCGGCCATTTTTCTGCAACGGTACCGGCGGGATCCCCATTGGCATGACGGCCTAAAGCAATAGGAAGGACCGCTTTCGATTTTGCATATACAGGGGACTGTAAAATTTCTTTCATGGTAACCATGACGGAACGGTCATTGGGAATTTCAAGCCCAAGGGTGCTTTTCCCGGGGATAGGCGCCTGTACGCGAATCGAACGGGCCTGCATGCTGGCTTGAATATCTTGTGTTAATGCCGTAATAGATGACATTTTAACCCCGGCATCGGGTTGAATCTCGTAGCGAGTAACCACAGGCCCCGGGGAAACTCCTGTTACGTGGGCTCCAATTTCAAAGTTTTTCAGTGTATCTTCCAACCGTTTGGTGGCCTTTGCAATTTCTTCATCTGTTGGACCTACCAGGCCATTTCCTTTGGGGTCATTGAGTAAATCGAGTGAAGGCAATTGAAATGTAGCCGGATCAAATTTTTTCGTTTCCGTATCCGCGGAAGTGTTGGACTCTCCTTCTTGTGTTTTGGCAGAAGGTGTGACCGGCTTTTGAACGGAAATTTCTTCCCGGGAAGGAAGTTTTATGGGTTCTGCCACAGGACGTCGAATTTCCACCTGTGGTCGCCGAATCTCCGGCCCTTTGGAGGAAGAGTCATCCGAAATTTCTGCTGTTTCCTGGGGAACCATCGGTTGGTTTGTTTCTTTTCCTTCTTTCACTTTTTCTTTTAGTTCCGCGCGAGAGGTCATCCAATTGTTATAATCATTGCGGATGAAATTCAATGTTTTGACCAAAATTGTTTTCCAGGGAATGGCGAAAAGCATATGGATTCCCACCAGCAGGAAAGCAAAAGAAAAGAGTAGCGCGCCTACAGATCCGGCAACACTTTTGAAAGCAAAAAATACTTTTTCCCCCACTACTCCACCTGAAATGAGTGATTTTTCAAAAACGATTTTAAGGAACGTAAACAAACTGGATAAAGAGGAAAGTGTAACAATACTTCCTAATAAGAAAAACAGAAAAGATGCACTTTTGCTACGGATTGTTTGAAAAAGCCAATATCCCAAAAAAAGAGGAATGAAACCTGCACTCAGACCAAATACTTGGCGTAAGTAAGTAGCTACTTGATTGCCAAGCGCTCCGTTATTTTGGGAAGGGAACCATAAAATGGCACACAACCATACACACAATGCTCCCGCCAAAATAAACAACGTGGAGCGAATCCAGGCCAAAGAGTTTGTTGCTTTTTTTGTTTTCTTTTTGGCGGCCCGTTTGCGAGTATAATAGTACTTTGGCATATAGGGATATTTTACCTTTTTTGTAGCCGGTTGTGGAAAGAATTTACAGAAATTTTTATAACGATAGATTTTTGTAAAAAAGGTTATTTATCCAAGGAAACGATTTTGTAAGCTTCCGCGGCTCTTTCTTGCAGCAGACGTTTCAATACTTTGCGCTGTTTTTGCGGGTTTTTGATATCGCGTACCGGCCCTTCTGCCACTTTAACGCGGATTATTTTATCCAACATTTCGGAACCTTTCACTTCGTGAGAGGAAGGATCAGCCGGCAATGGGTCCGAGTGTATTTCTGCTAATACGGGATTGACACGGTTGAGCCGTTTGAATGTTTCTTGTTGTAATGCCCAAAAATTAGTGGAACCTATAATTCCTAGGGAGTGAAGATTCCCCTCCGTGTCCGGAATATCAGCTAAAACAGTGATAAACAGTGTATGCTTTTTAGGATCTGCCAATCGCTCCGCCCAGGTTTCCAAAAACGGATGAATACGCCCTACTTTTTCAACGGATATCGTAAGTAAAAAGGCGTTTCCCCCCATGATATTTTCAAAAGCTGCTCCGAAGGAGTTGGCATCATATATTTTGGCTTTAGACAATACCACTAATGTTTTAGGAGATTGTACTTGTTCCTCATAATTGTGCATCCATTTTAACGTTTGTCTGCAGTCCCAAGAGGGATACCAACTCTGTGCTTGGCATTGGCGGTCCTGCAACGAATCAAGATATTTTTCGTCATAGCACAAGCAAGGAAGAAACCGAAAATAATGCCATTTGGAAACCGGAGAATTTTTTAGACGCGGGAAACTATAACGAAGGTTGTTTTCTCTGGAAATAGTATCGGCAAATTCCGGCGGGAGATCCCGTTGTAACGCTTCGTCCGTTGGACGAGTGGCTAGTATGGAATTATCTGCGTTGGATAAAAAAGAATCGGGTGCGTACTCAAATACTTGTACGGTACCCGGAAGAGAAGGTGCTAATTGTTTATATATTTTTTTTATTCCGTCGGCAGAAACATCTTGCGTAAAATAAACCGCAGAAGGTTCGTACAAAATATCGTTTTCACTTCCCACCGTTTTTGCATCAAGCGGAGAAGAAAGTACGCCCAACAGTAATAAAATGAAAACATATCTCTTCATGAGAACATCCCCTGGCGCAATAAGAAATCTCGTCTTAGCTTGCGCCCCCTAATTTCCCGAAGTATTTTTATATATAAAGAAATTCTTTTCATCAAAGAATTTCGGAAAAAGCGTTACAGCTGGGCTTGAAATGCCGGCGCTTTGGCAGAGGATTGAACGGTTTTTTTACCCCACGTTACAATATAATTGATGCCATCTGCTTCGAGCGTAATTTTATCTTGCGCCAATAATTGCCCAAGTGCTAAGTACAATACGGAGCTAGATAAGCGCAATTTAACTTTTAACTGCCATGAAGTGGCCGTTTTATGCGCGGAAAGATGTTTGATGATTCCTGTGGTTGCTGTTTGGATTGTCTCTTGTAAAGGATTTGTCATTTCCATATTTATACCCTTTCGATGGCAAATAATATATCCCCTTGTTTAACCGGCTTGCCATTTTCCACTAATACTTTTTTTATGATACACGGAAACTCCGCGCGGACTTCGTTAAATACTTTCATGGCCTCAATCAAACAAATAACATCACCCTTTTCTACGCGGGCTCCTTCCTTTACAAAAGGTGGGGCACTGGGAGTGGAGCCGCGGAAAAAGATACCCATTAGAGAGGATTTAATCACTTCCTTATATTGTTCTTGCAAGGCAGTTGCCGTATTTGTGTTGTTAGCGGAAGATACAGCCCCTCCGATACTGACCGGAACGGGAACCATCGCCGGTTTGGCTTTTACCAAACGGAGATAAACCCCCTTATGATCATACTCAATGGTATCTAAGTTATTGTCCTGCATGAAAGCATAAAGCTGCTTTACTTCTTTTAAAATGGGAGAACTGACAGTTGTTTTAACGGCTTTTTTAGAGGAAGCCACTGTTTTTTTGGTAGTTGTTTTTTTCATACAAAAGTCCTCATTTCTACTCTTTTTTATATTCTACATAATTTTACGTTTTATTACTATAAATTATCCCAAGCGGCCTGTAAGGATTGCATAATTTCTTGCAAACATTCATTTAAATCCCGGCTGAGAGTGTAGCGTAAACTGTCCCCCATTGTTTGGGTATAAAAGGGAGCTGTTAAGGGCAATAAAGCGGTAGTACCGGAAGTTTCCAAACGTTGCGCGACGGCCGTTTGGTTATTAAGCTCCACGCGGTTGGAACGTTCGGCATATCCTGTAAAGATGACCTCCCCGGAAGATTTAAATAATGTAATTGTAACGCGTGTTTGCAGTACCGGAATTTGGGAGTATCCCAACCACTGTACGCTTTCCGTTGAATCCATGCGTTGATTGGAAACCTGGTAATCCAGTTGCGCCCAATAATCATAGGAAGAAATACGGGAGGAGGTGTCCACCTCTACTTTTTCAAAAAAAGTGTGGAGCGCGTCTGCAGCTGCTACCAAGGAACCATCAGTCAAATCAATCTTATAGGAATGAACGGAGGATTTCTCGTGATAATCTTTAAAGATAAATTGCTGTTGGGTAATACGATCGGCAACGAGGAGAACGCGGGCGGGTATTTTATGGGTTGCTTGGGTGCCTTGGTAAATACCACGCTCCAAGCGGCTTGTATAACTGCAAGCAGAAAGTAATACGGATAGCGCGAAGAGATTCAAGATGCGTGAAAACTTCATAAAGGTATTATAGCAAATAAAAAACGGGCCCCGTTAGAGGCCCGTTATAAGGAAAAGACCTTTTATTTTAAAAGTGCTTTTCGAGACAAGCGTACTTTTCCGCTATTGTCAATTTCCACACATTTTACTTCGACGATATCCCCCATCTTGAGGACATCTTCTACTTTGTTGATGCGGTGTTTTTCAATTTCGGAAATGTGGAGGAGTCCGTCCTTACCGGGCAGGATTTCCACAAACGCGCCGAACGGTTGAATGGAAACTACTTTGCCTTTGTAAATTTTGTTTACTTCCGGCTCAGCGGTCATCATTTCGATTTCCGTGCGGGCGATGGTTAGCTTGTCAGCGTTGGCGGCGGCAATGGTTACGGTACCGTCTTCCGCAATATCAATCTTGGCGGTAGATGCTTCCGTAATGCGTTTAATGTTTTTGCCACCGGGCCCAATAACAGCACCGATTTTGTCCACCGGGATGCGCATTTTGTAAATAACCGGGGCGAAGCGGGAAACTTCTTTCTTCGGTTCGGCGATTGTTTTTTCCATGTGATCCATGATGAACATGCGCCCTTGGGTAGCTTGGGCAATGGCTTGGCGCAATACATCAAGCGGGATACCCGTTTTCAGTTTTACGTCCATTTGGAAAGCCGTAATACCTTTGCGGGAACCGGTCAATTTAAAGTCCATATCCCCCAAGTGGTCTTCCAATCCCATAATATCGGAAAGCACTACAAATTTTCCGTTTCCGCTAATAGCACCCATCGCGATACCGGAGCAGGCCGATTTCATCGGTACGCCGGCATCAAAAAGGGCTAAAGAGCCGCCACAGACGCTAGCCATAGAGGAAGAACCGTTGGATTCGGTAATATCAGACACTACGCGAATCGTGTACGGAAATTCTTCTTCCGAAGGAATAAGCGGCATTAAAGCGCGGCGGGCCAGTTCCCCGTGACCGATTTCGCGGCGGCCCGGAGAGCGGTCCGGTTTGCATTCACCCGTAGCAAAGCCCGGGAAATTATAATGCAACATAAATCGTTCGTAAGATGTATCATCCAATCCTTCTACCATTTGTTGGTCATCTTTCGTGCCCAACGTAGCAACGGCTAAAGATTGGGTTTGTCCGCGGGTAAACAAGGCAGAACCATGTGCACGCGGCAAGAGACCCACCATAGAGCTTAACGGGCGGATTTCGGTCGGTTTGCGGCCGTCCACACGCACATTCTCGTTGAGTACCATGTTGCGGGATTCTTCGTACATGATGTTCTCTAAAGCAATTCCGGCATAGATAGCGGCGTTTTCAGCATAAGTAGGCGTTAATTCTTCCGTGAAGGAAGCTTTTAATTGAGCTACTTGCGTATCGCGCGTTTGTTTGTCGGAGAAAGCATGGAGGATTTGTTTGGCGGTTTCGCGGAATTTGCCATTGGCAAGATCCGTTACTTCTTGCGGAAGTTTTTCCACCACATATTCAAATTTCGGTTTGCCGGCCAGTTCGCGCAGCTTGAGTTGTGCGGCACACATCTTGTCAATTTCCGGCTTGGCTACTTCCATGGCTTTGATGATGGCTTCTTCTTCTACTTCTTTAGCCCCCCCTTCTACCATTAAAAGACCTTGAGCAGAGCCGGCGATTGTTAAGTCCATATCACATTCCGGCAAAGCTTGTTCTTCTTTGGTGGGGTTGATGATATATTGCCCATTAATACGACCGATGCGTACGGCGGCTACCGGCTCGTTAAACGGAATAGAAGAAATTACTACAGAGGCGGAAGACGCGAGTACGGATAAAATATCGGCATCGTGTTTTTCGTCGCTGGATACTACCATGGCCGTTACGTTGGTTTCGCAAGCGAAACCTTCGGGAAAGATAGGGCGCATGGTGCGGTCAATGATGCGGGAGGAAAGCGTTTCTTTCTTGCTGGCTTTCCCTTCCCGTTTGAAAAAACCGCCGGGGATTTTTCCCGCGGCGTAAGTTCTTTCTTTATAATTGACGGTTAAAGGAGTAAAATCGGAAATGCCCGGTTTTTGCTCTTTGGTGGAAACGGCCGTGGCGAGCACCATGGTGTCACCCATCGTAGCCATGACAGCTCCATCGGATTGCTTGGCAATTAAGCCCGTTTGCAATTTGATGGTGTCGCGGCCGACAGTTACTTCCACTTCTTGGATATCAAATTTGTGGTTAAAATTCGGCATTTAACAATCCTATTTTCTGAGTCCTAATTCTTTGGTGACTTGTTGATATTTTTCAAAGTCAGTGCGTTTCAAGTAAGCCAGTAAGCGTTTGCGTTGGCCGACGAGTTTGTTCAAGCCCGTTTCGCCCGCAAAATCTTTCGGGTTTGCTTTGAGGTGATTAGAAATATACTGAATGCGTTCCGTAATGAGCGCGATTTGCACAGCGGCAGAGCCGGTGTCATTGGCGCTGGATTGGAATTTGCTGATGATGTCTTTTCTGTCTTGCATCGATAATACCATTTTATTTTACACTTAAGGCTGCAACCTAACGACCAAGCCGCATTTATCCGAAAAACGACCG
>JAEEGL010685143.1_pt1 | contig 19133 bp, 18 predicted proteins | sample 9134231 | NCBI WGS metagenome assembly JAEEGL01 (sample SAMN16246548, study PRJNA631951) | gut metagenome | biome: gut microbiome; feature: rumen; material: fiber-attached | host: Bos | place: Iran: Karaj | collected 2018-10 | reverse complement strand
TCAAACTCTCAAAAAAAAAATAACTTATTCTAATTTAAAAATTTGCCTAGCTGAATTGACGTTTTGCTCAGTTTTCAAAGATCATTATTTCTCGCACTTTTTGAAGTGCACAAGTAATATATCATAACAAAATATAAATTGCAATATCTAAATTAATAAATTTTGCAATTAATCATATTATATATATCACTTTTTAATGATTCGTTATGCCTTTTTTTCGGCACAACTGCATTAATAATATCACTTTCAAAAATCAAAGTCAACAACTTTTTTTAACTTTTTTTATTTTTTACAAGTGATAGTAAAGTTGTGTCCTATTACTTCGACACAACATTTGATATAATATCATAAATTTAGATGATAGTCAACAATATTTTAACTTGTTTTTTCTATATTTTCCTTATTTATATATTATAGTCATTTCAAAGAGATAAATTGATTAAAAATCTTTAATTAATTCGCTTCTTTTTGAAAACGACTTTTCTAATTTATCATTTATATATTATTAATACAATTTGTTTGACATTTATTTTACAAATAAAAAAAGACATTACTGTCTTCTCTTAATTAATGTTTCTTCTTAAGTTTATTATACAACTCATGATAATGCTTGATTAGATCCTTATTAAAAGGTCCTTCCTTTACACGTACAATATCAATTAACTTTGATAAATCATGTTTAAGGATGGCATCAAGTTCACTTGGATAATGCATTTTCTTTTTATGATAGTTGTATTCACCTCTATCTAATATTTTAAATGCACCATCTGGAAATACTCTTAAGTCTAGATCATAATCAATATACTTAATTGTTTTATCTTCAATCACATATGGACTAGCGATATTACAATAATAATATATTCCATCATTTTTCATTTGACCAATAATGTTATACCAATCGTGTTGATAGAAGAATAAAATAGCTGGTTCTTTTGTATGCCATGTTCTTCCATCAGATTCAGTAACTTCTGTTTTATTATTACCAAATACTAAGTAGTCATCACAGATATCTAAGAGAATTGCTTCATCCCATGCTCTGTGGATACTTTTATCATGCTTGTAACTATGTATAATAAACTTATCACCAACACGGTAATTACACATAATCACATCTCCGTTTGTAATTATAACCTATTATTTTTTATTTAGCAAGTGAATAATAAAAAAGACTATAAAACATCTTCATAGTCTCTTTCATAATCATTAACTTTTAAATATACTAGATTATTAATTGAATTATCAATCATTGTTTTATAATCAATCTTTTCTTCTTCTCTTTCACATTTTTCAAGTACAGGGTTTATTACAGGATGCTTTGGTACAAAGACTGTACAACAATCTTCATAAGGAAGAATACTAATTTCATATGTATCTATCTTTTTAGAGATATCGATTATTTCTAATTTATCAAGACAAGCTACAGGTCTAATTACTGGGATATTAGTAACATTATTAATTACTTCCATACTAGTTAGTGTTTGACTAGCTACTTGACCAATACTCTCTCCATTAATGATAACATGAGCTTTATTACGTTTTACTAATCTCTCCATAATACGATACATCATACGTCTCATTAAAGTTATTACATACTCAGGATCACAATTCTTATAGATTGCTTCTTGAATTTCTGTAAATGGCACAATAATAAGTCTTATACCTTGTCCATAGACATTTAATTTCTTTACTAGTTCAATTACTTTATTTCTTGCTTCCATACTAGTATGTGGGATAGCTTCAAAATACACTGCATCAAGTTTAATACCACGTTTCATAGCAAGGTATCCTGCAACTGGTGAATCAATACCACCTGATAACATTAATAAGCCTTTTCCTTGAACACCATAAGGGTATCCACCAATACCTTTAAATTCTTCAAAATAGATATATGTATAATCACGTCTTATTTCAATATTAACAGTTAGTTCTGGATTATGAACATCAACAGAGATATTAGGTACTGTTTTAAGAATTACTCCACCCATCTTTTTAGATAAGGTTGGACTATCAATTGGGAAGTCTTTATCACTTCTTTTAGTTTCTACTTTAAAAGTTTTAAATTTTTGATCTTTAATTCTTTTAACAATCTCATCTATTATAGCTTGTTCATCACTTTTTACTTTATAAGCTAGGGAATATGCATGAATTCCAAAGACATGACTCATTCTTTTCTTTATTTCTTCAAAGTCTTCAGCACGAAACTCAATAAACATTCTTGCCATTTCTTTAGTTATTTCATAATCAAGACCTGCTAGTTTATAGATTAAATCATAATATAGAGCATTTATAAATAACTTACGATTATCTTTTTTCGTAGTTAGTTCTCCATATTTAATCATTATTAAACGATCAAATCTTTCTCTATTCTCAGTTATATCCATATTATTCACCAAGGCCTTTCAGATTATTAACACATATTATAAATTTATCTAGGAAGTAATCTATCTCTTCAATTGTCGTTAAATAAGATAAACTTATTCTAATAGATGATTTAGCAAGATTATGATCTTTTGTGAATTCATACACACTCAAAGATTCATCTTCCTTATCACTACATGCGGTTTTAGTTGAAATATATATTTCATATTGTTCAAGTGCATGTAACATCGTTTCAGGTTTAACACCCTTTATACTTATATTTATTATATGTGGTACACAATTATCATTGCTATTAATAATTATACCATTAATTTCTTTTAATTTCTTGATTAAATAATTATTTAGATTAATTACTTTACTATATCTTTCTTTATATTTATCAAAAGTAATACGAAGAGCTTTAGCTAGGGATACATCAAGAGCAAGTGTTGGTGTACCACTTCGATAGATTGTTTGACTTTTGCCACCAAAGATTATTGGTGATAATTCAATACCTTCTTTTTTAATTAGACAACCTACGCCTTTTAATCCATAGAACTTATGACCAGAGAAACTATATAGATCAATATTAGATAGATTAATTTCTTTTTTACCAATAGCTTGTGTACCATCTACATGAAAGATACATTTAGGATAGTTCTTAATAATCTTTCCTATCTCATTAACATCTTGGATTAAGCCTATTTCACTATTAACTTCACATATACTTACAAGAATCGTATCCTTAGAAAGTAAATTCTTTAAATCATTAAGATCTACTTTACCATTACTTTCTAATTTAACATAATCAATAGTATAACCATTCTTTTCTAAATACTTTAATGGTTCTAGAACACTAGAATGCTCTAGTTTCGTCGTAATAATATGTTTACCTCTATTTTTATATTGATTTATAACGCCAAAGATTGCAAGGTTATTAGCTTCACTAGCGCCACTAGTAAATATTACTTCACTAGGTTTAACTTTTAATAAGTCTGCTACTTGTTTAGTTGATTTATATAGTAAGTCATGAGATTTACTTCCTAATGTATGTAAGGAATTAGGATTACCAATAAAGTTCTCTGATACATTATTAAAACTATCTAGTATTTCTTTATCTACTGGAGTTGTAGCTGAATAATCTAAATAAACCATATTATCACTTCCCGTTAGGTATACTATCATACCCATAATTTCTTTACAAGAAAAAAGTTAGTTAAAACTAACTTAATCTTTGCATATTTTATTTATTTTTTTACTTGCGCCACTTTCTATTTTATCAACCATTTTTAAACATAGTTCATAACTTTCTTGATAATCACCTTTTGAATATAATAGTTCAGCTTTCGAAATATCTGCTGATATATCTTTCTTATCACTATATTTATTACCATAAACAATCATTAATTCTGTAAAATATGCATATTTAATAATATCTTCTGTTTGCTTATTTAGTTTAAATACTAAATCAAGAGCTGTTTCAAGACGCATATTTAGAGTCTTAATAATTATTGGTTTAGCTTCAAGTTCTTTTTTAACTTCAAGTAAGGCATCTTCTGCTTCTGAAACTGATACCGAATAATCATCATGAATAATTGGTAGACGATATTCTCTAATACGACTACGACATTTAATTAATAAATCATTCATATTACGAACTTCTTCACGAGCACGTACTTCATCTTCATACATACTTCCTAATGATCTTATTGATTTATCAGCTTCATCACTTAATCTATCTAAGTAATTGATTAATTCATTAAAATCAATATTAGTTTTTAAATATGAATATTTGCCTTTCTTAACTTCACGAAGAATCTTTTTATAATCTTTATTTAGACTAGATACTTTAAGACTTAAGTTATCAATAACTTCAAGATCACTTTCTTTAAGTCCATACATATCTTTAATATCATCCATTTGATTATAAACATCTTTTATAGCATCATTAATCTTTTTAAATCTTTGAGCGAATAATTCATTATTAGATTCAAATTCTTTACGCGCATTACGTTCATTCTCTAAATCTTTAAATAATCCATCCAAATAAGAAAGAATAGTTTTTAAATCAAATAGACTATCTGAAATATTAAGAACCTTAGCTCTATCTAGAATATCACTACATCTTTTTTCAATCTTTTCGATGTTTTGTTCAAAATTTAAATAGCCAACAGGATAAGCTTCTTCTACCATCTTATCGTATTCAATCTTTAAGTCTTCAATTCTTCCGGGGATTAAATCCTCTAGAATTAATAAGATATCTGGAAGTTCATCCATAACAATTCCTAAGTGATCAATCATAGCATCAAGTGACTTAACAACAAGAACTACTTCATTATAAAGTTTTTCTTCCATAACAACATCAAAGTCAGTAAATCGTCTTTCAATGTTTTCTAATTGCATCTTGATAGCTTTTTTAATCTCCCCAAAGGATGTTTCTTTATTTTCATAGATTTTTTCTAATGTACGATAACGTGTTTTTAATTTTGTAACAATATCACGATACTTTTCTTCGTATGAAGCAATATCTTCAATTTCTGCAAGTATTTGATTCATACCTTCTTCTATTTCATATAGTTCTTGATCTATTTCTTCATAACTATCGTAATATCCTTTAATATCACGAACTGCTATCATTTCATCAAGACCAACTAGTTTTTCATTAACATTCTTTAATCTTTCGTCTTTTAGAATATGATATCTTTCTTTAAAATCTCTTATTTTTTCTTCTAGTTGTTCACTTTTAGCGATTTCTTCAATCTTAGCTAGTTCAGCTAACACTGGTAAACTATCTAATTGATTCTTTCTTATTTCTAATTCATTAACACCATTAATTAATTTATTCTTTCTTCTTTTCATTAGAAACATGAAAACAACTACCCCTAAAACGATAATAGCTAATATGATTAAAACAATAATTAAACCTTTCGACATATAATCACACCCTATTCTATATTAATATTACCATAAATAAGAAAAAAAATATATAGTTTTAGAGAAACCAATTATTGATATTAATCGTCATTATGAATATTTGACTATTTAAATGTCTTATTTATTGCTGCAAAAAGCTTATTATTCTTATTAATGTATAAACTCTTACATTTTAAAAACTTAAAGATGTTTTCTTATACATAAAAGCACAAAAAAAAGAGAAGATCTCTCTTCTCTAATTCTATCTGTTATAGAAATCTACGATTAAGGCTTCATTAATATCAGCACTTAATTCATTACGTTCAGGAAGTCTTACATACTTAGCTGTATTATTAGCTTTATCAAACTCAATATATTCAACTCTCTTTGTAACACCTTCTAAAGCTTCTTTAACTGATTTTAATTCTTTTGTATTATCTTTTAATGAAATAACTTGACCAACTTTAACTCTGTATGAAGGAATATCTGTTTTCTTTCCATCAACAGCGATATGACCATGGTTTACTAATTGTCTTGCACCTCTACGAGTATTTGCAAAACCCATTCTATATACTAAATTATCTAAACGACTTTCTAGTAATTTTAAGAAGTTTTCACCATGGATACCAGCCATTTTACCAGCTTCATCGAAAGTCTTTCTAAATTGTCTTTCATTTAAACCATACATAAATTTAACTTTTTGTTTTTCATTTAACTGAACACTATAGTTAGATGGTTTAGAACGACGAGCTGCTCCATGTTGACCAGGTTTATATCCACGACGTGCTAATTCTTTACCATTTTCTAGTAGTGAAGCACCAACACGACGAGCTTGTTTATAACTTGAACCAGTGTATCTTGACATAAATATTCTCCTTTCTTCAATTATCACATATAATTGACATCTAAAAATATCATAGGGAGTTTTTTCTAATAGTTTCACTTGATAGCCAAAGTTACTACTAACTTTAAAAAACACGTTACAATATCTTTAAACTGGGCTGTCAATAAGAATATGCAAATAGTATTTAATCATTATATTTAATATTTGTCAATACTATAATCTTTCATATCCATCTAATTCAACACATCCATGAACATGTTCAAAATAGAAGTTTAAGTTTTCAATAAAACTAAAGTTAATTAAATTATATGGAACATTAATATATTTATCAATTTCTAAATAGAAAAGATGGATTGCGGAATATAAATATGAATCACGATCACAATTCATAAATGGTTCTTCATGTTCAAACAATTCAATCATTCTTTCACAAAAATAACCAAATCTTTTAACTACATCATTATATGGTTCCTTCTTAAGAAATTCTTGTAATCCTTTATTATATATAGTAAGTTTCTTTCGTATTGTTCTAACCATATCTATAACAGGATCATAATTATTAATTTGATTACGAATATCTCGAATTCTTACAAGAATCATTTTATATTCAACGTTAGTTAAACCATTTAATGAATTTAATAGATTTTTAATACCATTTATTTCATTTACTAAATCGTTAGTAAATTCAGGGGAATACTTCTTATCAGGTGCAAACAATAAATTATTAAGTTCTGTAATTCTTTTATTTGCATACTTAATATTCTTTTCAGGTACTAAACTATTATCAGGTTTTTCTTCTATTCGATAATCATCTAAATGACCGTTAAGATTTGTTTTAATGCGTTCATTAATCATCTTAAGATGTTCTTTTAAACGCAACACAAGAGTCTCGCGATTCTTTTTAGTTGGCTTCTTAATATATTGTATATATAGATTAATAATGCCACTCATCATTTTAGAAGTTAGATACTGCATTAAAGTATTTAAATGTTCCGCTTCTTCAATAGGTTTATAATCAATTGCTTCCATAAAACTTTTTAATAAACCAACTAATTCTTTATCACCAATATGTGAGAAGTAATTATAAATCTCTCTTATACGATTATTATAATTATTATCATTCGTTATACTTGCACTAGCTTTACTAATTTCAAGTTCAAGTTCACTAATAGCTTCTTTTGCTAATAATTCTATTAAATATAAGCCACTCTTTGTTCTATCACCAACATAATAACCTTTAAATAGATCAGCAAAGAACTCTCTAACTTTTTCTTCATAATCCTTTTGTCGATATCCTGATAAAGGATTACCACAGAATGTTGCCGAAATAAGGCCATCACCATATTTCTTAGCTAATTCTTTCCATTCTCTTGAATTCTTAGTAATATGCATTGCATAATCAAATAAATGTCCAAACTCATGAATAATAACAGCCGTATCTTTGCAATAAATATTAACATTAACAGCACTTGCTTCTCCAGTTGCCTTGAAATTTGTTGCATAACCATGTGATGTCTTTTGATTAGCAAGTAAAATATCAAAGGCTCTATTAGATTTAAAAATTATCGCAGGATTAGAATTCTTCTTAATAACTTCTAAGACATCATGATCTATTGAACATAACTTATCTAGACTTTCAACAATATATTCTTCAAACTTATCTAATTCTTTATTCTTTCGATACTCTATTTTCTCAACAACAGGCATATCAGAATTACTTAATACTTGATCTGTAAAGATTCTACTTCTTTTTGATAAAACAAGATATAAAGGGAATACCACCCCATTAATCTCTACCTCACCATTTATTATTTGATAATTATTACTTAATAATGATTTATTAGATATATATCTTTCTTCTTCCTCATCTTTAATTCTTAGCTTTTTTAATAAAACAGCACTAGGATTATTAACAATTCTTAATCTTCTTATGATAGGTCTTTTTTTAGCTACTTCTTTATTTATAGTAAAAGGCGTTATAGCAATATTGGGTCTTATATTAATATATGTATTATCCATTATTATCACCTACCTATCATATGTAATTATATCATACAAAACAAAAAGAACGAGATTAATCGTTCTTTATTTATTCTTAAGACACAACCTTGACAATCTTCATCGCAACAATTGAATTCTTATAATATGCTTCAACAAATACTGTACCATCACTAACTCCTGTTAATAGGCCATCATCAGTAATTGTTGCAATTCTACTATCACTAGTTTGCCAAGTAATACGTGAATCATCTAAAGATAAATAATTATCACGTTCATTTAAGGCCACACGATATTGAATAGTACCATTAATACTAACACTATTCATATCATTAGAATCATTCCAAATATGAGCTACTTCTACTTTGCATGTTGCCATAATACTTGGATCACTTTTACTTTGTGCAGTGATTACTGCTTCCCCAATACCAGTAGCAACTACTAAACCGGTTTGGTCAACCATCACTACATCTGGATTACTACTTGTCCAAATAATATCCTTATTAGATGCATCCATTGGTTCAATTAAAGCTTCAAGTGTTACACTATTTAAGCCATCAGCTGGTTCAATATCTAAAACAACATTATCTTGATCTATTGATATCTTTTCTACAGGAACAGGAATAACATCAAGTTCACAACTTGCTTCAACACCATCATCACTTATTGCGGTAATTGTTACAGTTCCTTCTTTTTTGGCTTTTAACTTACCATTGTTATCAATAGTCGCAATCTTTTCATCACTACTTATCCATTCAAGTTCTTTATTAGTTGCATTATCTGGATAAACAGTAGCTTTAATTACTCTTGAATAATTAACAATAATTGATGAATTACCGCAGTTTAACTTAATATCAGTAACAGGATAATATACTACTTTAACAACACATTCTGCTGTTGTAATATTTGAACCAGTTCTTAGTTCTACCCAAATAACGGCTTCTCCTTCATTGTTAGCAGTAACTACACCATTACTATCAACACTAGCAACACTAGGATCACTACTTGTCCATGTTTCTTTAGTTTCATCATCTATTCCATTAACAACAAGTCTATAAGTATCTCCCGTATTTAATGTTAAATCATTATCATTAAGAGAAGTAATATAATGTTCACCTATGTCACCAGTAGATATTTCTTCATTACTATTAAAGTTTGGAAGAATAAAAATCATTCCAATACATACTAGAAGGCCCAACGTTTCAACTACTAAAATCTTTTTAAGATTACTTTTCTTCATAAACATCCTACCTTCCTATCTTATATATAATCTATATTCAATCTTTTTTCAAGGAAAAACGTTAATTATACTAATAAAAAAAGCAAATACCGAAGTATTTACTTTATTTTATTGTTTCTTTTTATCTTTATTTTCTTTGTTGCATTCGCATTTATCTTTGCAATTGCATTTGCATCTTACTAAGAATACAGTTATTAGATTAAGACCAAATCCAACTACTAAACCAACTCCTAAGAAAATTAAATTAGTTGTAGTGAATAATTTATCATTACAATCCTTTTCTTCTGCAAGTTCAACACCATCTACGAAAGTTACTACATCATAGTCAGCTTCGAAGTCATAGTCTTCATCACCTAATTCATCATCTTCATAGTAATCTTCATCTTCGTCGTATTCTTCATCCTCATCATAATCTTCGTCATAGTCTTCGTCTTCATCATATTCTTCATCATCTTCGTCTTCATAAACTACGATTGGTTCTTCATCTAAGATAAATCCTAACGCAGATGCTTTAAATGGAGCTAATACTAATAATAATGCAAGCATTAATCCTAAAAGTTTCTTCATATCTACACCTCTCATTATAATAATAACACACTTATTAATTATTTATCAATTATTTTTAACACACAATATGCAGAACCTTCATCTTCTGGATATCCATTTATTAATATTTTATCACCTAAATCATAAATCCCCTTTATATAACTTAAACTCATATAGTATGTTTGAATTTGTTTCATACTATCTAAATCATATACAGCTAAGTATAATTTATCATTATCATCAGTATATGAACTGTATATTTTATTATCACTAATTAATAATATGCTATTACCTACTACATCACTATTAATTTTTGATAATTCTCCAGTTTTAACATTATATACATCTTCACCACCATATAATTTACCATCATAATAATAATCAAATGTTGGTGATATATTCTTAAATTCCTTAACAGAGATTACTTTCTTACTAATTGCCTCTTTATCATCTTCTTCACGATTAAAGTTCTTACTAAAATTAAAGATAAACGTACTATTTGCAGCATAACCTGTTACTAAATAGTAATCATCAAAAACAATAATATTATGGAATACACTTTCGTTTTCATTGTAGTAATTTTGTTCTAATATATTTAAATCACTATCTATTTTTAGAATTACATTCCTTCCAAGGATAATATATTTATCATTATCTCTAACTATCTTGTATAATACTGTTTTTTCAAAATAACTATATTCTTGTTTCTTAACAAAGTTTAAATCTTTATCATACTTAAGAATAACTCCTCTTACTGGTGAATCATCACTATCAAGACCAACCGCGATATAACCATCGTCTGTCTTAACAACACTTAACAAGAAGAGATTATAGCCATCCTTATAATTAGCTTCCTTAACAATATTTAAATTCTTATCGAATTTAACTATTTGCCCTTGTAAAGTAAGAACTCCATCAACATAATTAGCTCTTTTATCTTTATAGTAATTATTATATCCAACAGCAATATAACCATCATCTTCGATAAGAACATCTGAATAATAATTAAATTTATTATATTCATCTAAATTTTTATAATGCTTATATATAATAAAGAACATTGTTTCTAGTAAAAAGAATACTCCTAATACTATTAATATTTTAATAAACTTATTTTTCATATTTCACCTACTAAAAAGACTTAATAAATATTAAGTCCAATCCTCATCATATCTTTCACTATATCGTGGTGTAATACTACGAGGATCATTATCATCAACAGTACTTACATCAAATGCTGCAATAAAAGCAATAAAGCACATTATTATAATCATTCCGATTGTTAAGACTGTTCTTATTAATGCCCCTATACCAGCACTCTTAGCACTTTTAGGTCTTTCATGTAACCATATAAGGAATATAATTAAACCCGCTACGGGAATAAAGAATCCTAATACACCCCACCAAAAAGTATTATTTTCTTCCATAATAGGCTTTTGATAATTGTTAGTATTCTCATATGCCATAGAATGACCACAATTCTCACAATAAGCACCATTAGTTCTATTTTGACATCCACAATAAACACAATATTTCATATTTTTACCTCATTATTAAATATATCATATTATTCATTTTATGACAATAAAAAAGCCTAACGTACAAGACGTAGACTTTGTTTAGCTAAATAACTATCCGTATTAGGATTAATACTAGTTAAATTATTATTGAAAGCATTCTCTTGAATTAATCTATCTTGATCACATTCCTCCGGTGTAGTTACTTCAAATTCATTATCTTCATTGAAGATTACCTTACGAATAACTTTCTTTAAATCTTTATTAGCACGTAATTTACTATAAGTATTTAATTCATCTTCAGATACTAAATCAAAATTAAATTGAATTAATTCATTAAATGTTAATATACCATCATCTTCACTATTACCAGTAAGATTAGATATTCTTAAATAATTATTAGTAAAATATTCATGAACTAACATATCGTTATCAACAAAGACAACAAGAAAAGGTATGCCATTAATTAAATTACTAGCACCTGCTTTTATATATCCTCGTTCAAGTGGTCTATTACTAATTTCTTGTTCGGTATCATAATTGTTAGATAAATATATCTTATAAAATATCATTCCAATCACCGAAATTAAATTATACCATAGTTTCTTTTATTTTTCAAATATGAAGTATCTCTCATACCATACTAAGAAACAATAAATTGTGAATATTTTTCTAGTATTAGGTTTAACATCATTATGATGATCATCCAAGATTTTATTAATTTTCTCTAAGTCAAAGAATTCAGAAACAAAATCCTTATTAAATTGTTCTTTAACTTGTTTATAATACTTATCATCTTTAAGCCATGTATTAAATGGTACTGGGAATCCTAATTTTCTTCTTTTAGCCCATGCTTCAGGTAAATTCTCATGCGCAATACTTCTAAAGATATACTTTGTTTGTCCTTTTCTTACCATATATTTAGTAGGAAGTACTTTAGATAAATTCCATACTTCACGATCTAAGAAAGGTACACGAAGCTCTACTGAGTTTGCCATCGACATCTTATCTGCTTTAAGTAAAATATCATTTGGAAGCCAGAAATGTGTATCAATATACATCTTCTTTAATACTTCAGGTTGTCCTTTAACCTTTTCATAATAAGGTTTAACAATCATAGCAGGTGTTAACTTAGATTGATACTTAGAAGTAAGTAGACTATTAGCTTCATCCGTACTCATAATATTAACACGACTGAAATATCTATTTTCAATATTGTTACTATCTTTAATTATGGTATTCTTACCTGGAAACTTTGGAAGTTTCTTTGCAATCTTAGCATTAAACTTTCTTAAACCCAATGGTAAATGTAAGTATACTCTTTCCATCGTTGGAACATTATACTCGTTATAACCACCAAACATCTCATCAGAACCTTCACCTGATAAAACAACCTTAACTTGTTCACGAGCAAGTTTAGATAAGAAATATAATGGTACCATTGTAAGATTTGCGTGTGGTTCATCAGCATGATATTCAACTACTGGTAATGTTTTAAAGAATTCATCAGCTGTAACTAACTTAGCATAGTTATTAATATGTAACATATCAGATAACTCTTTAGCATATGTTGTTTCATTAAACCCATTATAATCAAAACCAACAGTAAAGGTTTTATCTGGTAAGAATTTAGATACAACGTATGATGAATCAACTCCACCTGAAAGATAAGATCCTACTTCAACATCACTTATTTGATGATATTTGATAGAGTCTTCAAGTGTTTTTCTAACTCTATCTTGGTATTCTTTAAATCCACCTTTTTCTTTACTATAATCAAGAGCATGGTATTCCTTAATAGTTAAGCCAGTCTTATTATATTTTAAGAAATGACCTGGTTTAAGTTTATATACATTCTTAAAGAATGTTTCATTTAAAACACTTGATTGGAAACATAAATATGGTTCAAGAGCTTCTTTATTTAATTCTTTCTTAAAATCAGGATGATCTAAGAAAGATTTAATTTCACTACCAAACATAAACTCTTTATCATCTTTATAATAATAGAATGGTTTAATACCAAAGATATCACGTACACCTAGTACTTCATCTTTATTAATGTCATAGATAACAAAAGCATACATTCCTCTTAGTTTATTAAATAATTCTTCACCATATTCTTCATATCCATGTAAAACTACTTCCGTATCACTAGTTGTAGTAAACTTATGACCCAACTCTAATAAGTCTTGTCTTAATTCACGATAATTATATACTTCTCCATTAAAGACAATTACCTTATCTTTCTTTTCATTAAAAATAGGTTGATTACCACCAGCAAGGTCAATAATAGATAATCTTCTAAATCCTAAAGCTACCTTATCATTAGTATAATAACCATCACTATCAGGACCTCTATGGATAATTCTTTCGCCCATCTTTTTAATTAATTTTTCTTTTTCTTTTTTGTCTTTTTTATCACAAAAACCTACAAATCCACACATAATAACCTCTACTAAAAAATAGGCAAAGCCTATTCTTCATTTTTTTCTTTAACTATTTCTGCTTCTTTTATATTATCATTCTTTTTCTTTTTATCTTTTTTATTTAGTTCAATAGTACGATCTTTAACTTTAATAACTAAGACATAAACTAAATAAGCTCCAAAGAGTACTAGAGCATAAGGAAGTAACCACATAATAAACTTAATTATTAAGACAATTATTCCGATAAAGATAATACCCATAATAATATATTTTAAATCTTCTTTTTTCATAACACACTAATTATATCATAATTATCTTAGATTTAGACAAAAGATTGCATATACCGGTACAGAGTATACATTCTTTTTACGACTGAAATTCTCTTCCGTAATCTTAAATGAATCCTCTATTTCATATTTAGATAATAGTAATGATAATGATTTAGCTTTAACAAGTCTCTTGTTAACAAGCTCAATTGGGATTATCTTACCATTTCTATTTTGAATAATGAATGATACTTCTGCTTTACCTTCAGATTGATAATAATATAGACTATATCCCCAAGAAGATATTGTATTTGCAATATTATTTTCAATTAAGATTCTACGTAAATCATCATTATTCATAAGTCTTGCTTTATTCATATGTAATAATGTATATAATAAACCAACATCATTATAATAAACTTTAAAGCAATCACTATCTTTATTAGTTAATAATGGACTTTTAACATCAGTAACCCTATAACTTCTAGAAATAATATTATTATTTGCTAATAAATTAATAACATCATCATAGTCTTTACTACGTCCACCTTTTTTAATAACTCCATATTGGAACTTCTTATTATCTTTCATTAATTGACTAGGAATACTATTTATTATCTCTAAACTACGATTAAAGCTATTTAAATCTAACTTAGCATATTCAATCTCATAGATATCAATTATTTTCTTCTTAATACCTTCTACTAATAATTCGTCATTAGTATCAAGATAAGCATTAATAACTTCAGGGAAACCCCCTGTTAATAAATATTCATAATAAGCATCAAGAGCCATTTGATGGAATGGCATAGGTTTCTCTGTTTCATAACTATCTTTAATAAAATCAATTAATTGACCTTTATCAGTATTCATTAAGAATTCTTCAAAGTCCATTTCATACATCGGACGATAATAAATATCTTCAACACGTGACTTAATCATTTCTTCACGATTATTTGTTATCGCAATAACATGATATTGATTCTCAGGAGCACAAAAGATCTTTAAAGCTTTTAAATAATTCATATCAGATACATTATCAAATACAATTAATGTATCTTCTTTAAAGATTGTTTCATTGGCAAGTAAAGATAATTTATTAATTAACTTGTCTATTACTTTCTCTCCATTCATAATATCTTTCAACTCATTGTTATTAAAAGTATCAAAATATGCAATATTCTTATAGTACTTTCTACCAAAGGCAATAACTGAGTATGTCTTACCTACTTGTCTTGCTCCATATAGACAAAAAGGCTTAGTAACACTATCTCTTTTCCATTTTAAGAATTCTTCCGTAATTTTTCGCTCCATATTTTGTAACCCTCCTACACTATTTTCAATTTAAGTATAAAACACTTTTCATAATTAGTCAAATATTTGCGTAAATATTATTTGTGTATAAAAAAAGAATGGTTTCCCATTCTTTTATTTACGATAATTAATATGTACTTCTAGATTTTCTCTTGTTGGTATAAAAACCATGTCTTTCTTTTTTAAAGGTTTAGATGGTATATCGAAATAACCATTATATAGTTGTAATTGATGAGCATATTCAGTAGTTCCAAAATACGCATAACTAATTTCTTCCCATGTTTCTCCATCACGATAAATAACATGCAATGCATCAAGACTAGTATCCCTTATAACAGTTTTTTGATTCTCATATTCCTTCTTATAATCTACATCATCCATATATCCAAGGTCTTTATATACTTTATAGTTATTGAAAGTATCATGGAACGCAACTCTTACACTACGTATAATTGAATTATAAAAGCCTTCAACACCATCTGTATATCTTTTAATCTTACCATTGTTATCAAAGATTTCTGTATTATGATTAACTAGAGCTACTCCTGTAGTACCAATCATTAAAGCAGCTACAAAAGATGCAAAACGATCAGATAATGTAACCTTTGATTCCTTTGTCTTTGGTTTTTCTTCAACTGTTTTTTTATCTGTATTAGTAACTGTGTTTTGCTTGCTTACAGTATTAGACTTAGTATTTGCTTTAGATGTAGTTTCTTCTTCAATAAAGAAATTTTTTAATTTCTTAAACCATCCATGTTTAGCACCATATATTAAGCCTCCACCAATGGCTGTTATACCTAATATTATTGGTAATACACCAGATGCCCATAGAGCCCCTAAACCTGTTACTACTTCTTTTAAAATAGCAAATACTATTACTACCACAATAAAACCAAGTAAACCAAGTGTACCTACAATAAAATTATGAAATGGTGAATTATTCTCTCTTCTTTGACTATTACTACTATTACTAATACTATCTAGAGATATACCATGTTCCCCTAAGTACTCAAGAGCTCTTACTTTATCACTTTTTGAAACATTTCCACTAATACCCGTTCCTCTTTTTTTCAATTCATTTTTAATGGCAGTTAAGCATATTATAAAAGTATCACGAGCAGGACTTCCACCTGGTAACTCATTACAAGTTTCATTAAAAACAATATATAAAGCATTTAATGTTTCATTATCTGCTTTTTCTATAGTTTCTTTAAATTCATTCATTTAAAACACCCCTTTATTGAATTATTTATTATCATCATCAGTATTTTTATTATCAAGAGATTTAGTCATACTACCAAACCTTTTTTTATCACCACTTGTTGCTTCAGGAAAATGAACACCATATTTGCCATTGTCCATAAACTCGTGTGAATGTTGTTTATTATATCTAAAATTAGGACGATATACATCATATCTAATAGCACCAGTAGCTTTATTAACTTTCATAATTTTTAATTCTTCTGGTGTCGAGACTAGTACAACACAGGTATATGTATAACCATCAATCTCTTCTTCAAACCTATCCCCTGTTTCGTAACCCATGTTATTCCCCTGTATATGGCATTACTTTAAGATCAATATATTCATGCCATCTATTAAGAATGATTATATCCAATTCATTCTCGTATAATTTATCTATATGATCCTCATAATAGAATCCTTTGAATTCCCATTCTAAATTATTTGCTTTACGAAAATAATTTTCAATTCTCTGATAGAACTCTTTAACTAAGAAATTAGATCCATCTTCTTTATTAAGACTTTCTAATTCATCAATTAAAGCTTTACTATAATCTTTTGCAAAATACTTTGTAATCATCATTGCTTCATCAATAATACATAATAATTCCGTTAATAATAATTTATCTTCCTTACCCTTTAACTCTTCTATTTTAAAGTCATTAGTTATACGAATATTTTCAATTAAATTAACATTTTTCTTGATCAACTTACTTTCTTCTTTAATTAAATAATCAATAACGTTTTTAGAAAAGCCACAGTACAATAATCTCCTTTTAATTTCATTAAGGTAAACATCATTATTTTCATATTTATATTTAATTAATAAGTCACTCAATGTATATTTTAATAAATCAAAATCCATATACACCTCCGAAACGCCTATATTATACTACAAAATAAAAAAAAAGAATAGTTATTTCTATTCTTTAATTATTTCGTTTCCTCTTTTTAATACAATATAAGAACATATTAGAACAATAGAGATTATAAACATAGATTCAACTTGTAGTAGTGATACATTAAATGGTGTACATAGTTTTTGAACAACTGCACTAGCTACAGATATGAATAATATAGCAACTGAGATATTAGCACACTTCTTAATCATTCTTATATTTTCTACCAAGAATGGATTATCAAATCTCCTATCACTAAAGAACTCAGATATATAAGAGAAGATAATTGCAAGTAATAATGCAGATACTGCTAAAGTACCTAATACTACAAAGTAATATGTAATTACTTTAGAATTATCAATATGACTAGTTGCATATAAATCAGTATTATCAGCATCATAAACAATTGTATCTGTAATTAATGTTTCAGAAACATAACTATCAAGATTATCATTACTATTTGCTCTTATAACAGCAACTGTCTTATAAGTTATATAACCTGCTAGACAGATAGTAACTGCAAAATAGAAAATACTAATTACTGTAAAGAATAAGTAAGGCGCTTTATTAATACCTTTTGATTTAGTTTTAGGAGCCTTTACTACTTTTTCTTCTTTCTTAACTTCTTCTTTTTTTACTACTTGTTTTGGAACATTCTTTTTAACTTCATTTGTTCTTTGATTATTATTTGGTTTCTTACGATTTGCTCCATTATGATTCTTACGTCTTGCACTACGTGACGCGTTGTTAGTTTTCTTTTTAACAACTTTTTCCTCTTTATCCTTCATACACTCTCCTATTCTCTTTAATTATATCAACATTGATATAAGATTTCAATTAAAAAGATATAGTTTCCTATATCTTAATAATCACAGTTACCAGGGGTACGTGGATAAGGGATAACATCTCTTATATTTTCAACTCCTGTTAGGTAAATAAGTAATCTTTCAAAGCCCATACCAAAGCCTGAATGAACACATCCACCGAATCTACGAAGATTTAAGTACCATTCTAATCCTTCTTTTTCCATACCTAATTCTTCCATACGACGAATCAATTTATCATAATCTTCTTCTCTTTGAGAACCACCCATTAACTCTCCAGCGCTTGGTACTTCAAGATCAACTGCTGCAACAGTCTCACCATCTGGATTTTGTTTCATATAGAATGCTTTAATATCCTTTGGCCAATCTTTAATAAATACTGGTCCATCAAAGTATTCTGTAATATACTTCTCATGTTCTTTAGCGATATCTTCACCATACTCAGGTTCAAATTCCCATTTAACATCGGCTTCTTTTAATATCTTAATTACATCATGATGACTAATTCTTGTGAAATGACTCTTTAATAATTTCTTTAACTTATCAAGTAATCCCTTTTCAACAAAAGAATCAAAGAACGCCATTTCTTCAGGACATTTATCTAAAACATACTTAACAACATACTTAAGCATATCTTCCATAATATCCATATCTTGCTCTAAATCACAGAAAGCAATCTCAGGCTCAATCATCCAGAATTCACTAGCATGTGTTTTTGTATTAGAATTTTCTGCTCTAAATGTAGG
>JAEEGL012781362.1_pt1 | contig 19134 bp, 6 predicted proteins | sample 9134231 | NCBI WGS metagenome assembly JAEEGL01 (sample SAMN16246548, study PRJNA631951) | gut metagenome | biome: gut microbiome; feature: rumen; material: fiber-attached | host: Bos | place: Iran: Karaj | collected 2018-10 | reverse complement strand
CCCCCTTCAGCTCCTCGTAGGTGTTGACAGGCACCATCTTTATAAAATCGTCATAGCCCTTGATGTTGTCAAAGGCATGATTCCTGCCGTATTCAGTATCTCTGGCGGAATGTATCAAATGTTCCAGCACAGCACGTTGCAGCGCCTCTCCCCCATTCAGATGCTTTTCCAAAGCCTTCTGACGGGGCACAAATACCTTTCCTATAATCTGAGTCAGACTCATTTATTGCGTAATTTTGGATGCAAAATTACACAAAAGCATTGTAACGCCTGCAAAAATTACGTTTTTTTTGTAATATAACGCAACATTTTGCTGATTTCACAAAGTGAAAGATGTTTTTACCTGACAAGAATCTTTTTCCCGTCTCGGATATAAATGCCCTTTTCAGGTTTGGAAACAGGCTGACCTTGCAGGTTGTAAACAACTTCACGTTGAACGGTTAATTGCAGCGCCACACTCCGCTCCGTCGGAGAACGTTGAACGTTGTCAATACCGTTAACAATAGAAGCTGGCAGATATTTGGTGATGTCTGACAATACCCTTGCCGTCCGCACTGGGAAATACTCTGTGAGCAGACGATTGCGCTCAGCCATATAGTGTTCATCGACGGTGTATAGCTGACCTGGCGACTGCCAGCGATGCACATTCTTGCGATAATCACCCCAACGGGCAGCCTCATCATAGAGTGCCATGGAGATGTTATTATACAGGCTGTCCCATACTTCCACTACCGACGTTTCGCCTAACAAGCCCTCGTCGCACAGCACATCCTTGGCTCGGCGCAGGTAGCGACGGGCAAAGTCCTCGTTTTTCAACAGCGCATTGAAGATTTCAGTAGGCCCGCCCGTATTATAGGTGTTCAGCACGTTCTGAGTGGGATTCTCAAAGATAATCTCCGAGTCCCAGCACAGGAACTTAAAGCCCTCCCGATGGTTATTGCGACGGATGGCATACCAGTTGTGGTGATCCCAGTCGGTATTACCGGCATACTGGTTGATAAGCATGTAATCGATAAAGTTATCCTTGTCGAGCAGCGTGTCCAACTTCTCGTAAGCAGCCGCCGATGCTGCCGACTGTTTGCCGACTACTCTCACCGCCTCTATCATCTCGTTCCACGCATCGAGTGTTCCTTCACTGGCCTCGATATGGTTGCCGCCCTCTTCCTCAATCTTTATCACATCATAGTCGCCCTTCTTACCGCCGAAATGCTCCTTGCCGAAATTGTCGTCCACGCGTTCAGCGATATTATAGAGTCCCCAATACATACCGTTCAGGAACAGGTGAACATAAAGGGCGTTGACGCTGGTATGTCCCATCTTGCGCTGCATGCGGCGAGCCCAGACGTCACGGGTGTACTGAGCCTTCTGACGATTACCCTCTGACCAGTGCTGCCAAGAGTTGCCGAAATGGCAGCGCAGCACCAACTGGCCGAACGTGTCAGGTTCGCCCTCACCATACAACGGATATACCAGCGATTTGGGGCCGTAATCCTTCTTAAAGTGCAAGCGGAACGAGTGCTTGGGATTCTTCTCTGCCAGTCGACCGTGACCGCCATGCAGTTTCAGACCGCAATCAATCGTGAAGTCATGTTCCTGCGGGCCGCCAAACAGTTCGGCACTGCACTGACGCGTCCACCCGTTACCTGTAGGGTCACCCACGGGAGGCCCTGTAAAGATATAGATGCCGCCAGTCTCCTCATTGTTCTCATGACTGAACAGGTTGTCCTTGTCCGTTACCACGCTGAGGATAGGCAACTGCTTCAGTCCTTCGATAATCTTAGGACTTAACTCAGCATCCTTGGTCATCGACTGATCCATCCCATAGTCGGCTGTGGCAGTACCTTTGATTTGCGAATACTTTCCCCATTCCGCAGGATAGCCCTCAGGATTGTCAGGCTGGTTTAATACGGAACTGATGAAGATATAGCTGGCAGTCGTGATGGCTGAGCTTTTCCCGTCTTTCACCTCAATAGCCCTGAGCAAGGTTGTGCCGATGAAGTTAAGCGGTGCCGTATAACGAGTACTCTCCGTTGTTGGCGTACTGCCGTCTGTCGTATAGTAGACGTCTGCATTGTCATCGGCAGGTGTTATGGTCACATTGATGCTCCTCATGTCGTACAGGCCGTGGGGCATGCTGAACTTGGGCTGGGCCATGCCGACTGTGACAGCCAACAAGGTCATGAAAGTTAACAGGTCTCTTCTCATAATGCGTTAAATCTAATTCGGCGGCAAAGTTACAACTTTTTTTAGAATTATCATAGGCTTTTTGTTGCAAATCACCGCGAATTTCGTCTACGACTCCTCTGAATCGCCAACATCGCTGCTATCTTCATTCGGGTATTCTGTCACGCTATAGAAGAGCAAAACGTTACCTCCGTGCATGGTAATGACGTGAACGGCGGGTTGTATATATTTCTTTTTCATAACTGTCTAAATTAAGAATGAAGATCCGACTTTGATATTAACGCTGTATTGCTTCCCTTGCTCCCAGCTGCCAGTACCAACATTGATTTCCTTGGTTTTCTCTGCTCCCCCGTCAATGGTATATTTAATCTCCAGTCTGACATCTGCCTTTGACTGTGGAATAAGAAAAAGCCACTGACTGGGTAAAAGTTGGTAGTCTGTGGTGAGTGAGATGTCGGTATTGGTAAGTGTTAAATCCGTGGAACCACTACCTAACGTCCACCCGCTATCGTAATAGTAGTCACCTTTCTTAATGACATTTTTCAGCACGACACTCTTAATATTGAAGGCATGTCCCTGACCTGCCACTGTTTGCGTCTGACATATCTGGAACCGTACTGCGGCACAGGCGTGGTCGAAGGTCAAGGAAACCTTTCCATCCGCATCATTATAGGATATCTGTTTATGGGCAGCAACCAGGAAGTCTTTCTGATGAAATGCATTCTCGTCCATCGTGAACGATACGTAAGGATTGCCACCATTGTAAATAAACGAACCGTCACTATAGGCATAGAAGTCTATCTTGGTGTCGTCACCAGGAACAGGCCAGTCAATAGTCGTGGGAGTCCAAGTATCACCGGCTTTACTGAAGGCATACTTGTTGTTCTCGTAGTTCATACTGAAACTACTGAATGTTGCCGTTGTAGTGGCAGCTGCCGTACGGGTTGCCAACTGCGGTGCGTCAGCGTTCTCGTCCTGGATGGGGTTTTCTCCAACCTCAACCGTCAAGAGACGCGGTGTTGGTGACGGATCACCAGAAGGGATAGTCACTGCATCGTCATTGCCCCCGCAGGCAGCAAGGGCAATGACAGACAGGATAAATATAAGTTTTCTCATATCGCTTACCATTAGAATTTGATGCTGACGGTTTGTTCGTCATTATTCAATATGAAGGTCTCTTTGATGGTGTAATAACCCTGCTTGTCCACGCTGTAGTAGCGGATTTCGGCAGTCTCCTCCTTTTTATTGCTGAACACGTAGCCAGAGAAGGCATTTTCGTTTCTTGTCTTAAAGACCCCTCGGCAGTCTTTCCCTACAAAGACGTACACACAATCACCATTGTTTGCCTTGAACGGAAGTTCCTCAGGCAATACCACCGTCAGTTTGGTAGAGTAAGGATACTTGGCACTGCCCATGCCAATCTTCTGCACCACATCGTATTTGTCGCCCCACAGATTATCGGGTTCAAACGGTGGGAGATTCTTGTTGGTAAAAATGTGAGTCAACTGAGCATTGAAATACCGCAGCTCCATATTGCTGCCTATCTCCTGTTCATCGCCCTCTATGTTCAGCAGAAAGACGACCTTGCCGTCCTGTTCCAAGACAGAACGCTTACTGAGACCGCGACAGGTACCTCCCATGAATACCGCCATCTTGTCGGCATCGGTGGAAAAAGATGCCAGACCTTCCTCTAACTCCACTTGGATTTGCATGCTGAGCCGATACTGATTAGGTTCCGGTTCCTTCCAATCCGGCACTGCATTCAACCATTTCCAGTTAATCGCCCAGTCGGGATAATCCGACTCAGTAAAGACACTATACTCAACCTGAGGCTGAGGTTCCGGCTGCTCTGGCTCAGGCTGGGGCTGAGGCTGAGGAGTACTGGAATCATCGTCGGATGAGCAGCCCCACATAAAGGTGAGGGCTGCTATCGCTATCATACATAACTTATATTTCATAACCAGACAATTAAATATTTAACTTACTTGAACTCAATTACTCATTTACTTAATCACGATCTTCTTACCATTAAAGATATAGACACCGTTCTGCTGGGGCTTTCCTCCCAGTTTGATACCCTGAAGAGTGTACCAGCCTTCCTGTGGCAGCTTGTCCATCTTGGCAAAGTTGATGACAGTAGGCTCATAAGGTGAGCCGATAATGGCATCCGTCTTGTAGTCGAGCACGTCGTTGGCAGTGGCTATCATCTCTCCGTCACGCTCAATGACGAATGACAACGGCATCGACTTATCACCGGCAATGCTGAGATAGACAGGAGCATCTGCTTCGGCATTGGCCTCACCAACAATCTCAGCTCCATTGATTACCAACAGGCGATCGCCTTCCTCCAGTTCGACACCCTTTATCATAGCCGTCATCGACATGGTGCGGGCATATACAGCCATACTTTGCATCTGGCTCTCGTCGCTACCCTCAATGAAGGTTGCATCAGGCTCGTAGAGCGCATAGGTGAACGTCGTCGTTTCAGGATTCTTGCGATAGAGCATATAGCCCTCGCCCGGTTTCATATACTGCAGACTGCCCTTCCACTCCTTCGAGCCGTTGGCACCTACAGTGAACATGGCGAACTCCGTACGGTTCTTGATGACATCGCCATCCTCAGCCTCGTCAAAGTAATCGGACAACGCAGTGCTGACAGGCAGGTTAAGCATCGGTGTATAGCCGATATTATTCCAGCCATTCGTCACGGTTATCTGACGATAAGCAGGCTGACGCAGGATACTACCTGGTACATTCAGTGTCATAACCTTATTGGACTTGATGCGGTAACTCTGCGAAACGGACAGCTTGAAGTTGTCGAGACCTTCCTGACCCTTGTTGCTAATCCACTGTCCAGACTCATAGCGCAGTACGAGGTTGTTGTTGTCATCAACAATCATGTCACCCTCCGTCCAGCTCCAGCGTTTCAGCATCTCCTTACCGTTACGGAAGTCGTTGCTATAGACATTGAAGGCAATCCAGTTCCATCCCTTCACCAGATGTATCTGCTGTATGTACTGGTCACCAGCCATCAGCACAACAGGATCCTTAGTGGTTCCCACCATCGTGTTCGGACTGAAGGTAATGGCCTTCGACGGAGTAAGCATCATGATCTTACCCGTATCATAGTGCCACAGCCTGAATTCCAGCGGCTGCACAGTCATCGTACTGTCGTAGGCCGTCAGATAGACCAGACTCTCGGCAGATGCAGCGTCGTAGTTGACGTTGGCCACACCCATACAGCGTCCCGTATTGTCGAAGACACCCACGATGTCGCGTGAATCGGTAATAATCTCGTCTTTGATTTGTACGCGTCCCACGATATTCATCGAGTACTGCTTCATATTGTCGGGAACTGTCCATCCGGGACTTGTACCCTCTATCGTAATAGTCAGCGGCAGCGGCTCGTAGAGTCCGTTTTCGTCAACCAGATAGATGATATAGTCATAAGTGCCAACGTTCACGTCCTTGCTGACAGTGAAGTTCAACTCGCTTTCCTCCTTCGGGCCGATAACGTCAGTCTGCGTATCGACAGACAGCCACTTCGGCATGTCCTCAATCGTGTAGGTGTGGTTAGCACCGCTGTTATTGATGACATTGACGGTGAAATGATGCTCCTCGCCATATTCCTGATTAGTCAGCGTGAGTTGTCTGCGGCTCCAGCGCAACGGACTACGATCCACGAAGAGCGCCACCGTAGCAGGCGATGCCATCATGTTGCCATTCACATCAGGAATGTCGCTGACGGTGACATAGACTCTGCGTTTATTGATTCGGCTGTCCATCTCATCGACATTCACCATCAGCTGATGTCCGGAACCCACAAAGCTGAAGTTCAGCTCACGCAACTCCTCGTAGGCCTGGATAGGCGCACCTTTGTCCTTATCGATGTAAGTGAGGATATCATCGGCATCTACCACGAATACCGTATCGTTGCGCTCACTGATATTGCCGTCGTTGTCGCGATGGATCACCTTATTCAGGGCGTATGGCACTAAGAGCAGCTCACCGTTCTTCTGGCGTTCCTGACGGCAGAAGTCGAGATAGGTCTTCAGACCCTTCTCCTCACCGCTCAGGCCCTTGCTGCCATAACGTTGGATCAGGACTGGCGGCAGCACCTGCTCGAACAGTGTCAAACCGTCGATCTGACCTGTCATTGCATTCTGCTGGTAACGTTTGTCGTCATCAGGACCTTGTTCGTTCCATACCATATTACCCAAATAGAAGTGATTACCGCCCATACCACCGATCTGTTCAGTAGAGAACGATGCCTTTGGCGTGAAGTCGAGATAGACATTAGCCACCTGTCCGGCTTTATTCATGGTCAGGGCGAAGTGGTGCCATCTGTCATCGCTATACTCATTGCCCAAGAAGAACTCCTGACCGTTGGCACGATACTTCAGCGAATCGGACTCGAAGCCAATGAAGAACTTGTCGGCAGGCTCCACGTCTGTAGCCTGTCCTGAACCGTTGCTCAGCAAGGTACCGCGTCCGTTCTCATCGGTCTTGAACCAGAACATCAGCGTATAGTCCTGATCGGCATCACGTGAGAAGAAGTCTTCCTTCAGCTGCAGACCCTTCATACCGTCGGCCTGCTGTCTCTTCTTGTCAAGCTGTAGCGACATGCTGCGCGGTTCCGTCCATCCTACATGGTCCAAACGGAGGTGAGCACCCTGTGCAAGGTCTTCAGCATAATCGCCCACACCCTCGTTCATAGGATAGTAGTCAATCAGTCCCATCTCATAACCTGTCAGCAACTTGTTACCATACATGTTGAGCAGTACAAGATCCATAGCGCGGTTCCAGATGCGGCCTTGCAGCATTCGACCGGAATAGAAGGCGCGCTTGCCGACATCCACCTGATTGGTTGCACCATAGATGAGCGGTCCGACACCTGTATAGGTGACGCTGTCCATCTGGGCCTCTAACGAATCAGCATACAGACTCAACGTGCGTTGCTCGTTATTCAGTACCATAGCCACACGCTTGAAACCATCAAAGTTCAATGGTGTCGTACCTTCCACCACCCTGTCGTCCACAACAGCACGCAGTTTTTTGTTCTCCGTCAGCCACAACTGCAGCTGTTTGCCGTCGCGACCATGTGAGAAGATAGGCATGGCTTTACCTGTGTCATCGGGCTTAATCATCACCTCCACTGTGACACTCCTGTTGCTGAAATTACGACGGGCATCACTCTCGGCACTGCCTTCCCCGTCGAAGAGCAGGGAAGAATTCTCCTCGATGACAGTTTCGTTGGTCTCACCCTTCACCTCGAAGTTAGTGGTTGCCTGGAGGTAATTGTGTTCAATAGCCTCTGAGAAGTTGAAGACGATGTCGTCGTCAGCTCCCAGTATGCCGTCCTTCGGCTCTGGCGTGCCGAAGAGCTGCGGGCGACGCGTATCCTTGATACCCGTGAGCACCTTCGAGGCTTTGGTCAGATAACTGTTGCCGTTGCGGCAGAAGAGCACGGCACGCAGGTCGTAGCCTTTCTCCATGACAACTCCGTCGCCATAGAACTTCGTGGTGATGTTGCCGTTAGACGGAATCATCTCCTTCGTGCCGCTGGCACCTTTAAAGTATGTCGAGTCGGCATAGAAGGCACAGAGATTCGTCCAATAGTCGTCACCGCGTGTCGATTCCTTGTATTGGAACTCAATATGATCGAAATTGTGCTGGTTTCTATCAAATCCGCTGATGATGACCGGCAGATACCATCCGCGATTCTCATCGTAGGGCGCATCGGTATTCATGATCCACTTATCGCCAGGCGACGCAATGTCGACATTGCCTGCCGCCTGCAGGTAGTGAACTGAGAATGTTGCATCTTGGTAGGTTAAGAGGTCGCCCTGTGACATCAGGGAGAGCTTCAGGTTGTCGTAGTCAAAGCCCTCGCCGGCATACACCTCGATGGTCTTCGTCGTCACGACGCCTGGAGTAACCTCCATCACACGACCGGATTCATTCAATGGGAACCCATCCATCAGTACTTTCGCACCATTCGGATTGGTCTTGTCATCCAAATAGAGGTTGAAGTATGGATAGGCTGCCTCCGGTTGCTCACTCTCGTTAGTCAACATCACCTTGAAGCGGGCAGGCTCCCCGTATGGAACACCACTCACGCTCTGTTTGTCGAGATAGATGACGGGGTTCTCAATCTTCTTTGTGCGGGCATCGAGCACAGTGCCGGGACTATAGAACAAAGTGACACGCTCATCCTCCCAAGTGCGCTGGGTGGCGCCACCACGGGTGCGGTAGATGAAGCCGCGTTTCTGTCTGATATTGTCCTTGTTCAGATCACTGTATTCATTAAAGATATTTTTGAGAACCGTCTCGTCGGTACTATTGAAATTGTTGTTTACAAACACATTATTCCAATCAACTTCCTTTTTGTCATCCGACGAGGTGTCATCTGCATAGAATACATCGAAGTTCAAATGGGCCCTGGGATCCATCGAAATGTTGAAACTCTCCTTGCGCTTGTATTTCCTCGAACTCGTATAATGGGGCACACATTCCAAAGTTGCGATGGGAAGAAGATTGAAAGACCATTTGAATCCAGTCATCGTGACATTATTCTCATTGTTATTTGCATTTGCCGCGTTTGGATCACCAGTTTTCTGACTAGTAAGATTTGTCAATGCCTTGAATATCTTAGTTATAATTGGTTTCAATCCGAGAATAACGAATTGAGCTGCAGCATCTCCACCACCATATTTAAAGCTGGTTGTAATATCTGTCTCGCTGGTAGTTGCCTGATGCAGACTTTCAAACTCCTCACTATATGACAAACCAGCACCTCCGTCGACATCGAAGTTATTCAACTTTGTCGATGCCATCACTTTCTCGCGCTCATTCTGAGCTACCATCAGTGCCCAATGGAGCATCGTCTCGCTGTAGTTGGCAACCAAATCTTCGGGGATGTCTTTAGGAGGAATGTTGTTAGGTGCGATGACGACATAGTTGACACCCTCCTGCGCCTCAAAGATATAGTCGTTATAGAAATATTCCCACTCTTCATCGCCCATGGTAACCTTTTTCTTCGTGTTTACCATAGCAAAGGCTTCATCGTCGGGCTGGCGCAGCGACAGATAGACATTCTTACCCGTAGCGTTCGCCTGGCGCTGGGCATCTTCCTTAGTGCCTGTAAACATCAGAGAATAGCACTGATTCCTTAACTCTGGGAGCAGCTGTTTCAAGATATACTGCTGCGAGTGGGCAAAGGTGGACTCCACCTGCTGACCCACCGCTATCGTCGTGCTACGCACCAGATAGAGGGAGTCGCCAGTCTGCGAGTCGGTGCCTTTGGCAATGACCAACAGGCGGCCAGCCGCCTCATCGCCTCGCATACGCTGGTAGACACTGTCAGGGATGGCACGAATGGCAATAGCAGGTTTCATCAGCGCGTTGATGTTCATACCCATATACACATCACCATTGGCACCCACCACATACGGGTTGCTACTGGTAGAGATGTCTGTGTTCGCCGTCATCACGTATGAATAGCCTAACTGTGAATTATTATTCCACACGAAGTCATAATCTATATTGAAGAAACTGTTTGCGTTGTTGTAGACGCCAACTCCCACACCTTCCCAAGTGTCAAACGATCCACCGAGTGACAAACTAAGACTTAGCCCCATCTTCATGCTGATGTCGAGTTGGTAGGCAGCGGTCAGTGTAGAACCCCTTGACAATGTGGCACTGGATCCGCTGCCTGGCGGGTCGCGCAACACATCGACAAGCACGGGTTTTCCAATAGTCAGCATGTCGTTGGTTCCTGGCTGGGCATATATATTAAGGATATACGCGCGCAAAGGATCTGCCTCGTAGTAGGTACCATCCATCTCCAAGGTCATCGTCAGGGTGCGCAGTGCCTCTTTGCCGGTTGTCATATAAGGAATCTGCTTGGCTTCTACCTGATAGAGATACTCGCCCACGCTGTCGAGTTCTATCTCCTCACAATGCGTGCTGCTGACGAAACCGTTGCGGATGGTCACCTTTCCACCAGACAGACGGACGATATCAACCGTATCGCTATTCTCAGAGTTGTTGTAATAATAACGTTCCGTAGCGGAAATCTTCATAGGATACTTGCGCTCGATGTTGAATACGGGATAGCCGAATGTGTAGTCAGCCCGCATCGAGTCTCTCTGACCCATAGGCCAGCCATACTTCCTGACAGGACGTACCAATTCCACCTTGGCCGAAGTACCGTCCAGGTTCTTCACCGTATAATAGCGGTTGCCTAAATAGTCGAAGGTGTCGTAGGTCATCTGCTTGTAACTGATGCTGACAGGCGCATGATAGATACGGTTGTACTGGGCATGATACTGCACCTGTACCTCCGTGATGTCCTCACCACTCTTGCTGCGCCACTGGCCCTTGACGATGTCAGTGTGCAGCGTCAGCGAATCGGTCAGGTCGATGACATCGCTGATGTTTCCGTCCTGGAACAGGGTGGCATAGCCCTTGGCGGTAATCTGATCGATCTTCCACTTCACTGGCGGCAGGTATAGCTCATACTCACCTGTACGCACATCAGGCTTCACCACCTTGCGATACAGCGTGGTGTGTACCTGTGTCAGATAGTCGTTCTCGTCGTGGGTGGGATGATGGAACACCTCGTCGCGCTCCTTGAGCTGGGTGTCCTGGATGTCCCACACCAGTCGTGAGGCTCGGTCGCCCTCTAATGTGAATACCATCTGGAGGTCATCGCCCAGATTGTTGTGACTCAGTGAGTTGTCCAACGGAATAGCTTCCTGTTCCTTACCACCGGCTACACGTCCGATCAGTTTTACGAGGGTGTTGTCGTAGAAATAGACACCAGCCTTGTCGACAACGAAGTTGTGTACCAGCTGCGTCGTGTCGTCACCCTCAATGTAATAGCCTTTCTGATAGAAAGTATGACCATTCTTCTTGACCTGTACCATGTGGTCGCCAGGCAGCATGCGGAAGGAGAACTTACCTTCGAAGTCGGTGGTGACAGGTCCTTCAGCGGTGCGTACCTCACGTCCGTCGACGAAGAACGAGACACCGTTGACAGGGATGCTGGTACCGTTGTAGAGTACGAAGCCGGAGAACTTCACATTGTTATCGACATAGAACTCGACATTGCTGATGAGGTTGGAACCAGGCTCAGTGCCGAAGGTGATGCTGCGGATATCAGAATAGCCGTTGAGGTTGGGCGCCAGATGATAGACACCAGAGAAGTTCGGACCATAGTAGGGCAGACCTTCCTTGCAGAAGTAACCGCTCTCGTCGGTCTTTGCCGATGTCTGTACGCTGCCGTCTTCAGAACTGATATTCACATCGACTCCTGGAATACCTGAACCGTCGGGGAAGCGTAAATAGCCTTCTACGGTACCTGTCGGGGCACAGTTGCCGGGAATAGTGTCTGTGGACTGATAAGTGAGGCCCTGACAATCGTTGGCTGCCAGCACACAGTAGTCGTATGTGTGGCGTGGGGCTGTGGTCTTGTCTTCATACCGATTATCTGTCAGCTGAGTGGCAACGGTCTCCCAGTCATTGGCACCCTTGCCCTGGTCGCGGCGCCTCACGATGAAGTAGTCGATGGCACCGCCGTCGGTAGCCCATTCCAAAAGTACAGAGCATTGCAGCTGACGGGCAGAGAGCGACGACTTCACCAGTTTACCGCTGTTCTCATAGTAGAATTTCGAGTCGGGCAATTGTACCTCAGTCGTCGTTTCCGTTACAGGTGTTGAGAAGTCTATCTGCCGGATAGCTGGCTTGCCGTCCTTCCAGCACTGATTGTCGGGGGCATTATCCGACTGGATGGCCTGTGGCTCACCGAAGGCATTCTTATAGGAACAGTCTTCGAGGAAGGTGCGCAAGTTGTTCCTGTGGCGCACAAATGTGTAGCAGTGGGCAGATCCAGTTGTTCCTCCGGCATAATAAGTATTGCCCACCATTGCCATAGCGGTGGTGTCGCGCCAGCCGACGATACCTGCACTATAGGTTCTGTTGCCCAAGTCAATTTTTCCGTTAAACAGGCTGTTGCTGATGTAAAGACCGGGATTCGACTGCAAGGCTACCAAACCGCCGTGGGTGGCGTCGCCGCTGCCACCGGCAGTAATGGTGATGCCTGACGTACAGTTCTCGATGCTGACTATGCCGTCAGTCGGGTGGGCCACCAGTCCGGAAACGAACTTGTTGTCCGACTTCAATTGTCCGGCAGTCTTCAGGTTGGCTACAACAAAGCCGTTGCCCACATGCACAAACGGGGCGAGGTAGTTCCTGTTATAGCTGCCGACACTGAACTCCAACTGATAGCCATTACCGTTAAAATTGCCGGTATATGGTTTGGAGCTATTGTTTGACAGGACATCGCTGCCTGCTGAAACATTAGCAGTAAGGATGGCGTTCAGCTCCGTCTCACCATTGGCGACGCGATTCCTGAACTTGTCATAGTCGCCCTTGGAGGCAATCTTCAGGAGAATGCCGCCAGTACCTTGTCCGATGGGCGAGTTCTTCGCCTCCGTCACCAAGGTAATCTTATAGTAGACACAGGAGCTGTGAAGCGTGACTTCCAACTGACGGGCAGCTATCTGCTCGGCAGTAAGCACCTGCGATTTCTTGGCGACAGGCTTTCCATCACGATTGGTCGTCTCTATCTCCATACGCATTTCTGCACGCGGGTCCCAGACGTAAGTATGCGACTTGTCGTCCTGCAGATAGTCCCACTTCACCAGTATCTTCGACGCCTCACGGTTGCTCCAGTCGGCAGTGGCCTGGGTGGGTTGCAACAGCGAGAGGGTGGCCATCTGGGGCTGAACATAGCTGACGGCGGGGTTCATATTCGTACCCCACAGCTGTAGCGTAGAGGCACGCACCACGCGATAACGCACTAAGGGAACACCCAAAACGCTGTCAATCAGCTCAGGCTTGAGACTGGAGATGAACAGCGAGTCCTTGAAGGTGTAGTCCTCCTCTCCAGGATCAAACATCAGGCTGCCTAAACTCGTATAGTCGTCTAACTTTCCGGTCAGCGAACGCTCTATGAGGAACTGGTCAGACTCCAGGACATCAAAGTACTGCGGCCTGCTGACTTTCCATTGCAGCACCACGCTGCCCATGCTGTCAACCTCGGCAGTCAGCATCCGTGCGTTGTGCAGCATCGGCACGCTGTCAAGAACCTGTGTTATCTTGTTCTTGTTGCTGGTTGGCCAGCTGACATCACCGACTTTTTCCTTTGCCCATGAAGCTGTCACGACATCCGCTGAAATCTCAACACTGTCGTGAGGCTCTGTGGCCGGCAGCAGGACGAAGCCGGCATACGCCCCCTTGGCTATATTGATGGTTGGCATCTTCTTGCGTGTGCCGTATGCATCGAGATAACTGACAGAAAGCGTTTCTATGGAACGGTCGCTGACACAGGGGATCTTCAACATGCCCTCCTCGCCTGCGTCCGTACCGGGCACAGCGTCGAATGTCTCGAAAGATAATTCATCGAACGAGATGGTACCAATCTCTTTGGTATAGCCTCTATTGAATTTCTGACCGTGATCATTAAAATATAACGAACCACTGATACACAGGGTGTAAGTCTTCCCCGCGAAGCGTGCCGGATAAGCCCATTCCAGCTCTGCATAGCCGTTGCCCGAGGCTTTGCCTTTACCATCCTCACGGTAATAGTCCATTTCCTGGTTGTCATCACCGGTTATCAGACAGTATTTGGGTGAATACTGCACCGAGTTGGTGAGGAAGAGCACGGACTCGCCCGACTGTATATTCTTAAACTCTGTCTTCACAAAATCCTTCTCGCCGTTGCTCGACAATTCGTTTAGATAGAACATCGGTATGGAGTCACCTTTCTCATCCTTCAGCCAGAACGTAGACCAGTGCAGCGTGCGGTAGTAATCATAAGTAGAGGTCAGCAACTTGAAGTGCATGGTGCCGCGCCCGGAAGCATAATAGGTGAAGGCTGACGAGGGGTCGCCAAACATTTGTTCCTCCTCATGCATATAGCTCACATGCATGTAGATGTAATCACCACTGGCGCCTTTGTTCAAGTCCGTAGAACTCACACTGCCGCTTTTCTCATCATTAAACCAGACATCCTTCACGCCACGTTTGTCTGGAAACGCGTCTTTCGTATAATACAGGTAGAGATACGCGCCTTCAGCACCACAGTTGAGGTCGCCCTTACTGCGCTTGAATTCATCATCACCGTCGTATGAGACAAGATGCCACGTGACATTGCTGTAAGTCTCATCCTGGAAAGAGTCGAGCACCTGATCGTGATTCTGGAAATCAGACCTGATGCGGAAATCGGTGATGTATTCACCGGGAAGCATATCCTTTTTCTTCTTGTAGAGCAGGTAGATGTATTTCCCTCCTGCCCAGTTGTTCAGGTCTTGGTCATGATGGTTCCATCCGGAGTAATCCTCATAACATGATCTGCCGCCTCCCACGACTTTCACTTCTGAATAGAGATTCGTCTCTGCCAATATCCTTTGGGGAAGCAATAACAAACACACAGCTGTAAGCAAAGCATACAGGAACAATCGGTGAGTTTTAAATTTTCGTTCCATAATTATTGATATTTTATTTCTTATATGTTCAGACTGCAAAAATACGAAAAAAAGCGACTCCACCGCAACAGATTAAGCTTTTTTTACATTTTCAGACAAGATTGATAGGATTTCAGACAAGATTGATAAATTTTTTAGATTATTTTTTCGATTTCCATGTCGCTTCTTTCCCTTTTTTTGCGTTTACCTTCTATTCTCTTGCCCCTTGCTCCTTGCCCCTTGCCCCTTTTCGAGACTGAGCAAGCAGAGCTTGCGAAATTGAGATGATAATATTAAAAATTGCAAAAAACTTGTCTATGTCAAATGAAAGCACTAAATTTGTAGGTTAATTATGAAAATTAAAGTCCTACCCATCATCAGTGCGTTGTTTCTCGTCATAGCAATGGCGATTCAATCCGCAGTGTCGTATCACCATATAAAAGAGAATCTGGTGAGCCGCATCCAGAACAGGATGGAGTTAGCTCAGAAAGACATCCTCTCCGAAGTATATGACATGTATGAGGCTACGGACGAGATCACATATTTCTTCCCTGAGTTATGCTCTGATTCTGGCAAGCTGCAATCAATGCTGACAACCGTTTTGGAACGTTTCCCTAACCTATATTGCTGTTACGTGAGCTTCCTGCCTGAATGTTCACCTTATAATACAACGCCACACGCTAACCAGCAGTCAGAGAAAGGCAGGCTGTATGCGCCGTGTGCATTCCGCCAGCGCGACAGTTCGATTATCGCTTACGACTATGGAGACAAGGTGAATTATCTGGAACGCGACTGGTACATCGGCGCGTTGCAGTGCGGTGACAAAGGCTACTGGAGCCAGCCCTATAACGACGGTGACCACGAAGACCTTATCTTTACCCATTCGCGTAAGGTTTACGACAATAAGGGCAGGATGGTTGGCGTGGCGGGAGCCGACTACACACTGGCATGGACGGAACGGATGCTGGAAAATATCCAGCCCTACGACGATGCCGTCTGTCAGTTGTTCAGCACCAAGGGTACGCTGATTGTAGAGACCAGAAATGACGGAATGGACGGCATGATTGTGACAGAAAGGGTACTTCTGCCCACCAACATCCGGCTGGTGATAGGCGTGCCGAAAATCCATGTGTTGAAGGCTATGCGCAGGGTGTCGCTGCTGACGCTGACAGTGCTGTTAGTAGGCATATTCATAGCGGGATGGCTGATACGCAGGATGTGGCGCGACCAGGAGGAATATACCCGCGTGGAGACCGCCAAGAAATTAATGGAGCAAGAATTGCAGATTGCCAGCGATATCCAGAGAGGAATATTGAGAGACGATAGTCAGGAGGCACATACCGACATACTGACAAGAGTCGAAAACAAAAAGGACGTGGAAGTGCAGGCGGTGCTGGTGCCTATGCGTGAGGTGGGCGGCGACCTGTACGACTATTACCGCAAGGGGGATGACTTGTTTTTCATCATCGGCGATGTGAGCGGCAAAGGCGTGCCGGCAGCAATGTTTATGAGCGCGACGGTAAACCTATTCCGCTCTGCCGTACAGCGGTTGCAATCGCCCAAGGCGATGATGGAGGAAATGAATGCCGTACTCAGCGATCACAATCCCAGCATGATGTTTGTCACCGCCATCATCGGTCGGCTGCATGTGCCGACAGGACAGTTGCTGTATTGCAACGCAGGACACCTGCCGCCGCTGAAGGAAGTACAAACGCAAAACGACGGGCGATATCTGGAAGAGATTGACATTGTACCGAACATTCCGCTGGGCTACGAAGGACGATACCAGTTTGTGGAACAAAGCATGACGCTTGAGCAGGGCGACACGCTGGTACTCTATACAGACGGCATCACCGAGGCACTCAACAAGGAAAAGGAAATGTTGGGTATGGAAAGGTGGAAAGAGATCGTCAGCAAAGGAAATACGCTTCCCAACACTTCACTGCCCGTCGAAAAGCTGCTGGCAGAAGTGAAGACCTTTATCGGAGACGCTGAGCAGGCTGACGACATTACGCTGCTGATCATTCACAAGATGGGCCATAGGTCGTGACGCGACGAATGGCAATATCCCAGGGAGAGAGCCGCAACATCTCTCCATTTCATCAGTAAGCAGGCTACGGGTGCGCACGTCATTCTCTGTGTCCCTTCTCACTTTCTCACTTTCTCACTTTCTCATTTATGACAGGAACGTTTTTTCAAAACACGAAGATTTTGTTAGACTTTGAAATAGTCGAAGCCAACGATGGTATCAACGAAACGATGAACATAATCGGCTGCAGTTGGAGGCCACTGGAATCCTATACGGTAGAGCACCTGCGTGGTGTAATCGTTGGTCGATTCTATCCAGCGCATCTTGTGGGCACCACCCATATTGTAGGCCATCAGCGGGCGCAACAGTGTAACCAGATCCGGATTTTCCATCATCTTATCCAATGCCTGTTGGAACTCTTCGTTCTCTACACGTTTCAGCGTAATGCCTGCCTTGGCAAAGCCTGTAAGGATATCGCTGAGGAACTGACGGTGGGTATTTGAAGGATGGAACACCATGCACTCTTTCGGTGTCTGTGCCAACTGCATAATGGCCCGCGCCACCTCGTCGATGGGTGAGAACTCGAAACGCTGGTCGAGTGCTTCGTAAGGCACCATGCCAATCACCACGTATGCACGCAGCGTAGCCAGGAAATTGTTGGTATTGAAGTTGATTTGGAACTCACCGTCTTTCTGGCGAGCCGACAGGTTGCCCACACGCATGATCTTCGCATTCAAACCGTGGTGGGCAATGGCATAGAGCACCAACTCTTCTGCCTTGAACTTCGAATAAACGTATTTGTTGGCATCGATATTCTGTCCGATGTATAAGTCCTGCTCCGATAATTTGACATCAGGTCCAGGGACATTGTCAACGCTGATGCCGGCAATACTGTTCGTAGAGATATGGATGAGTTGCGAACCCGTACGCAGGCAGAAACTAATCAGATGGCGCACCGACTCGATATTCACCATCTCGATATCGTTGCCAGCAGAGAAGTGCTTCACGTTAGCTACACAGTTGACAACGGTCAGTCCTTGCTGGGTGATAGCATCGAGACTATCGGGCTGTGTTACCTCAGCAACAAAGGCCGTCACACGTTCGTCGAAATGACTGAAAGCCTCTGTGCGACCAAAGTAATAGAAGTACAGGGTCTTAATACGGCTCAATGCCTCGTCGTTGCCCTTAGCACGGATGGGACAGAGTATCTTGCCGTGATAGTTGGTCAGCAGTTCATTCAGTATGTGAATGCCGAGATAGCCTGTGGCTCCTGTCAGCAGCACGTCGCCAATAGCTTGGCACTTGCCCTCACGGAAGGCAGCAAGGTTGTTCGAGGTGAGGAGTGCATTGAGCGGTGCAAAATGCTCTGCCTCCGGCCCGTCAATAACAGAAGCTGTGGTCTCAGGAGCTGCAGCAACAGTTGTTTCACCTTCATCACCACTGACAAATGCAGCCAGCGCCCTTGGTGTCTTCAGGTTGAAGAGGTCGTTGAAGACAATCTGCACACCGTGCTTGCTGGCCTCAACGATGACCTTAATGGCATTGATACTGGTACCGCCAATCTCGAAGAAGTTGTCGGTTGCACCCACCTCTTTGATTTTAAGGATATCAGAGAAAATACTGCAGAAAAGTTCTTCCTTCTCACCCTTAGGAGCCTCGTATGCCGTCGCACGCTTCATCTCTGGTGCCGGCAGCGCCTTACGGTTGATCTTGCCATTAGGCGTCATCGGCATGCTGTCCATCTGCATATAGGCATCAGGAACCATATAGTCGGCCAGCGATGAGGCAGCGAGTGACTTGCGGATGGCTTCGTCGTCGACGGAAGAACCGTTGACCAACGTGTAGTAGAGCACCAGATGTTCGTTGCCCATCACCTTGCGTACCTCGGCAGCGGCCTGACGAATACCCTCGATGTTCAGAGCCTTACTCTCGATTTCTCCGAGCTCGATACGGAAGCCACGCAGCTTCACCTGGGTGTCGATACGTCCCATATACTCTATCTGACCATCCTCATTCCAACGGCAGAGGTCGCCAGTATGGTACATGCGGACAGGACGGCCCCAACGGTCTTGCTTCACGAACGGACAATCTACGAACGACTTCGCCGTACGCTCGGGCAGACGCCAATAGCCGCGACCTACCTGCACACCAGCAAAGCACAACTCGCCAGCCACACCCTGCGGCACAAGGTTACCAGCAGTATCGACGATAAAGTTCCAGTTGTTGGCCACGCTCTCGCCGATAGGTATATTCTCCACACGACGGCCCGGTGCGATGCTGTAATACGAGGTATCATCTGTACACTCCGTCGGACCATATACATTGATAATCTCGATATGGTCGCTGTAGACACCGTCCATCTTCTCACCTCCACCCGTGGTAAAGCGGATG
>JAEEGL011878405.1_pt1 | contig 19134 bp, 20 predicted proteins | sample 9134231 | NCBI WGS metagenome assembly JAEEGL01 (sample SAMN16246548, study PRJNA631951) | gut metagenome | biome: gut microbiome; feature: rumen; material: fiber-attached | host: Bos | place: Iran: Karaj | collected 2018-10 | reverse complement strand
TTGAAGACTGGGAATACGAATGTAACGGAATGCCAACTATGATGAAAACGGAAAAGAAATGGCTTCTGGAAAAAGTTCAAAAGGACTTATGGAAATGTGATTTCTGGAAGCCGACTTTTTTTAATGTTCTGTATCGTCATAGTTATCAGAATGAATTCTATCTGCTTGGTAGTGAGCCGACTCCTCAGTTTGTTGAAAGGTATTTGCACAATGTTCTCAGAAAGATTCAGGGAAAGCATGAAGTTGCATGTAGGAGAGTTACTGCTAAAGACTTTGTAGAACTTAATCTAGGAATCAGCTACGTAAGTTCGCATTCGAGAAAAAGGCAGATGACGACAGTTAGTGAATTGGTAGTTTATATAGACGATGATCATATTACTGTATCGCTGCTGCCTTACTGCGAAATGGCAGAAAAATATTATCTTGATGAATATCTGATAGTTGAAAACATAATAAATGATCTTTGTGAAGTACTGTTTGCTAAACCTGAAAAACAAATATCTGATTTTCAAAATTACCGTAAAAAATTAAATGCGGATCAGAAGTTTTTGAATCTTAGAGCAATTGAAATAGCTAAGGCATCTATTAATAGTCTTTATCAAAAATCTTCAGAAGATAGTGATGCTATACTTCAAGGATATCTTTTTTCTGTTTTATGGATTGATGGAAAAGAGGTGTGTCTTCTTCACAAAGACTTTTCCGATAATCCGCAGTTGCTAATATCAAAATTACAAAAAAAATAAAAAACTTTTTCGCAATATCATTAAATGATAGTCGGGCTCGTTATATTTTGAGCTATGAATGAGAACGACGAACTATGTATGGAATTAAACGAAATCATTTATCACATTTCCGGCGAGTTCTGGAAGAAGGCTTATGATGGGCTTTTGCTGAAGCAGAAGACTTATGAGCCGGGTCAGGACGTGGCTGTAAGGCAAGCGATTTCTGAACTCAGGAAGAATATCAGGACTCTTGCAAAAGAGAATGGGCTCAAGTGCAACGCCTTTTCTCATAACGAGCATTTTTATATGTCGCTTGTGCCTTATCCGATTTATATAGGAATTGAGTGCGAGACCGGCGACTTTTCTGTTTCTGCTCCGCACATCAGTACTAAGCATTTTGCTCATTCGGAATATCAGGCCGGAATCAAATGGATACAGGATTATATTAATATTGATATAAAGCCGCTGACCGAAAAAACAGAGGCCGTGCGCGAGAAGTTCTATCTGAATACCAAGTCTGCTGGAATTGTTTCTACATCAATTAAAGCACTCTGCGAGTCAATACTTGGTAAGCGTTCGTTGAAGTACAAGCTTCAGCAGAATCGTCTCAGAAGTGATTTGACTGTTGTGGCAAAGGACAAGACTGTTTATTCGGTTGAGATTTATCATAAGCCTTTTGCCAGCGATTCTTCTATCCTCATCAATCTTCTTAATAATCTTCATGAAGAAAATATCGAAGATGTTTTGCGTTCTTCAATTATTCAAAACTATGACAAGGAAATTCAGGAGCTGCTTAATGAAGCGGCAGAAGAGGAGGTGGTTGTATGAGAAATCAGAAACTGGATCCGCTCGCCCTCAAGGTTGCTCTTGAACGCGAACAGACTGAATTGTTTGGCCGCCTGCAGTCGGAGTTCTGGCAGGGTCTATTTTGCGACATCTTAAAGAAGTACTCTTATCAGAATGATTTTTATTTTGTTGAAAGTAATCTGACAACGGAGAAGGTGGTTGAAAAACTGAAGGGGACGATTGATGACCTCTGCCATATCTATGGACTTGAAAGTGAGATGACAAGTCTTCCTTACAGAACAGAGATAAAGTTCAAGATTGATTATTTTGATTATCAGAATAAAAAGTCCACTATGGATGAACTTTCAATCATCGTTTGCCAGAAGGACATTACGATGAGGATTCTTCCGCACAATCCTTTGCTCAAACTTTTCTGGCTGGAAGAGTATCAACTTGTAGAGAACATCGTAAAGGAAATGTGCCAGCAGCTTTTTGAAAATCAGAAAGAAAAGTTCCTGGAGCTGCGTGAGAATTACAAAGTGATTAGTGCGAGTGCGGAAGGACTAACTGCAAAGACAATTGAGATTGCACAGAATACAATCAAGACTTTGTACGAGGCTAGCTGTGAGAAAAACAGAAATCTTGTGCAGAGAAATCTGTATTCGTCCATGCTTTATAAGGGCAGGATGATCCGGATTTTCCACAGGGATTTTATGAATGATCCGAGTGTGCTTAAAAAGAAATTGGAAAGAAGTTGATTCCCGTGCGATGGGAATGTTTTTATTTTAGACTATCATTAAATGATAGCCGCATGTGGTTAAATTAGAGACGTTGATTGGAGGTTTATATGTCAGTACGAATTGATGGTAATTTGCTTTTGGAGATTTTGGAAGAAACACCTGCTACTCAGAACATCATGCTCATGGGTAAGCACGGAATTGGTAAATCACAGATATTGGAAAAATTTTATACCGCAAAGGGCTGCAAGGTTGTCTCTCTCTTTTTGGGTCAGATGAGTGACCCGGGAGATCTTATTGGTATTCCTCATAAGAACGAAGAAACAGGTCATACTGAGTTTATGCCGCCTTACTGGTTTCCGACAGATGACACTCCGGTTGTTTTATTTCTTGATGAATTGAACCGTGCCCGCCCAGAAGTTTTGCAGACTATCATGGACCTGGCCTTGAACCGTAAGCTTGCTGGCCGTTCACTTCCTGCAGGTAGCCGTATTATTTCTGCGGTGAACAATGGTGAAGAATATCAGCTTACAGATTTGGATCCGGCTCTTGTTTCCCGTTTCAACATTTACGAGTTTGTACCTAGCGTTCAGGACTGGTTATTGTGGGCTAACAAGAATGGAATTGATGAGCGCATTACATCTTACATCGCCGCTAATCCAAAGGCCCTGGACAACCAGATGGCAATTGAAGATATGGAGAATCTGGAAAAAACTCCGGATCGTCGTGCCTGGGTTCGTGTCTCAGAAATCATTACAGGTAAAGAAGTTTTGAAGCAGAGTCACAAAAGTATGATTGCGGGAATTGTAGGCGGAGTTTCGGCTAACAGATTTTTTGAATTCCTTGATCACAATCATCTTTTGACAGCAAAGGAATTGCTGCTTGGTAACTTTGAGATGAACAGACTCAAGCTTGAATCTTACAAGACACCTCAGTTTGCGACAATCAATGATGCCGTTTTTGTCTATCTTGAAAGTGACAAATATAGTGAAGCTGATAAGAAGCTGATGGCTGAAAATCTTGCTTCATATTTTTACTATCTTGAAGAAAAGAAACTGCGCGAGGCAATGGCGCATTTTGCAAACATGTTCAGCGGAACAATGTATCCGAATGCGCTGGTCTTCATAATCGGTGAGTGTCCTGAGCTTTACTCAAAGATGACCAAGTTTGTTGCGGATATTAAGTAGGCGGAGGGTTCATGTCTGTAAAAGAAAAAATCAGCAGCGTTGTTGATAAATGGTTTTTGTACGAGCCTCTTCTTTTCAATGTTTACTGCACTCATAAGCTTGAGCCTAACAGCGAAATGAAGTGTTCGTTCAGAACCGGAAAGCGCCGCATCGAATACAATCCGGAACTTCTCAAAGATAAGTCTACAGAAGAAATTGCGCAGGGACTTAAAAACGAAGTAACTCGCATTCTTCTCAAGCATCCTTATCAGCGTGTGCCTCAGAATCCGAACCGTTCTGCCTTGAAGACTGCCAGCGATGTGACAATCAGCGAGAGCTGCTACCGCGATAAAAATCTGAAAGATGCCAAGCACTACAATTTTGATTCGGGCTTGAGTTACGAGGAGTACTACAGAAAGCTTTATTATATCTGCCCGGATTTTGATGCCAATGGAGAGGGTGAGGACGAAGCACTGGGGCCAGGAAAAATGCACCTGTCACCAGATTTAGGTGATGGTGAGATCTGGGATTACGAAGCCGCTGCCGACTCAGCCGAGCTCTGGGACGAAGATGAAGAAATGTCCGACAAGGTAAATCTTCAGATACAGAAGGCCCAGAAAACAAATCAGTGGGGTAGTGTGAGCGGAACTTTTCAGGAGACCATTACGGCCTCTATGAAAATTCCTATGGATTATCGTCGCATTCTTTCGCAGTTCCGTGCAAGCATAATCAGCCAGCGCAGAAAGCTTACCCGTATGAAGCCTAACCGCCGTTATGGCTTTGAGTTTATGGGAAGTCAGTTTGAGCCAAAGACACACCTGCTTGTTGCGGTTGATGTGAGTGGCTCAATCGGCTCCGATGACCTTGTACACTTCTTTTCAATCATAAACCGCTTTTTCTCTTATGGCGTAGAAGCCATAAACGTTATTGCTTTTGACACAGAAATCAAACAAGAGTTCGAGCTCAAGAAGGCTGCAAAGAATATCAGAATCACCGGCCGCGGCGGCACCGACTTCCAGTGCGCCGTAGATTACTACGAAAATCATCCCGAGTTCCAGGGCATGATAATCTTCACCGACGGCTACGCTGCAGAACCAAAAATCACAAAGGCAAAACAGATGCTCTGGATCCTGACCAGCAAGAATGAATACGACTATGCAATGAAGTGGATTAGGGATTTGAGGTTGAGTAAAGCAACTTGGATACCAAGCTTAAAATCAAATTAAACTTGGTAAACGAGTGAGTCAAGGCTTTAAGCGAAGCGTGCCTTGACCACGAGTATTCCGTGGAATAAAGAGGAGAAAGAGATGCCAGGAAGACGCAGAAGACTAAGAATATATGATGAATGTTGTTACACAAATTTTGGAGAACAACCAGCACCTCTTGAAATACAAATTGGATATGGCTTAATTCCTTTAGTTGATCAACAAATAAAAGGTCCATTGTTAGGTGAGATTTCGTCTGTACGTAATCAAATAGACGGTGAATATGGATTACCTCTGTCAAAAGTACATATACGGGATAATATGTGTCTCGATGCTTACGAATATAAAATTTTATTGCATGGTGTTGAAGTTGGTGGTTATAAAGAGTGTAATCCACATTATGTTATGTGTATGGATACAGGTAATGTTACAGAAGAGTTAGAGGGGGAAAAGATAAAGGATCCTGTATTTAATCTGGATGCTGTTATTGTTTCACAAACAAGAAAAGATGAAGCAAAGACTTTTGGATATGTAACTCCTGAATGGTATGTTCTTATCAAAAGTCATCTTTACGAAATCAGTGTAAAGAATATTACTAAGTTTCTTGATCAATGTATGGTAAATACTCTTGTTAATAAAGTTCGCGATAGAAATCCGGATGTTGTAGATGATGTATTCTTTCTGCATAACTTTTCAACTTCAAAACTGAAAACAATACTGAACTGGCTGCTGGAAGAGGGTGTTTCAATTCGGGATATGAATACAATTCTGGAAACAATAGCAGATAATCTAGAGGAAACAAAGAGACTATCTGAATTGATGGAAAAGGTCAGAGAGAAACTTGCTTATCAGTTTTTGCCGAAGCTTGCGGATGATAAAAAAACAATTCATGTAATTCGGATCTCCTATCATCTGACACAAGCCTTACCAGATCGTATGTTCATTCCGCAGAATAATAAAGAATTACCTTATTTTGCTTTAGAGCCAGAAGAAAGTAAAACGCTTGATGGAGAAATAACAAAGAAATCAACAAGTATGAAGGAAAAGGGATATGAACCTGTATTTCTTACTATAAGCTGTTTGAGAACAGCCTTATCAGAATATGTAAAGCAGCATTTAGGAAACTGGACATGTATATCTGATATAGAATTGTATTCAGTAATTAAAGACTATTCCATTGTAGTTGAAGAGGAACTTGAGGCAGATGAAATTAAAGTCAATGAACCATGTCTTAGCAGCAATTAACAGATGTGATGTAATTCTTAAAAACGGACAGGAACAGTTTGTAGGTCTTTATTATGATGAGGTAAATTTTGACCGTCCGATAGTTCTCTTCAAATGTGACTGGGGTTTTAATTATTATCTATCGAAGGCTCTCGAATTAATGCCTGTACCATGCGTTGAGCATAAGCTGCTTGCCAGAGCTTTATTTCAGAATACAAAAGAAGGCGACTACATAGATGTAAAATACATGAATGCAGTGGCCACCGTTTATTCGAACCTTGATAAGTTCAAGAATCGCAAGGATAAAGAAGATTTTGATGAAGAGTTATATTTGGATGTAAGAACTCAATTATATCAGTTGGAATCAGACATCTGCCAAACTGCTGAAAAGAAATTCTTGAAAAAGCAAGCAAAGGAAATAATAGTTCAAACTACAGCAGACAAGGCTTTAGAGCGAATTCAGAAATCAATTCAAAAAATCGCAGAAGAAAGCGGCTTTGATTATAGAGTCATTCATAATGCAGCTAAAGGAACTTATGAGTTTTATCTGGAAACGGTTCTTGAAGAGTATGAATTTGATTTATGGGTTATGGTGATGGTTTCAATACAAGATCAGAAAATCTATATCGGCAACAGATGTATTTTTAAAAATTTTGAATTAAGAGAAGCGGCTCTTGCAGTTGAGTACATAAAGATGCTTGTAAAAACCAGCAATGAAAAATTGCGTCAGGATGTAAAAACCTTTTGTGAAGAATTTGAAATAAATCCACGTCTTTTTGATATTGTTAAGAACTCAATAAAAACCATGCTGGAAATGAATTACAATTATTCCGGAATTGAATATGGAATCGATGATTCTATGAAAACACAGGTTATGGTATATCTGCAGGATCTAAACGACCAAACTAAGATGTTTGAAGTTTGCATTACTTATAACGAATTCTCCCGTAATCCAGATGCATTCAAGAAATATATAGAAGAACCAAAGGTTCAAAAAAAATGGAATTTCTGGTCCCGCCGGAAAAAATATAATCAGAAATATTTTGACGAAAAATTTCAGACTATCGAACAGTGATAGTCTAGGTGGATTATATTACAGGTGTCACTATGAGGAGGACACATGGCAAAAGAAAAGGTCAAAAAGCAGTACCTGAACGGCTACGAGCGAATCTTAAAAATCGACTATATGATTTCACATATGCATTATCCGAGTGTAGAAGATTTTGCCCGTGAGACAGAAGCTTCAATTCCAACCATAAACCGTGACCTGCGCGATTTGCGTACGAAGTTTGGTGCCGAAGATATTCTGCAGTACGATAGAATCGAAAAAGGTTTTTATTACACTCGGTCGTCTTTCCGCATCCCTGCAATGCTCACATCCGAAAAGCAGATAATCGCCGCCAGACTCATGTCGAATCTTTTAAAACTGATTAAGGATACCCCGATTTACAAGCAGGCGATAGAAGTATTTTCTTCGCTGTCTGATAATATCGAAGATGATTCAAAGCTGAATGCAAAGAAACTTTCGAACCGCATAATGTTTCTTGGAATGGATCCGGTAAAAATTGATGATGATATCTGGTCAAAACTGGAAGAGTCCATGGCAAAAAACAATTACGTGAGCTTTGATTATCTGAATTATGACGAGCCTTTTGTGGTTGCTCCCTGGCAGCTGATTTACAGCGAAGGAATGTGGAGCTTGTATTCTTATTATCCAAAAGAGAAGGAAACCCGCTTTTTCAATCTGCCGGGAATTCATAACCTGAAGATAGATCCACGCACCTTCGAGCTCCCACCAGATTTTGAATATTCAAAAAGAGCAAAGGGCAATTTCCGCCGCTACATCGGTAAAGAAACCTGGCAGTACAAATTGAAAATCACTTCACCCAAGACACTGAACTACATCAAAACCTATAACTGGGCCGAAGACCAGCAGTTCGAAACTCAGAGCGACGGCAGCACCCTCATGACCTTCACCAGCAATCAGGAATACCCCATCCTCGGTTGGACCCTAAGCCACGGCATGTACGTCCAACCCCTCGAGCCAGAGTGGCTGGTCAAAGAGTGGGGCAAGAACGTAAAACAAATGGCACGTTTGGCCAATGGGGTGTAGAATAAAGAGATGGATAAAGAACTTAAACTTAAAGCAGAGAAACTTTTATTAAACTTCCGTGATGAATTCTTACATGGAAGTATCGAAGAATTGAAAGACTTTTCTTTTTGGACAATTGCAGGACATCCAGAATATGATGGAACTTGTACACCTCGAACGTTAGGTAAGTTTGATGGCGATCATACAAAGATTGTTTATGCTATAGATTACCTTTTATATGCGGACAAGTTAGAAACATTGGTTAATGAGTTTTCGATTCTAGGATATCCAAATGATTCTTCATGGGACTGTAATTTTTCAGGGGATACTATCAATTCATTTAGAACATTGCTAGGAAACAGATTCTTACTGAAGAATACAGAAAGAGAAATTGTTGATTACTTTGGATTTAATCCATCGTTAAGACAGAAGATAAATGATTTTTTTTATATCTATCAGAGAATTGGAAATTTCTACCTGCTGCCAAAGCTTGATCATAAATCTATTAACCAATATAGAGGTACAACCAAGTGGAAGGATTTCTTTGATTTATTCATCCAGGAACTGAATAAATATTTTCGAAATGAAGCATGTATTGATGAGATTTTAAGCTCTTATCTTGAATCAGGAATTAATAAAGAGTTCTTTTCAAATTTCAAAAACAACGAAGATGGTTTTTATGAATTATTCTTTTTGGAGGATTATAAGAATTTGGCATACCCTCATCCTAAGCAAAACTGGTTGTGTGGATGGAAGGGATATTCAGAAAAATTGGTGAGTAAGGAAGAATATACACAGTTTGTATCAGATTATATTGATGAGGCAACAAAATTGATTAATGCTCGTTCTGAACGGATTGTGAATGAGCTTAAAAAAATATTACTAGATAAACATGATGGAGATATTGAAATATGAAAGCAACAGTTTTAAGTGTTATAAGAAAAGGACAAAAAAACTCTAGATATCTAGTTTTGATAGATAATAAGGAATATGGTTCTATAGTGGCAGCAAATGAGAAATATCATCTTGGAGACTCTACCGATATTGAAGAAGAAATTGATTCTAATGTGAAGAATAGTTGGTTAAATACATACTATAGTTGGGCAAATACTAAACAGAAAGTCTTGACTCATTTAGCAAAATATAAAAAAGAGAAACTAGGAATTGAAACCAATGGTATTTGGATTAATCAAGATGGTGAAGAAATTGAATATGAACATATTTTACCAAAAGGCTACGAGTTTAAAAATCTAATTAATTCTGCTTTTCTTGAGTCAATGAAAGATTCTTATAACGAGAAAGAGGAATTCATTCATCCAGGATTCAAGAATTTAAATTCCTCTCAAGCTTTTGCGTTTAATTTTTTTCAGCCAATTATTGATAACAATTTGTATTATGTTTTATTAGAAAACAATGAGCTTAAGAATTTAAAATTTGCTTCTGAGTATGAAAAGGTAAATGACGACGAGACTCAGTTCGATTTTTATATTCATAACGAATTGTTTAAAGCTTCTTTTGAAGTAAAATATACAGAGGATGTTTTTGGTTATACGGAATATGATTCGCATAAAGAAAAATGGGAATCTACTTATAAAAAGAAGGTTGGAAAACTTCTTGGTAAAGATAAATTAAGTCCAAAAGATTTTTTTGCTGATTATCAAGTATGGAGAAATATACTTTTTACTTTAGATAAGAATCATCATACATATTTCTTGTATCCAAACTTTAGAAAAGACGATTTGTCTCCTGAAATTGACAAAATATTTGAAAAGTTTCCCGAATTGAGGGAAAGAGTAACATATTTATATGCAGACAAATTTGTAGAAACAATAATAAACGATGAAAAATTCAATAGGGAATTGAAGGCGCATTATCAAGAATTTAAGCGTAAATATCTTGATATAGAATATTAACAGAGCTTGCCCCTATGACAAGCTCTGTTAATAAGCGGTATCTTTAGATACACAACTTCCCGTAATCATCTTTGAGGGAAATCAGAATATCTCCCTTGTTTGAGAGGTTAAAAACAATTTGAACAAGCGATGCCTGTGCTGTTTCTACATCCTGGGTGCGGACTGGGCCCATCCATTCCATGTCTTCCTTGAGCATGCTTGATTCTCGTTTAGACATGTTGCGGAAGATTTTGTCCTGGACTTCGGTAGAAGCGCCTCTGAGGGCTTTAGCGAGTTCCTGCTGGTCTGTATCGCGTAAAACCTTCTGGATGGCTCTGTCATCGAGGTATTGGAAATCTTCGAAGCAGAAGAGGCAGTCTTCTGTCTTTTTCTTGAAGATTGGAGTTTCTCTCTGGAAGTTCTGAATGACATCTTCTGCAAAGGCTTTGCCGGAAAGCGTAATGTTTTCTTTGATGATTTTATAATCATCAGTAAAATCCATTCCGGAAGCGGTGACGATGTGCTCAACTTCGGAAATGACCTGGGCATCGGATTTTTGATAGCCTTTAGCGAAGGCCTCAACCTGGTGACGGGTTTCGTCATCCATGTTGTTCAGAAGGTCGAGAGCATCTTCAGATTCAAGGCCGAGATAAGCGATTGCTTTTGCAAAGCTTACAACATACATCTTGCTGACATAATCCATCAGTACCTTGCGGGTCGCTCTGGTAATATCACCCATTGCCTCTTCGACCACAGACTGAGCCTTCCTGGCTTCAACAGAAATTTCTCTTTTCATAAGCATAGCCTCCTTAGTATTTATATGATTAATATACGACCGGCAGACTATCATAGTGTGATAGTGTAGAAAAAATAATTAACAAATTTTACCAATATCACTAAATGATATTTCTTCAGTCTATACTCGAGAAAGATAACGGAGGAATTAATGATTGAATTGAAACCTATTAAATCTAACTTTAAGAAACTCGACAGTCTTATAGGCGGCTTTTTTCCGGGAGAATTAACCGTTATCGGATCTCGGCCGGCAATAGGAAAAACTTCATTTTTGTATTCGTTGATTAAACAGATTACCATGGATTCTGGTACACCTGGATTGCTTTTTTCTCCGGAAATGCCGATTGATTCTACTTATATGAGGATGACATCTTCAATAGCAAAAATCTCATTCTTCAAATTCCGAATGGGTAAATTAGATGAATATGAGGCAAGCTGTTGGGAGAAAACTTCTAAACAGGTAAAAGATTTACCATTGATGATTAATGATAAGCCTGACATAAATATTAATGAATTATGTGAAGAGGCTCGTAAATTATGTAAGAAGAAAAAGATGAAAATAATTTATATTGATTATCTTGGGCTAATAACTACAGATGATGACAGTCGACCAGTTTTTGAGAAAGTTTCTTTCATCATCAAAAAACTGAAAGTTCTGGCGCGCGAATTAAATATTCCGGTTGTACTGCTATGCCAGGTTGCTCGAGATATGGCGCCTCCGGATTTAAATCATCTTCGAGGTACAGGTGAAATAGAAGCTGTAGCGGATGTTATTCTTTTACTTCATCGGGATAGAAGTATTAATCAAGGATGTAGTGCGCAGTTATTTATCGCAAAAAATCATAATGGACCTTTGGGTGCGGTAGATTTTGTCTTCTACCCAGAGATCGGCACTTTCGAAGAAACTGTTTAATGCGTTATTCGGTCGAAAAACGTGCTTTATCTTGCATTATTCAATCGAATAATGCAGAGTTGCTTTTTATTTAAAAGATTACCTAAAAAACGAAATGGGGTGGTAGTGAATATCATTAAATGATATTTCCGTCTGCTATTTTGAAATTATCAGGAGGCTCAAATGTCATCATGTGCACTATGGTATAAAGACGGAACATTTTTTGATGTTGAAACGACTCATGTAAACTTCTTTCTGAATCATCCGGATTTGCTCGGATTTACGCAGGAAGAAAAGGAAGCTCTGTGTGTGAAGAACAGCCTTGCAGCAGATGCAACCTTCTGCCCCGAGCCAAGCGAGCAGCGTGACAATCTTGTGCTGGAAGTCTTAAAGCGAGGCTCAATCCGAATCAGATTTTATGGTGGGCAGACCTCGGTGCAGTGTTATGATCACAAGGATGAACAGTGCCTCGCTCAGCTCAAAAAATGTGTAGTCGAAGGCCTTGGGAAATGCTTCGGAGAATTTCTTACTGTAAAAGATACGTTAGGTTGGGGTATGGATTTGAACAACATCGGCTGGGGAAATCAGATAAAGGATTTTATAAAGTAATATCATTGGATGATAGCCCTCAATGTCATAATTGCATTCAAAAGGAGATGATTATGGCAGAGGTGAAATATTTTATTGACGAGGACTCAAAGTTCCCAATTGATTTTGTTCCTCTTTTGCAATACTGGTATAACCAAACAAATCTTGAAGATATTCAGCAAAACCTACAAATAGGCACGATAAATGAAATTCATTTTGACGCCACAGAAAATCTGAACAAAGGAAAATCTAACATCTGTAAACTTACCTCGAATACTGATGTGCTTTGTCTGGGAGATGATTTCAGGATTGCTGTAGAGGGGAAGTATAAAGAATTCAAAAAGCTCGAACAGCCTCAAAAATATGTCCATCCAACAATCAAAGAAATGAAAGTCGGAAGACTGCCCATTATCCAGAAAATCCAAGATGACTGGCTGGAAGCCATACACGACTTTTGCAATCCGGATACAACTAGAATCGACGATTTACAATATCAGTTTTTGCTGCGTCTTGTTGATGCCTGCATAAATAATCCTCCCAGGGCAATCGTCTTATATCAGTTTTTCTGTGAAGATAATTTTGATGTAAATGAATGGCTCGTCTACCTGAAGGAATGGAAATCGATTATTAATCCAAATGAACGTCTTTCAATTTTTGCCCAGGTTATTCATGTTGAAGGGATTGTTCAAAATGTTTCCGTAAAAGAAATAATCCAAAAAACGCAGGACGAAAAATTCAATGCCTTTAAAAGAGAATGTTTAATTCAAATTTAGACTTAAAGAAAAAAACTATGAAATGGAGAATTCAGCATGAAAGTTCTAGATGATATCGAATTTAAATGTCTCATAAATACGGAAAGGTCTCGTTTGGAAAGAGTCTATTTGAAATATCAGAGACATAATATTCGCATCTTATATGAGATTGATAATGAAGTATTATATCAGCTGGAAGGAAGTACAGAATGTAAATGCGCATCGCTTACTGATCTTAAAAAAAGGGGAAAACCTTTTACGGGTAGTGTACTGGGATTTCCTGACATACCAGTTGAATTTATTTCTTATGAGGGTGAAGACACTGTATATCATTTATGTTGCAGACAATTCAAGGTGAAGTCAAATTTATTCAAAATTCCAGAAAACCTAAATTTGGGCGATATTTTTCCACTATGTTTTATGTATATTCGGGGTTCTGATTTGAATTAAGGAAATGATTTTTTTTGCCAACATCATTAAATGATATTTCCGTCTGCTATTCTAATATTCTCAATTGGTAGGAGGATATTATGCAAAATCAAACTGATGTAATAACAGCAAAAGATCTGGGATGTAAGTTAGTTGAATATATTGAAGAACGATATAAGGATTCCAATTCAATAAGTGGAGTTAGATCCGGTTTCCCAACCATTGATGCGATGACTCATGGATTTCAGAAAGGAAACCTAATTACTGTTTGTTCGAATCAAAGATATTACAAAAAATGTTTTGTAATGCAATTACTTCACAACATTGTACTCAAAGAGAAGAGCCCCTTTGGATTTTTGTCATATACTATGAATGACCAAGAATTTGGTTTGGCTATGTTAAGCCGGGAAACTTTAGTTCCTGTTTCGAAGATAGTTGCTGGAATGCTATCCAAACAGGACTTAAATGAGATACAAGTGGCGGTGGGGATAATTTTTGAATCAAATATTGTGATTCCAAAAGTATATTCATTTTCTTTTGAAGAATTATGTAAAACCATTCGAGAAACTGTAGAACAGTATGATTTAAGGGTTATCTATATCGACTCCTTAAACACAATTCCAATTAAGAAAGATTCAGGAATCTATAAAAACCGATTTGTAAATATCTTAAAGAAATTGAAGATGCTGGCAGTAGAGTTAGATATTACCATTATTACGGAGTATTACAGTTATGAAGATGCTAAAGCTTTAGTAGTGGATGATATTGATAAAACTGAACTTCTGCTGCGAAAAACAGATTTCCTATATTCATATTCAGATGTTGTCTTACAGCTCCAGAATGAATCTGTGAATAGTTATGATTTCGATGAATACGAACTTGAGATTCATTGTAATACCTATGGCTTAGCCAAAGTCAAAACTTTACTCTTTGATCCAGATAAAGATGAATTTTCTGAAGAGAAAAATAATTGATTCCCTATCATTAAATGATATCCTCCTCTGCTACAATATCACTCAAACACGCCGGATTTATTCCAACTTGCCGGGGCGTTGTACCGGCTAAAAGGAGTTGCGTATGAACGCTGAAAACACAAAGGATTTTACAATTATTCACGGAAGTGAATTCGGGTTAGCCTGCAATTTGAAGTGCGGGACCGGACTCAAACCTTATGGAACCATTCATTTCGAGAACCGCAGAAATAAGACGGAAGAATATGACAGTTCGAATGAGCTTTGTGTCACACTTAAAAGAAATCCAAAAATAATACCCGGTAGAGAGGCCTGCATTTTATCAACAGATGAAATAGAATCGCTTTATCATTTTATCTGGATGAATCTTGCAATAATCCAAAAATATGTCGAAGGCTATACTACCGGCAAAGGGTTTCTTAGGGAGCTTCGCATTGCAAAAGGAAAGCCCAGAACTGATGAAGTAATCAGCTGGAAGCGTCTGGTTTTTGTTCAGTATGATATAGCACTCTATGTAAGATACTGGCCAAAGGATTTTGTTGTTGAATACAAATCTAAGTATGGAATTATACGCTATCAAAGCGGACATATTCCGGCAGCTTTTCCAAAGATATATACAGAAGAGAGCATTGTAAAAGAGTGCAAAAAACTCTGGCCAGATTTCTTAATGGCAGAAAAATATATCGCAAAGAATCAGAGTCTTACAGGGATTGATATTGAAAACATCAGAGACTATTTTACCTTTCAGGAAAATAAATCTCAGACAGATTTTCAGTCAATTAATTCTCCAAAATGAAGAAGAATTCGGGGAAAATATTGGATTTATAGGCATATTCATCCATTTTTTCCTTTACATAATTAATTTTATGATGTATATTATAATCAGAGAGTTGGTTGAATAAGGCTATAAACGCAATATGCCAAAACCGGCTGATATGGAGGACTATTATGGGATATGCAAAATATCATTATGTAAATTGCGCTCTTCAGGGTATCAATTTTCCTGCCTCTGAGGGTGGAATTGCTGATCTTGTAATTACTTTCGCGGCTTTTGTTGTAAAAAAGCATTCCTTGAGTCCTTCTGTTTCGGTTGCTGAGGCTCTTGCCGTGGAAGATATTCCTGCTGCTGTAAAAGAGTATATTGCAGGTGAAGGTTCTCGCTGGGCCGATATTTCTCTTTCTAGCTTTGATAAGGTATCTGTTGACGATATCAAAAATTATATTACTGATAAGATTTACGAAAGAAATGAAAGGGCGGGGGGTATGAATGGAGTTCAGAATCAGCCTGATACTCTGAACGTTCTAACTGCTGCTCTTCTTGATATTAAGGCTGATGATTTTGTTGCTGATTTTGGAACAGGCTTTGCTTCATTTTTGATTTATGTTGCAAATAATTATTCTTACAAGAAGCTGGAAGGTTTTGAAATCAACGTTAAGACCAGACTTTGTGCCAGTCTGCTTGCTTATGTTGCTGGCTTTGAAATTATCATTACTCTTGAGGATGTATTAAAGCTTCCAGAGTCTGTGAAATATAACAAGATTCATGCCTTCCCGGATTTGAATGCTGATGTAACTATTCCTTTCATCGAGAAGATTTGTGGGCTTCTTGCAGAGGATGGACGCGCTGTTGTTTTCCTTCCTCAGGGTTTTTTGTTTGATGAAAGTCGTTCCCGCAAAGAGGTAAGACAGAAACTTATTGACGGCGGCTTTGTTGAGTCTGTAATTGAGCTTCCTGTTGGTGTGCTTCAGCCTTTTGCGAGCGTGAATACCTGCCTTCTTGTTTTGTCAAAGAATAACAAGACACTTCGTATGGTTGATGCAAGAGACTTCCACGAAAAGACCCGCCGCGGTGCCAGCTCTCTTACTGCTGAGTCTGCTGAGTCTATTGTAAAGTTCATGGGGCAGGACAGTGATAAATGCAGAACTCTTGAGTATGCAGAAATCAAAGCAAAAGATTACAACCTGGGATCAAGATCATATTTCCTTGAAGAAAAGATAGCTCTGCCTAGGGCTGATCATTATGTAAAGCTGAGCGACGTGCTAGAAGACAAGATTCTGCGTGGCGCACAGATTAAGGCTTCGGAGCTGGAGGATCTTGAAAGCGAAGAGGATACTGGAATCTATTATGCTTCTGCTAAAGATATTCAGGACAATCAGCTTTCTAAGGAGCTTAAACCTCTTAAGTCTCTGGATGAAAATCTGAATGAGATTGTTTTGAAGAAAGATGACATTTTGCTTGTAATGGCAATGACTGGTTCTTTGAAGGTTGCCTGCGTTGAAAAGTTAGAGGGACGCAAGATTATTCCTGCCAGCAATATCTACATTATCCGTTTGAACAAGGAAAAGATTCTGCCGGTCTACTTTAAGATGTTGCTTGAAACTGAACAGGCTTTGAAGAACTTTGATGCCTTTTCTGCAGGTACTGCTCTCCGGGCTATTAGTGTGGATTATCTGAATAAACTTCAGATTCCGCTGCCGTCGCTGGAGCTGCAGCAAAAAATGGTTACTAAGTATAAAGAGATAGAGGATGAGAGCGAGCAGCTGAAAGAACGGCTCGCGGCTCTGGCCAAGGAAAAGGGTGAAATTATAAGCTCGCTCTTTTAATCTGAAAAAATAAAAAAAAGAAGTCGATTTTTCTCTCAGTAATTTTTTGCGTTGCCATACGGCAAGGCTAGGGGAGTCGTCGTCTCTTCACTAAATCGCAAGAGCCCCGAGGGGCTTACAGGAGGATGGTATGAAAATGAAGTCTTGTACACGAAACAATTATTCAGAATTCATTGAATTCGAGATTCAGGATGTAGTTTCTAAAAACGTAAAACGCTGCGTTGCTCAATCCGGTTACACAGCCGAAGAACTCAGTTACCGCACAAATCTTTCTGTTGCGACCATCAATCGCCTCAAGGCTGGTCAGAATCTCTCAATTCACGGCATCTGTGCTCTGGCCGAAGCCTTGGGAAAAGACTGGAGAGTATTTTTTGCGTAAATGCCGCGTAGGACTATCACTATTTGATAGTACTGCAACTTATTATTGGTCTGTGCAGGAGGTAAGTAATGATTAAGTTTTTGATTGGTGTTTTTTTCTGGTTGTTTGTTATTCCATCTGTGATTTTTTCGCTCTGGGCTTATTTTGATGACAAGAAAAATGCAAAAAATCGTAAGCAGCCCAAGCCCCTTACACATGCTCAGATGATGGCACTCCTTGAGCCGGATGGGCTCAATTCACTTCAGCACAAGCCAGCTGCGGCCAGGCCCGAAACCAAGCCTGCCGCAGAACTTGCTCCTCGTCCTGAACCTCGCCACACAGAACAGACTCAGCAGGCTACAGTAAAGAGTAAGCCTCACGAAGTTCAGACAATCACTCTTAAAAGAGAAATTTATTACTAGACAATATGTAGTGCCATCCAGTTTGTAAAAACGTGGATTTAGCTCCAAAATAGTTAATGACTAAATTAACAGTATGGGCATTACCTCATACAAAGTGGAGGCACTACATGGAAATTATAACACGAAACGAAAAGATTTTGTACGTAGGAATTGATGTTCACAAGGACACCTATTCACTTTGCTGCTTTGACTTTTTCAGGAATGAGCTTTCTGATGAAATGACAATCAAGGCAACAACGAAAGCTGTAATAAAATACCTGGAGGCAATAAAGAAAAAGCACAAGGAAGAAATACTGTTCACCTGCGGCTATGAAGCAGGTCCTACTGGTTACGGACTTTGTCGTGGGTTACAAAAGGCTGGTTATGGATGCGTAGTTATGGCACCAACAACAATGTCGAATCCTGATGGAAAGAAACAGGTAAAAACTGACAGAATTGATGCGAGGGCAATCGCAAGAATCCTTGCATACAAATCTTACAGTCAGGTTCATCTTCCGAGTGAAGAAATGGAGGCTCTAAAGGAATATACAAGAGCAAGAGATGCAAAGAAGAGAATGTTCAAAAAGGCAAAGCAGGAACTTCTTTCTTTTCTGCTCAGAAACGGAAGAACGTATCCAGAAAGCGGAAATTACTGGACTGAAAAATTCTTCAAATGGATAAAGACGGTTCAGTTTTCAGAAAAATGGATGCAGGAAGCTTTTAATGAGTATCTTGCAGAAGTTTACAGTCTGAAAGCAAAAATCGAATTGATGGATGCAAGAATCAGGGAAATAGCTGAGCTTGAAATAGTCAAGGACAAAGTTGATAAGCTTATCTGTTTTTCCGGGATAGATGTGATTACGGCTGTGGAGACTGTGGTTGAAATAAATGATTTTTCAAGATTTGCGACGGCGGCACAGTTTGTAAGTTATCTTGGTCTTTGTCCTGGAGAAAATTCCAGCGGGAAGACTAAAAATATGCTTTCGCTGACGAAAGCCGGGAACAAGCGAGTAAGGGCTTTGTTCTGTGAGTCGGCGAAGGCAATAAAAAGGACGAATCCTTACGGAGAAAAATCCAAAAGGATTCTTGAAAGGCAAAAGAATGCAAGCCCTGAAATCGTAGCGTATGCTGACAAGGCAACGAAACGAATCAGAATAAAGATGAATCATCTGGAGGAACGAGGTAAAAATTACAACGTTTCTTCTGCGGCTGGTGCGAGAGAACTTGCTTGTTTTGTTTGGGGAATGATGAACGACAAAATTGCCTGATTTATCATTCATATCTTAAAGGCGTAAAATAAAGAAAGGGCGGAGGAAACGAGGCATGATTCAGTTATCTTCGTTCCCCCTATGGGCTAAACAGAAATAAGTTTCTGCGAACTCCCGTTCCTAGACAGAAAGAACTTTTGGCGGATCATTGACCTGTCGGTAATGGTAGAAACAAGTTTCAACCTAAATCCACGAATATCAGGATGGTCTAGTGCCGAAAATCTCGATTTCTAAAGCCTTTTCTTTTTTTTT
>JAEEGL015404385.1_pt1 | contig 19136 bp, 12 predicted proteins | sample 9134231 | NCBI WGS metagenome assembly JAEEGL01 (sample SAMN16246548, study PRJNA631951) | gut metagenome | biome: gut microbiome; feature: rumen; material: fiber-attached | host: Bos | place: Iran: Karaj | collected 2018-10 | reverse complement strand
TCGTCGCTGACTGCCAGAATCTGAGCGGAAAGCAAAGCGGCATTGACTCCTCCGTTGATCGCGACCGTTGCCACCGGAATCCCGGAGGGCATCTGAACAGTCGAAAGAAGGGCATCAATGCCGTCTAAAGTGTTTGATTTACAGGGTATTCCTATCACAGGAAGAATGGTATTCGCCGCCAGTGCACCGGCCAGATGCGCCGCCATCCCTGCCGCAGCAATAATGACGCCGAAGCCGTTTTCCGCAGCATGCTGTGCGAAGTCCGCTGCCTCCGCCGGGGTCCTGTGCGCAGAGTATACATGGATCTCAAACGGGATTTCCAGCGCTCGCAGCGTATCCACCGTTTTCTGAATCACTGGCAGGTCGCTGTCGCTTCCCATCACGATACCGATTTTTTTCATCTGTTACCTCCAAAAAACATAAAGGCGCAGTTAAAGCGTGTCGTTTTAACTGCGCCCAGACGGTCGGCAAGAAGGATATCCTTCTTCGGAATTGCCTGCTCCCTTACAGTGCTCTGTAAATCCGTCAGTCACAGGTATCCCTTGAAATTACAGGATTATTATGACATACGGCCGGATCGCTTGTCAAGAAAACATCATCCCGAAGAAAGAGATTTGTCAATAGTGCAAGAAGCATTTCCCGGAATTCCTTTTATCGGCCGTTCAATTTGTGCATAACCCACATCCGTTACTCGATACGGTCCGGAAAATCAAACATATATGCCCCCGAAGCATTGATGATCTGCGTATCCCCGCATCGGAAGCAGCGTTCAAAACTGCTGGTATAACTCTTGTGGACATGTCCGTGGACCAGCACGGCAGGCTTGTACTCCTCGATCAGCTTCAGGAAGGCCTCATATCCCCTGTGGGAAATATAATCCTCGTCTCCGTAACCTCGTACCGGTGCATGCGTCAGTACGATGTCTACCCCGCCGGCTCTGCGGATCTTTCCGCGCAGCCTGCGGATCCTGCGTTCCATCTGTCTCTCACTGTAAGAACAGAATCCTTCGTTATAGATCATCGTTCCGCCTAGTCCAAGAATGCGCAGCCCTTTTACCGTCACCAGTCTGTCTTCCACACAATCGCAGCCTTCCGGCGGATTCTTCAGATATCCGCGGTCGTGGTTTCCATAGATATAGAGAAGCGGACGGTTTGCCATCGTGACGAGGAAACTCAGATACTCCGGTCTGAGATCTCCTGCGGAGAGGATCAGATCGATTCCCGCCAGTTTTCCGGGCTGATAATAGTCCCACAGCGCCTTACTCTCTTCATCAGAGACCGCAAGAATCCTCACAGCTTCTCCTCCTCTTTCAAAGGCGGGATCTGGTAACGGTATACTCCGAGAATCCGAACAACGTTCTTGTCCGCTTCCCGCAATTCGTCAAACCCCGGAATCTTTCCGTCTATATTCTCACAGAGCCAGTCCATAAACATGATCTCTTCCGGATCCATGCTTCTTTTCGCCGGATTTCTTTTTTCTCCGCTCTGATCGATAATCTCAGTCCGAAAGGGTTCTGTGTTCCCGTCGATGATTCCTTCGCGAAGGCGCTCTGCAAGAAAACGGACACCAGCCGGTATCGAATCACTGAACTGGAGATCGATCACTCCGCTCTTGATCCCCCACCAATAGCTGACCGCTTTTTCAGACGGGGTTCGGATCCATGTTCCCTCCGATACGCTTTTCAGAACGCTTTCATAGAAACTTCCGAAATTCCAGCATGGAACTGCAAGCGGCAGCATACTCCCGTCTTCATTCAGTTTATACGTTCCCCATTCCAGATCCCAGTGTGAATTCCGGAGGTTGGATGCATCCCGGTTCGAAATCACCCGGATCCCGGATTCCCGAAGTTTATCCGCCGGATTGCCCGGCAGACATGACCATTCCAGAACGACCCGTGCCCGCGGATTCGTCATACGGGCTCCGAGGGCAAATGCATTGATTTCAGCAATCGTTCCATAGATCGGGAAATTCGCTATATATCCGATACGGTCATCTTCCGTCATAGCCCCGGCTATTGCTCCGGTAATGAATTTGCACTCGTACAAACGGCCGGAATATGTCCGTACCCCGGTATAGGGGAGCGACATCGCACAGTTGAGAACGATAAGACCGCTGTGCATCGCCGCGATTTTTCGGCTTGCGTCAATCATGGTCGGAACTGTGGCAAAAATTACATCTGCTCCATCAGCAACGGCTTCTTCCATACAGGCAAAGGAATCTTTCTCTCCTGTCCGGTATACCCGGGTATCGATGATGCTTCCGAGTTTTTCCTGAACATACTGTCTTCCGTGTTCATGGGACCGGGTCCAGGTTCCTTCATCCCCGTATATGAATGCAGCGGTCACATGCTTATCCCGGATAGGAGCAAGAAGCTTCGAGACAATGCTTTTCTGTTTGTTTTCCTCCGTCACGACCTCAAGGCCTCCTCTGCGGATATAATCCTTGATGTCCGGGAGAAGCGCCGTCAAACTCTCATCCAGTTTTGCCGTGCTCAGGTCACGGATATCTGCAAGTGTAAACACACTCAGCCAGACGAGGAGTGCCTCTGCCGGTGTAGCTTCTTCTTTTTCACGGTTTTTCCACACACGTGCATAGGAACTCTTGAAAAATGAGAAAGCAGAAAGGAAACGCTTTCTCTCTTCCTCCGTCCAAACGTGATCGCTCTCCAGACCAAGTTCCGCCTGCAGTCTTCTATACTCCCCCGGAAAACGGAAAACCAGACCGTATATACCGGAAAGGGCATAAAAATCCACGAACTCGTAATAGCGCTGGACAACTTCATCATCCGAATAAGCCGGAAGCAGCCTTGTTACATATCCGGGGATGGTGGGTGCACCATAGCTGAGCAGTACACTTGTACGTTTGTTGCCTTCCTGAACATAGAAGCGGCCCAGATACTCATAACACTGGATCGGATCCCGGATCCCTTCATCACTGAGATGGGCCTCGCACAGATCGATCCACTTTATGGCAAATTCCGTCTCTGAACCGAGAAGAGGCATAAAATTCCCGGCCAAAGCCGAGATCCTTCCCTCGGTTTTTGTCCCGGCAATCAGGTCGGATGGAATGTTGACGAGTCCGATATCCACCTGATCCAGAACATCTCCCGGATGAACGATATAGTCGAGCGCAGGCGGATAGGGATACTCACCCCGTGAAACGGCAAGCTTATAATAGTTTTTTCCCTCGCTCAGCGCAGAAGTGTATTGCGCAATCGCTTCTTTTCGGCTCATGTATAATTCTCCCTGAATACGCAGCCCGCAAATCTGGCCGGAAGCCGGACCCGCGCCTGAGGTTTATCTCTTCATACAGTTTATTATAGTATGGCTATGGTACTGTTTTCAAGCCCGGAAACCTGCTGCCGCAAAAGCAGGGTCAGATGTATGCGTATTCCGCTCTTCCCCCTCATTTGGACATATCAAATGTATCGTACCCGAACTGCTCCCGCAGCAGTTTATACCGTTCCACATAGTCACCGTCCCGGAGACGCCAGTGATTGAGTCCGATGAAGACCCAGCTGAAATCGCACTCGCACTCCGGATGCAGACGCATGAATTCCTCTTTCTGGTCTGCGGCGGATTCAGCGACCGTGCAGTACAGGCGCTCCAGGCTGTCCAGTCCGTACAGAGGCGTTATATCCGTTGCTCCGATCCTTGCCTCATCATAAAAATACAGGTGTTTCAGGTTTTTGCAGTTTTCAAGAGGAGAAAGGTCTGTTACAAGCGTCCGGAACAGTTCCAGAAATTCAAGATCCGGGCAGTTCGCCAGCGGACTGATATCGTCGATATAGGTGATGGAAAAGACCGCCACTTCGAGCTTCGGCATATAATTGACGAAATCAATATTTGTTATGCTGTTGTGCCCGATATCGATATAGCGCACGTCCGTGCAGTATTTCAGATCTTCCGTATTGCGGTCACGCAGTGTCCCTGTAGCCCAGATCTTTTCCGTATCGGTCAGGCAGTTATAGGTAGCATAGGTGCCGTCCCCGCACAGGCCGTAATTCCCGAACCAAACCCTCCATACCACCTTGATCTCCGGAAACTCATCCCGCAGAGACGCCATACAGGCGCTGGTCGTTCCGCAGTCATCCAGTTTCAGATAGTTCAGTTCCTTCATAAACGGAAGGATCGTGCGAAAACACTGCAGCCCTTCATCTCCGATATGCCTCTCACGAACATATTCGATCCGCTCATCCGCCGTGGAAAGCACCTTTCCGAACAGAAGAAAACGATAATCGATCCGCGTAACCGGCAAGCGTTCTTCCAGAATACCCACATCCTCCAGCTTCAGTTCCGAAAGGAAGACCGGGCCTGAAAAGGACTGCTTAATCAACGCCGGGTCCTCGAAATCCGAATCCTCCTTCATAAGCGTAACAGCACGAAGCCGCTCCAGCTTTCCGAGTTCGATTGCCGCGTGTTCCGTCTCTTCCTGCGTCAGTTCAGACAGATCCAGTTCTTCCGTATCAAGTGGGATCTCCCTTTCGAACAGGAAGACCTTATACTCGATCGCGGCAGAGGGGAAGGCTTCCCGAAGGATCTCCACATCCCGTATTGAAAAATCCGAATCATCAGCAAACCGGATCGTTTTCAGGTCCGGAAGTTTCTCCCGGTTCTCTGAAAGGGCTCGGACAAAGTCATTTCCCTCCAGTGCGAGCGTCTCCGTGTCCGGCATCAGTTCGAGACATTTCCCTTCCGGAGAGGAAAGCACGACTGTTTCCGGTTCTGCCTCCGACACAGTCTCCGGTATTCTGATTTCCGTTTCCAGACTCTCACTCTCTGTTTCGCTTTTGCCGCACGCGCTCATTCCTATGCAGAAAACAAGCATCAGAATGATCGCCGCCTTCTCCAGTCGTTTCTCCATGATTACACTGTCCCGATTCAAAAGATATTTGTATTATAGCGGTTTTCTCCCTGCTTATCAATGTCAGTCTTTCCTTGTAAAACTCCCTTCTATCCTGTAAACTGTAGGCAGCGAGGTGATGGCATGTCGCATTCAAGCATCCGGACGATCCGCTATCCGAACGGAGAGATCCAGCGTATACAAACCGTAATCTTCGAGCGCTGGGAACAAGCGGAGTTCTATACCCCTGCCTATTCCGAGCGCTCCTTTCCCCTTCTGTGCGATCTGTATAAAAACTATATCATTCCCCGCTGTCCCTGGATCTTCGGACAGCTTGTTCTGTTCCGCCTGCCTGACGACCTTCCCGTTCCGTTTCCCATGGACACGGCACGTTTTGGAACTGTCGCAGACCCCCTGAGTACCGCTGCGATCGCTTTTCGCCGTGCTGTCACGATCATTGGAGGAAAACCCGTCTTCACCGACCGCCGCGTACACAGATTCTGGTCAGAGCTGGAGGCGCGGAACTGCATACGGATCCTTTCCGGTTATCTGCCCAATACCACCATCCTGCCAGTTCGCAACAGCTGCGGTTTTCTCTCTGAAGCCGCTGTCCCGGCACTTGTAAACTCCTCTTTTTTCACTATGGACCGCTTTGACTGTCCCAGTGTGTACGATGCCATCGGCATCCCTCTTGGTCTTCAGGTCCGGGATGGCTGTGTTCTCTCCCCTCCCCAGTATGACCGGGAGGCGCTGCTTGTAAAGAAAAACGGTTCTGTTTCCATAGCCATACCGAAGCTTACCGATCTGAACATTACGGTCGGAGATCTATTTCTTGACCCCGGTAAAAACGCTGCAGTCTATGCCAGGCCGGCTTTCCGAAAAAGTCCTGCTCACGACGGTGTTGACCTCATCATTATCGGAACACGTGTCGCTGCAGTCCATTCTGGAGGAAGCTCCCATGTCCCGGCTTCCGGCTTCGTGCTCTCTCTTCCCGGAAAATGCAGAGTGATGCCGGGCGAAACCGTGGTGTATCACGGATTAGAGGATATCCTGTTCGGGATCCAGGTAGGCAACAGTGTCGTCATCAATGGAGAAAAGACAGAGCATTTTCGTTCTCCCTTCTACAACATACGCCGGCTATGGAGCACTTCCTATCCTCCGAGCCTTTATCCTCTTGATTATCAGCGCGACCGGGCTCCGCGTATTGCGCTCGGGGAAGACGGGAGCGGACGTCCCATGCTCGTCTGGGCGGAAGGGGCCGGGAAACTGCACTACACTCCGGGAAAAGACAGCTGCGGCGCCTCCCTTTCGGAGATGGCAGAACTCTGTTCTTCCCTCGGGATGGTAAATGGAGTGAACCTCGACGGAGGCGGTTCTGCTCAGATCCTTCTGGATGGCCAACGGTCTCTTCTGATCTCCGACAGGAAACCGGACAACAGCGAGGCTGAACGGGCCGTCCCCGCAGCCATAATGTTCAGGTAGTCCCATCTGCTCGTCTCTTCTGCTCTTCAGACCTCTTCGCAAAATGCTGAGCCTGTATGATTCTTTCTCCTGTCCTCCTGTTCTTTTAACACTTAAATAAACAGTTCGAAAAAGATTGATTTTGTCTTATTTATCCGATATAATAAAAGCAGCTGAATAATCAGTAATAATCATAGAATTATGGAGGATCATTATGGATTTCGACAAACCGAAACTGAACAAGATTTTTCAGATAGGCATTCTTGTCAAAGACCTGGATAAGGCCAAGAAGATTTATGAAGAAGTATTTGGGATCGGCCCCTGGAGTGAACCCGGCATCATGAGCGGTAAAAAGATGGAACTCTATATCAACGGTGAACGTTTCACCGACGATTTCTTCAAAGTCTCCATGCTCCATCGCTATGGCTTTGAGATCGAAATGATCGAGCCGATTGGTGACACGCCTCTGAAGGAGTGGGTCGACAAGCACGGCAGCGGTCTGCATCATATCGATTTCCGTCTTGATGACGGCGACTATCAGGGTTTCCTCGAGAAAGCGAAGGAAATCACCGGCAAGGACACCTGGCTCCGCGGTACCGGCTTCGGCGGCCGTATGGACTTCTCCTATCTCGACATGACCGAGGAACTCGGCATGTATGTGGAAGTCAAACCTGCCCGTCCCGGAGAAGACAGGCCCGGCTTTGATTACTGAGTATTCTTTCTTATCCTTTTTGCCATTATCCGGCGGTTCATTCCGCCGGATTTCTTTTTTATTTTGGCTTTTTAACTAAAAAAACAAGCATACTTTTGTTGAAAAAGCCAAGGTTCTGTTGTAGAATACTGCCAGAATCACAACGTATAGAACGGATGAACCATATGGACCTCAAAAAACTGTTTTCCGCAAGAGATGTCACGGTCGGAAGACCGTGGAAGCGAATCGTGGAACTTGCTCTCCCTCTGCTGATCGGAAATATCGCCCAGCAGCTGTATAATACCGTAGACACTATTGTCGTGGGCAAATATGTGGGAGACGATGCCCTTTCCGCCGTAGGTGCTGCGGGACCGGTCATCAACATGATCTTTATCCTGTTCATCGGTGTCGCAACCGGTGCAGGGATCCTGGTGTCCCAGCGTTTCGGAGCCAAAGACCGGGAAGGACTCTCCAAAGTCATCGGAAACTGCATCACGCTGACTTTGATTGCCTGTCTCCTGACCACAGCCATCGGTCTCCTGCTTGTACTTTGTCCCTTGTTCGGTGGAAAAGATATTCTTCAGCTCATGCGTACTCCGGAAGGTCATATCTACGAATGGTGCCGTCAGTATCTGATCGTGATCTTCATCGGCGTGACAGGAAATATCTTTTATAATATCCTTGCAGGAATCATGCGCGGTCTGGGCGACAGTGTGTCCTCCCTTCTTTTCCTGCTGCTTGCCTGCGGACTCAACATCGGGCTGGATATCTGGTTCGTCGCCGGCCTGAAGCTTGGTGTTTTCGGCGTCGCTCTTGCGACCATCATTGCCCAGTCCGTCTCTGCCTGTGCCTGCGCCTTCAAACTTTTCCGCATGAAAGAACTGTTCAGCGTCACGAAGAAGGAACTGATGCTGAACCGGCAGCTGGCTTCCAGTATTCTTGCGCTCGGTCTGCCCAGCGGCATCACCCAGGGAATTTTCTCCATGTCTGCCCTTCTCGTTCAGTCTCTGACAAACAGCATGGGTCCGACCGTCATTGCGGCAAACGTCGTTGTGATGCGGATTGACGGCTTCGCCATGCTCCCCTGCTTTTCCCTCGGAAACTCCATGACGACGTATGCAGGTCAGAATTTCGGAGCCAAAAAGCTGGAACGCCTGGAGACCGGATCCCGCCAGGGCATCCTGGTGGCATTTCTAACTTCTTTTACGCTCACCAGCATCACTCTGCTTCTCAGCCGCCCGCTTGCCAACATCTTCACAGATACGCAGAGACTCATCGATATGTCTGTGAAGATGCTCCGCATTCTCGCCCTCGGTTATCTTGTCATGGGCATGAGCCAGACGATCCAGGGTTTTCTCCGCGGTGTCGGCGATACGAAGACCCCCATGTGGATCGGCATTACAACGCAGGTGATCCTGCGCATCCCGTTCGCCTATCTTCTGGCCAGACTTACCGCTACAGAAGAGTATCCGAACGGCCAGTGTGAAGCGCTTTTTCTCTCTCTCGTAATCACCTGGGTCATTGGATTCTTCCTCAATCTCATTGCCTATTCCCGCTGTCGGAAGAAACTCCGCGCCAACGCCGGTGACGACTGGCAGCTTGTCTATGAGACGGCAGAAGCTGCCTCACGTGCTGACTGATCCCGCTCCTCTGCAGATGTTCATGCAGCTGTTGAACTTCCTGCAGGCATTCCCGCCGGGACTGTGATGAGATACAGTTACCTGAAGATCCCATTTATCTGAAAACGGAGGAACAATATGAATTCGGCTGTAGAACTGTTCGGAAGTATGGTATTCAATGAATCGGTCATGCAGGCACGCCTTCCGCAGGAGGTTTTTGAGCGTGTCTGTCATGTTATGAACGAGGGAAAGCGCCTGAGCCGTGATCATGCCGCGATCGTAGCGGAAGCCATGAAGAACTGGGCCGTGGAAAAAGGCGCCACTCATTTCACGCACTGGTTCCAGCCGATGACTGGCATGACCGCCGAAAAGCACGACAGTTTTCTCTCTCCTGCCAAGGGCGGAAAAGCTATTGCGGAATTCTCCGGAAAAGAATTGATCCAAGGAGAACCGGACGCCTCCAGTTTTCCTTCGGGCGGTCTGCGCGCCACCTTTGAGGCACGCGGATATACGGCTTGGGATCCCACTTCTTATGCCTTCATCAAAGACGGGGTACTTTATATTCCCACCGCGTTCTGTTCCTACGGCGGGCATGCACTCGATAAAAAGACTCCATTGCTCCGTTCCATGGAAACACTCAACCGGCAATGTCTGCGTATCCTGAAACTCTTCGGCAACGACTCTGCAGCTTCCGTCAAAGCCACAGCCGGTGCTGAGCAGGAGTATTTTCTGATCGATCGGGAAGTCTATTCCCGCCGCAGGGACCTGATCTATACCGGCCGCACCCTCACCGGCTGCAATCCGCCCAAAGGGCAGGAACTCTCCGATCATTATTTCGGGACTATCAAGCCGCGGGTAGCCGCCTTTATGCGGGAGGTCGATGAAGAGCTGTGGAAGCTCGGCGTTCCGGCCAAAACCGAGCACAATGAGACCGCTCCCGCGCAGCATGAGCTCGCCGCCGTTTATTCCACCGTCAATATCGCCGCGGATCACAATCAGCTGATCATGGAACTCCTTCAGAAAATCGCTAAGAAGCACGACATGGTCTGTCTTCTCCATGAAAAGCCCTTTGAAGGCATCAACGGAAGCGGCAAACATAACAACTGGTCCCTGATGACCGACACAGGCGTGAATCTGCTGGAGCCCGGAGAGACCCCATATGAAAACGCCCAGTTTCTCCTTTTCCTTTGTGCCGTGATCCAGGCCGTCGATGATTATCAGGACATGCTCCGGCTTTCCGTTGCCTCCGCTTCGAATGACCACCGCCTCGGGGGGCTGGAAGCGCCGCCGGCCATCATCTCGATCTTTGTCGGTGATGAACTGGAAAAACTGCTGGCCGCGATCGAGAACGATGAGCTATACAGCAGCCGTGAAGCCGAGCAGATGCGCATCGGTGTCCATGTTCTTCCCAAATTCCCCAAAGATATGACCGACCGCAACCGTACCTCGCCGTTTGCATTTACAGGGAACAAGTTTGAGTTCCGCATGCCTGGGTCTGCTCTGTCTATCTCCGGGCCGAATGTTGTGCTGAACACGGCGGTCGCAGAATCTCTGCGGCAGTATGCTGATGAACTGGAACAGCGCGGGGATGATTTTGAAACGGCGCTGCACCAGCTCATCCGGCGAGTGATCCGGGAACACAAGCGGATCCTCTTCAACGGGAACGGATATACGGAAGAATGGGTGCAGGAAGCCGCCGCACGCGGTCTTATGAATCTGCCGTCCACCCCGGATGCCGTTCCTGCTTATCTGGCGGAGAAGAACATCACCCTCTTCACGCGTCACCAGGTCTTCACCAGGGAAGAACTCTCCGCCCGCCATGATATGAAGCTCGATTTATACAACAAAGTGATTCATATCGAAGCTGCGACGATGATCAGTATGCTTCGCAAGGATATCCTCCCCGCCGTCAGCCGTTTCTCCGGCGCGCTTGCTGAAAGCGGCAGCTGTAAAGCTTCTTTCTGTCCCGGTGCGGATACTTCCTACGAAACATCCACCGTTATGCGGCTCAGTTCTCTTCTGGCTGACGCGGCGAATGCTACGCAGACCCTGGAGCACGATCTGGCCGAGTCTGACCGTCTCTCTGAAGTAAAAGAACTTGCCGTATTCTGCCGTGACAGGATCCTTCCCGACATGAACGCTCTCCGTGCCCTTGCCGATGAGATGGAAACCATGACCGACAAAGAGGCTTGGCCATATCCTTCCTACGGAGATCTGCTCTTCAGCGTAAACTGACCGTTTTCCAGAAACTTTACGCATCCTTTTTCAGGGCTTTCTCATTCACTCGATCCTGCAGATCGGAAAGGAGAAGCGGATTGGACCTTTCTTTTTTCATCAACAGTCTGTTTCTTGGCATCGGCCTTGCCATGGATGCTTTTTCCGTCTCCGTGGCCAATGCGATCAGCAACCCGTCCATGAAAAGAAACCGTATGTTCGGGATCTCCGGCTGTTTTGCTCTGTTCCAGACAGCCATGCCCCTGCTCGGCTGGCTCTGCGTCCGCTTCATCAGCGAACTCTTTCGTTCCTTCAGCCGCCTTATTCCATGGATCGCACTGATTCTTCTTCTCTTTCTCGGCGGAAAAATGCTGCTGGAGGGACTGCAGAAGAATAAAAATGACTCGTGTGAACCGGTCGTTCTTTCGACTGGTGCTCTTCTTCTTCAGGGTATTGCTACCTCCATCGATGCCGCCTCGACCGGGTTTGTGATATCTGATTATCCGTTCCCTTATGCACTGACAGCTTCCCTGATCATCGGGGCCGTGACACTGCTTATCTGTCTGGGGGGGCTTCTTCTCGGCAGGCGTTTCGGGAACCGGCTTTCCAAGCATGCTTCGATTCTGGGCGGAACCATTCTGATCGCCATAGGCATTGAGATTTTTCTCAAGGGAATTCTCTAACGTTTTTTCTCTTCATTCTTGCGCTTGAAAGAACTCGTTTTTCTGTTTCTCAAAAATTCTTTAAAAGATTTGAAGTTTCTATGCTCCGGTGCTATAATACCGCCATACTGATATGAAAGGAACATGACCCATGGCTGCAAACGGCAATCCAAAGGCCTCTCTCTCCGAAGTGCTTGAGAAGGTCCATGCGATTTTTGCGGAGGAACTCCAGCTCGACCCCTCTGCATTCAGCGACAGCGACGATCTTTCCACCGGGCTTGGGCTGGACAGCCTTGCCATCTACAGCGCCATCACCGAAATCGAAGATACTTACCAGATCGTTCTGAACGACTCGGATGTCTCCGGGATCTCAACGATCAGCGGGCTTGCCCGGCTTGTTTTCGATCGTATGAACGGTACAGCCTCCGCTCCTTCCTCTGCCGCGGAAGCACCGGTACGGGAATACCACCGGCTGACGGATTTCGCCGAGAGTCCTGAATATCTCGGGCTGAAAAAGAGAATGGCTGAAACTTTCCATGACGGGTTCAATCCCTATTTTGTTCCCCATGACAGCCTGATCCGGGATACAAGTGTGGTGAACGGGAAAGAGGTCATCAACCTCGGCTCCTATAACTATCTCGGCATGTCCGGGCATCCGGAAACGATGCAGGCTGCGATCGACGCCATCAAAAAATACGGCACCTCCGCCAGCGGGAGCCGGACGCTCGCCGGAGAGAAAACGCTCTATCAGCAGCTGGAGAAGTCGATCGCCGACTGGAAACATACAGAAGACGCCATCGTCTGCACCGGTGGATGGGCAACAAACCTCACTTTTCTCAGCAGCTTCATGCATGACGGTGATTTCATCGTTTACGATGCACTGTCCCATAATTCCATTGCGGAGGGTGTAGCTCTTTCCAAAGCCGAGAGCAAGGCTTTTCCGCACAATGATCTTCAGGCTCTGGAAAGCATCCTGCAGAGAGTGCAGGATAAATACAACAAAGTCCTGATCGTAGTGGAAGGCGTATACAGCATGGACGGGGACATCGCTCCGATTCCGGAATTCGTCCGCCTGAAAAAAGTCTACAAATGCTTCCTTATGGTCGATGAAGCACACTCGGGCGGTGTGATCGGCGATCATGCCGGCGGCTGTGATGATTACTTCCATCTCGACCCTCATGACATCGACATCAAATACGGAACTCTTTCCAAAGCGCTCGGAACCTGCGGCGGTTACATTGCCGCCGATAAGGAAATCGTGGAATATCTCCGGTATTTTATGAGCGGCTTTGTTTTCTCCGCCGGCATTTCTCCACCGCTTGCCGCCGCCTGCATGAAAGCGATCGAAATCATCCGCCGGGACAACAGTGCCGCCACAAAGCTTCATGAAAACATCCGTTATTTTGTACGCCGCTGCAAAGAGGAAGGCATGAACACCTGTCTGGCCGGTGAAAGTGCTGTCGTCCCTGTCCTGATCGGTTCGGATCAGGATGCCGCACGTCTTTCCGCAGAACTCCTTGATGAAGGCGTCTTCGTCCCGCCGGCTATGTATCCGGCCGTCCCCATCGGAGAGAGCCGTCTCCGCTTCACCATTTCCGCCACCCACAGCATTGAACAGCTGGAAAAGGCCGTCTCATCTCTTGCCAAACTCATGCATGAAGAAGGGTTCCTGAAATGAAAACAGTTGCCGTTGTGACCGGTGCCAGTTCCGGGATCGGCCTTGCCGTTTCAAAGCAGCTCCTTTCACGGGGATATACGGTGTACGGTCTCTCCCGCCGAGGCACTTCCGCCGAGGGTGTGATTCCGCTGGCTGCGGAGATCACCGACGAAAACGCTGTTAAAGCAGCCATCGGCTCCGTTTTTCAAAAAGAAGGACAAATCGATCTGCTGATCAACAATGCCGGCATGGGGATCTCCGGACCGGTGGAGTTTACGGAAACGGAAGACATGAAGCGGATCATGGATGTCAATTTCTACGGGCAGGTCTACTGTGCCAAAGCCGTTCTTCCGTATATGCGCGCCAGGAGAAGCGGACGGATCGTCTGCACAAGTTCTGTAGCAGCCCCGATCGCGATTCCCTATCAGGCCTTTTATTCCACCAGCAAAGCAGCCGTAAGCGCCATGGCCCTCGCTCTGCGGAATGAAGTAAAGTCTTTCGGGATCGATGTCTGCGCCGTGATGCCGGGTGATGCAAGCACCGGATTCACAGATGCCCGGAAAAAACAATCTGCCGGCGATGCGATCTATACCCATAACCAGTCCGCCGTTGCCGCCATGGAAAAAGATGAGCGCAGCGGCATGACCCCGGATGATGTGGCTGCTGTAATCGTAAAAGCCGCTACTGTGAAAAATCCGAAACCTCTTTTCACAGCCGGCGCCAAATACAAGGTCTTCGTCGTTCTCTTCAAAATTCTCCCCTACCGGCTTGCCTACTGGATCGTCGGAAAAATGTACAGCTGAACGAGAAAAACCGCCCGTTTGGGCGGTTTTTCTTATTTATAAAACTCTCAGAAAGGCCTCTCGTCGGAAGTGAGATCAATCCAGTCGCACTCAGCCTTGCTGAGTTTGATCTCCATCGTGGAGAGGGTGGACATCAATTCGTCATGATTGCGGGCCCCGATGATCGGCATGACATCCAGCTCGCCGGACATCGTATAGGCCATGCAGACCTGCGGGATCGTGAGCCCCTTGGCTTTCGCCAGTTCGGCTGCGCGCTCCATACGCGTGAAATTGTCCGGATAGCAGTAACCGATCTTTACGCCGCCGGGAACGCTGTCCGGATCCTTTTCAAACTGCTCACGGGTAAACCGTCCGGTGCAGAACCCGCCGGAAAGAGCCGAATAGGAAGCACAGGAAATCCCCTGCCCGACCAGATATCTGATCGCGTCCTTATATTTCGGACCGGAGAGAGAGCCGCTGCCCTGCATGAACGGATCACCAACCATCTCTGCGAGGGAATAATGCTCCTCCACGATACCGAAACCCTGCAGGCCGTGCGCTTCCGCGTAGTCGTTTGCTTCCTTGATGCGGTCGTACTGCCAGTTGGCGGCCCCGAACACTTTCACCAGACCCTGCTTCTTGAATTTGTTGAAAGTCTCAATGATCTCGGCAACTGATGTGTTGGGGTCATCGCGGTGCAGATAAAGCACGTCGACATAGTCAGTATGCCACTTTGTCAGCGAATCATGCAGCTCGGATTCCATATCATAGGAATGTACTGCCGTTCTCTGCAGGAAGGGCTTCATGTCGAAGTAGCGGGGATGACCGCACTTGGTAGTGATGACGTAATCCTCTCTCTTGAGTCCCCTGCTCTGGACCCACTTGCCGAGAGCGATCTCCGTGGAGCCTATGCGCGGGAAGCCGTAGCTGTGGGCCGCGTCGATGACATTGACGCCCTGTTCCCAGGCATCATCGAGTTTGGCAAACTCCTCATCGCCGCCTTCCGGCGTATTGATGGTCATCGTTCCGATGATGAAGCGGCTGCATTTTTTGTCCAGGCCTTTGATCTTGGTGTATTCCATGTTCCAATCTCCTTGTTTTTTTTGTAGGTATCCGACAGAATTATTCTATCATAAATAGCCGCTTTGTAAACAAAGAAATCAGAAACGATACACGCTCATGCCGAAACTGCACGCTCTTCGATCCTCTTTTTTGAAAAGAAGAAAAGACTCAGCAGGAAGGAGAGCGCAACACAGGCTGCGCACCCCAGGAAGATCCCCGCGAACCCGATCTGGTCCGCAATCGCACCCCATATCAGGCCTCCGAAACCGATTCCGATATCGAAAGCGATCATGTAGGTCGCCACTGCAGCTCCTCTTCTCTTCATCGGGACGCCTCGGACCGCCTGCGCATGGAGCGTAGGGTAGATCGCGCCGTGTCCGAAGCCCGAAACGGCACCTGCGATGAAAAACAGCACCAGATGTCCGGGAGAAAGGAACAGGAGAACATAATTCAAGATTGAACAGAGCAGTCCCGGCAGCAATACTGAGTTCGGTCCGTAGCGGTCGGCTATCCTCCCACATACGATCCTGGCGAGCACGGTCGAAATCGCCTCAAACGTATAAAACAATCCTGCATTCCCGATCCCGATATTCTGCGCGAACAGCACAAGATAGGCAATTTTGGCGCTCATGGCCAGACTGTAGAACAGAGCTGTGAGAAGACAGGGAACTGCTTTTCTTTCAAAAAGATCGGCAATCGATCTCTTTTTCGAACTCTGCAGCTCCTCTTTCGAAACAGAGGCTTCCGGCCCGATATTCAGTGTCTTTTCAAACTGACGTTTCCTGTCGAAGAATCCCTCATCGTCCTCGTAGCGGAAAATAAGCAGAAGTATGAAGGCAGCCGCCATCATCAGCACGGAGAAATAATAAACAGCCGCATAGTTCCCCGCCGCTTGATACAACCACAGCGCAAAGCCCGGTCCGACCGCGGAGGAAAGGCTCTCGACCAGGCCTGAATAGCCGATCCCTTCGCTCATTTTGTTCAGCGGAAGAACATCTGTGACAGCGACAGTAAGCCCGGTGGAAGCCATGGAATAGCCGACCGCCTGCAAAGCTCTGGAAAACGGGAGCTGAGGCAGCCAGGGAACCGTCAGAAGGGCTGTTGCCACAGCGTAAATCACCAGCCCGGAGGTGATGACTTTTCTTCTTCCGTTTCTGTCCAGCAATTTTCCGCTGACGATACGCATGAACACGCCCGTAAATGTGAAGCAGGTCAGCAGAAGGCCTGCATAGGTTGCTGTTCCGCCAAGCGATACTACATACAAGGTCGTTACCGCTGTATGGAAATTCATGCAGCTCGCTACGAAGAAGTTTGCAAATACAATGGCAAAATAGTATTTCGACCAAATCCCGACACTCGGGTTTTCCGATCCTTTCATAGCCTGTCCCTCTATTTCGATCCGGCGAATTGAGTTCTAAACAGAAATCCTCCATTTTACCGGTCGTATCGATGGAGGATTTCAAATCATTCTGTATTTGCATCCATTCCCCTGCAGGAAACCCGCAGGAGGCGGATGCAGCAATTTCTCAGAAGGGTTTTTCGTCAGAAGTAAGATCGATCCAGTCGCACTCCGCCTTGCTGAGTTTTATCTCGAGCGTGGAGAGCGTCGACATCAGTTCTTCATGGTTCCGCGCACCGATGATCGGCATGACATCCAGATTGCCGGACATCGTGTAGGCCATGCACACCTGCGGGACTGTAAGCCCTTTGGCCTTCGCCAGTTCGGCTGCGCGCTCCATGCGTGTGAAGTTATCGGGATAGCAGTAGCCAACCTTCAGGCCGCCGGGAATGCTGTCCGGATCCTTTTCGAACTGCTCGCGCGTGAAGCGGCCGGTGCAGAAACCGCCAGAAAGAGCGGAGTAGGATGCGCAGGAGATGCCCTCTCCCACCAGATATTGGATCGCATCCTTATACTTCGGTCCGGAGAGCGAACCGCTGCCCATCATGAAGGGATCGCCGACCATTTCCGCCAGGGAATAATGCTCCTCCACAATGCCGAAGCCCTGCAGTCCATGCGCCGCCGCATAGTCATTGGCTTCCTTGATGCGGTCCGCCTGCCAGTTCGCCGCGCCGAACACCTTTACAAGCCCCTGTTTCTTGAACTTGTTCAGGGTCTCAATGATCTCGGCGACCGTAGTGCCCGGATCGTCACGGTGCAGATAAAACACATCGATATAATCCGTATGCCATCTGGTCAGCGAGTCATGCAGTTCGGACTCCATATCATAGGAGTGGACTGTAGTCCTCATCAGGAACGGTTTCATGTCGAAGTAGCGGGGATGGGCGCACTTGGTCGTCAGAACGAAGTCCTCCCGCTTGATGCCCCTGTCTCTCCACCATTTTCCGAGAGCGATCTCCGTGGAGCCGATGCGCGGGTAACCATAGCTGTGAGCCGCATCGAGTGCATTCACGCCCTGTTCCCACATGTCGTCAAGAATCCTGAAATTCTCTTCCGGACCATTCGGATCCGTGATGAATGCGGTGCCCATGATAAAGCGGCTGCATTTTTTGTCCAGACCCTTGATTTTGGTATAGTCCATTATTTCTCCTTTTCTTATTTGATCCAGCGTATTTTTGAAACCACTTTTAAAATATATTATTATTATTATAACATCTATCGTAGAAAAATCAAGTCCGTGTTCCTCAAAATTCATTGCATAAATCCGAAAACAGAACATCCTCCTCTCTTTGAACAAAAAAGACATGCCTCCATTTTCGGAATGAAGGCATGTCTTTTGCTGTTTCAAAATGCTGTCTTAAAAAGGACGCTCGTCGGAAGTGAGATCGATCCAGTCGCACTCCGCCTTGCTGAGTTTGATCTCCTGGGTGGAGAGGGTGGACATCAGTTCTTCATGGTTGCGGGCGCCGATGATCGGCATGACATCCAGCTCGCCGGACATCGTATAGGCCATGCAGACCTGCGGGACCGTGAGTCCTTTCGCCGCCGCCAGTTCGGTCGCGCGTTCCATACGCGTGAAGTTATCGGGATAGCAGTAGCCGATCTTCAGATTGCCGGGAACGCTGTCCGGATCCTTCTCGAACTGCTCACGCGTAACACGGCCGGTGCAGAAGCCGCCTGAAAGCGCCGAATAGGAAGCACAGGAGATGCCCTGTCCAACCAGATATTTGATCGCATCCTTATATTTCGGGCCGGAGAGAGAGCCGCTGCCCTGCATGAACGGATCACCGACCATCTCTGCGAGGGAATAATGCTCCTCCACGATGCCGAAACCCTGCAGGCCGTGCGCTTCCGCATAGTCGTTGGCCTCCTTGATGCGGTCGACCTGCCAGTTGGCTGCGCCGAATACTTTCACCAAGCCCTGTTTCTTGAATTTGTTCAGGGTCTCGATGATCTCGGCAACCGTGGTGTTCGGGTCGTCGCGATGCAGGTAAAGCACATCCACGTAGTCCGCATGCCACTTGGTCAGCGAGTCATGCAGTTCGGACTCCATATCGTAGGAGTGGACAGCTGTTCTCTGCAGGAAGGGGTTCCGGTCGAAGTAACGGGGATGGGCGCACTTGGTGGTGATGACGTAATCCTCCCGCTTCAGCCCTCTGCTCTTGACCCATTTGCCGAGGGCGATCTCCGTGGAGCCGATGCGCGGGAAACCATAGCTGTGGGCCGCGTCGATAACATTGACCCCCTGCTCCCAGGCGTCGTCAAGCTTGGCAAATTCCTCTTCCGGACCTTCCGGATCGTGAATGGTCATGGTGCCGATGATGAAACGGCTGCATTTTTTATCCAGACCTTTGATCTTGGTGTATTCCATATTACTGTCTCCTTTTACATGGTTTGCACTTTACCGATAGATCGGCAGAAGCTTCGTATCGATATAGTTCTTGATCAGCAGCAGAGAGGCGATGGGATCGGGTGTACCATCGGATTCCACACTGACCCAGCCCTTGAATTCATATTTCTTGAGAAGCTTCCAGAGCTCTTCGAATTTGACATAGCCGGCACCGAGTTCATAAAACCAGCGCTTGCCGTTCTCATCGAATTCCGCACCGGGTCCGAAGCGTTCCTCATCGGGTGCCTTCTGCTTGTTGGTATCCTTCAGGTGGAAATACTTCACACGCTCATGATACTTATCATAGAACTCCACCGGATCGACGCCCATGATGGAGACCTGTGCAGTGTCGAGGCAG
>JAEEGL015644022.1_pt1 | contig 19137 bp, 17 predicted proteins | sample 9134231 | NCBI WGS metagenome assembly JAEEGL01 (sample SAMN16246548, study PRJNA631951) | gut metagenome | biome: gut microbiome; feature: rumen; material: fiber-attached | host: Bos | place: Iran: Karaj | collected 2018-10 | reverse complement strand
GGTAATGGTGAGTTTGGTAAGATTCCACCAGCAGGTTCATTGATTGAAGTGACTTATATCAGGACTGATGGTATTCAGGGTAATTCAATTGCTACTAATCTTTCATATGTGTTTGAAGATTCAGGTATTGATGAATATGGAAATGATGTGAACCTCAATGATGTTCTCATTGTAGAGACCGTAGCACCTCCTATGCTTGGTAGTGACTTTGAGGATCCGGAATTCACAAAACTCATTGCCCCAAAAGCAAGTAAATCATTTGTCCTGGCAACCCCAGAGAACTATGTCAGTTATCTCTCAAAGTACAACCAGTATTCATTCATATATGCATACAATACAAAGGATGACCCTAATCTTGATGATGACAATGTAATTTATCTGAAAATCATTCCTAACATAAAGAAGAAACTCTCCAACAGTCAGGATTACTTTGAACTCCCTACAAGGGAATTCATCTTGAGTGATACAGAGAAGAATTCAATCATCCAGGCTCTTGATGATTCAGGTAGGATGCTCATCAATTCAGAAGTACAGATAGTTGACCCTACTGTGAAGAAATATGTCATCAATATCATTGTAAGATATTTTGAAGACATTGACAGGACTCTGATACGTTCCAAGATTAGATCACTTCTCAACAGATATTATCTAAATATCAACAGGAATGACATTGTTCCTCTTTCCGACATCATTGCATTAGTGGAAGGTATAGATGGTGTTGACACTTGTGATGTATTCTTCATCAATGAAGAAAATGAAAGGGCGATTATCAATGGTTATTATTATGTCAATGAAACCAGATGGGACGGTCTTGAACAGATAGAGAACCAGAAAAGAGTTGTAGTGGGTTTTGATGAAGACCCAAGAGTAGGATTCGATGATTTTGGAAATCTAAAGATAAATGAATATGAGATATTCATTCCAAAGGGAGGATGGAAAGACAGGGATGGAAACTACTATACCGAGACACCTGAAGACGGTAAACTTGGACCCCTTAATATATTCTTCATAGATAAGGTTGATAATTCATCATATAATCTTAACATGCAGAGAAAACTCAATACACTTCTTAAAAATAATTCTTAATAGATGGATACTTCGAAGAACAATGACATAAACATCCTTAAATATAAGGGATATGATTCCATCTATGATAAGATTAATGAAAGTAGATGGGAAACAAAGCATGAGGGTTACAAATATGAAAAGAACCTGATGGAAAACAACACCAGTAAGTATCTTCAGAAAAACCCTATGATGAGACAATTCTTTCCTTATATGAATAAGATTATGTCTCATCTCATCAATAGTGTAAAGTACTTAAGAAACTTTAACAACTATGCTGTAAGAAAAGATTACAAGAGGATTAACTAATGAATATTAGGAACTTATATTTTTTTGATAGTAATGGTTACAATCTGAACTTTGATTGGAATAACAATGGTTATTGGGAAGGTTATATCTATCTCCCCAAGGTCAGTGTAGGTTTATATACCAATACGACTATCTATGTCCTTGAAGAGGTAAATGGTTCATATTCATTTCCTATAGGTAATTCCAATGAAAAGATAGTATTCCGCTGGGACAGTCTCAATAAGTTTGTGGATGAATTTTTTATGTTCAATTTTGATGAGAACTACATCATCAAGGAAACATCTGCACTTATCTATACCCCAAATGACGGACCTGATTGTAATACACTTATCATAAACAGGTTTGATGAATATGAGATTCCTCTTGAGACCACAAGTTCTTCAAAGGCACTTCCTATCCATGTTGCCTTTATGGCAAATGAAAAATATGATGCAACCACCTATAACAGGACTCTCATTATGTCCTATAACAACAAGATTGTTGCAAAGATAAAGTTCTTTACAGAGACTGTTGAAGAAGATGAGAGACTGAAGATATGGAATGCAAACCTTGGTTATAACATCACTCCTGAAGATGAGATGATTTTCTACAAGAGTGACATCAAGGAATATATGCCTGATTACAAACTCCTCAATGAGAAGAGAAAGGAATTGATGATGGAAGGTAGTAATATCTACCCATTCATAGGTTCATACAAGGCTATCATCAATGCCATCAAGTTCTTTGGTTATGAGAACCTCAACATCATTGAGTTCTGGAGGAATGTGAACCCAGATGATGAGAACTTCGGTAAGATATATCACAGTTCAAAATACAGTCTCAAGCACAGGGAAACATTGAGGATTGGAACAAGGAACATTGTACTTCCTAACAAGGATTACAAGAAGATGAATGCACTGGCACTTGTTTATTCCATTAATAAAATAACTGGGAATGTAGATGACTGGGAATTACCTACAGTAAAGGAACAGTTCACATACACCATTGAAGAAGCACTTATCAAACTCTTTGCATTGAGAAAGAAACTCAACAAGGAGTTTATGCCTGGTACCAGTAGAATCATTGACATCATCGGTGAGGCAAACTACTTTGGAATACACGGTCTTATGAAGATATTTGAAGAACAGGCAGTAAGTATTGAAGAAAAAAAATTTTCCCTTAATTTTGATTCAGTCCCAGGTAAATTCATACATATTACTGACAATGAGTATTTTAATAGATACATCAAGCTAAGGAAATACCAAAATATGAGTGAACCGGAATCTGTAAGAAATCTTCTTCTTTCTGATGTATTTAACTTAACCATTAATGAAATTCCTGGTTATACTTCACAAAGTGGAATATATGATAATGTACCTCAAAACACAATAATTTCAAGTACTAATCCTGAAAGATGTGACTATTACAAGAACTATTACAGGGAAGTGTTTGAAGACTACACAGTATATAAGGCAATACAGAACAATGATGACTATTCCTTTGACAATGAGGAATATGATTATTATGGTTCACCATATGACAGGTTCTCCGCAAAAGTGGTCTTAAAAAACACCACGTTCAGTGACAATTTGACATTTGAAGAGTGTGATTTGAAATTTGATTGTACTTATTCTACACTTGTTAAAGATCCTACCAATCCATCAGGATATGAACTTCAACCTGATGGTGTATATGATGATCTCACATTTGAAAATATTGAAAAATTGTTAAGACCAACCAGGATTGCCTGGAAAATAGAATGGTCAAAAAATCAGTATGATGATGATTTAAGGATTGCAGGGAAATCAAAGATATATATGATTCCTGAAGAAATAGGTGGTGAAAGTGAACCTGAACCAGTAATGGAACCATTATTATCCCAGTATCTATCAGTCGGACAAGATGGAAGGGCAAAAGTTAATGACTACAATGAATTCTTTGCACAACTTCCATATATAGGATACTATGATGTGACAATGGAACTCTTTACAAATAGTCCAATCATAAGGAATGGTAAATTATATCTTGGTATTTTAGATACAGGTATGTCTGTAAGTGATAATGATGACATACATATTGAAAATGGATACTGGTATGTGAATGGTACCAATACCAATGTGGAAGTTACAAGTCAATCCAAAACATTGAACAAATACATCAAGGTTGAACCATACCAGATAGATATTCTTGGTTTCTATTATGATATCAGGGAACTTCCTGATGACATCAAATATGATAATCCTGAAGACAGCGTGATGTATAATTTCATCCAGGATAATATCAGGGATATGGTCGGATGGGCTGTATCGGAAAGGACTTCACAGTTCAACCCTATTAACACTTCAATGCCAACATATACTGTGGATGGCAAAATAATAAATACCGGACCATATTTCAATCAGAATGTCGATGATGAATGGTATCTTGCAGATAACCTTACTTATGAAATAGGAAAACTCCTTCCTCTTGTTAAATACACAAGATATATAAGAAGTGGTGTAGATGTCAAACCATATACCTGGTTTCTTTTGAGTTATGAGTTCAGTAAGATTGCAGGTAAGGTTAAACCTAAATGGACTGTAACAAACAATACAACAGGAACATCAAAGAGCTATCCTGCAACTGGATATACCGGAAGATATCTGACACTATTGTTAAAGAAAGAAGGAAACTATACAGTTACATTAAGTATTGAAGATAAAAATGGAAATGTATATACCACAACCAGAAATATAATCGTAGTAAGTAAGACTGCAAATTATAACATATATCAACCATTCAAACGTGATTATGATTATATGGTAGAAGAAGATATGCTGAAACAATTGAATGAATTTTATTATTCAGATAAACTTGGTAGTAGATAATTTTCATAAATATAATACTATAAATATACTATAAAACAATTAATTATGAAATCAGATTTAGATTTATCTGTTTATACTCCAGCAGAAGAACCAATAGTTAATATACCTGTAGATAATCCTGTGGTTTCAGCTGATGCTGAAACCCTTGCACCTACAGATGATGTCATACCTGTTCCTGATATGTCTGTTGAAACAGAACCTGTAATCCCAGAAGACCCTGCAGTCATTGCGCCTGTAGAAGAACCTGGTTGTGAAGGAACTTGTGCTTGTGATGACCCTAACTGTGATGGTTCTTGTGGTTGTCCTAGTTCATCAGTTACTGTCGGTAACTTCTTTGGTACAATCCAGGAATGTGTTACCATTGTTTGGAGATTCCATCTCAAGACAAGAAAACACCATGTCCATGTGGTATTGAATGAATTCTATGAAAAGGCTCTTGATATTGTTGATGATATCATTGAACAGTATCAGGGTATTTGTGGTGTTGTTGAAGAACCATTTATCAACTGCATCGTTGGTGATGGAAAGACAGAAGGTGAATATCTTACTGAACTCAAAGCATTTGTAGAGAATAACAAATGTGTCCTTGGTTGCCACAGTGAGATTGATTCAACCATTGATGAGTTCCTTGCTCTCATTGATTCAACAAACTACAAACTCATTGCATTTACAGAAAGTGCAGTCAAGTCATTTGAAGAATTTGTATATGAAGATTATCCTGCAATCAAGGAATCTTGCAAGTATGACACAGATGATGAAGACTATGACCCAGAAATGGAAAATGGTGAATGTGGTGCAGAGGAAGAATAAGACCTCATAAAAAATGAAAAGGAGAGATGAACAATCTCTCCTTTTTTTATACCCTTGAAGGTTCAAGTACCACATTCACTTTATTAGCTCTCCAATTGGTTGTCACAATCTTCTGGTCAATCTCATTTGAACTGAAATCAAATTCAAGACCACTCACACCTGTAAAAAGAAGGTCATCAAAGGTAATCCTGTACAATGAGTGGTTGTAACAATCCAGAATCTGCATACCAGGACAGGCGGGGATATATCTTGGGTTTGGTTCTGCACAATAATAATACATAAACAATTCTGTCAATATAGCCCAAATGATATATGCTGAATCCAGTTGGAAGGTTATGGTCATAGATTTCTTCCACAAGAAGTCCGGGAACATATCAGACCTATGCAGTCTTCCATAAGGAGTTCCCCTGTCCACCTGTTCAATCGGATCATATTCAGCAGGGTTCACTTCAAGTTCAACAGACTTGATACTCATATTGAGGAAATCAACAACAGTGGTACACATATTTCCAGGAATCCTGTTAAGGATTGGTGTGTACTTGTCCTCTATCTCTTTTGGGACAAACACCTTTGGAAACTCAAACCTGAAGTTATTATTTAATCCACTTAAAAAAGCCATATAATACTTTGATATGTATATATATGGTATTTATGAAAAAAAGTGGTCATTCTAAAAGAACAACCACTTCAATCTTTACTGAATCAGATTATTAGGCAATCTTAAGTCTCACTGTCTTCTTGACTGTATCAACACTCTCTACAGGGAGTTCCACTTCATTTCCAACAGCAAGATTTCCAAGTTCAACAACCTTTGAGGACAGGAAGAATGTAATACCATTGAACTCTTCAGATAGGATGACCACACCATTGTCAAAGATGTTCTTCACAACACCTCTCAACTTGTAATCAGGTGTCTTGTCAATAGTCTCCTTCAGTTTGTCCCAACCTTCAGTCTTACTTACGGTCTGAGTGATAATGACCTTCTCATCATTGATACTATCGATGTAGAAGTCAATAGAATCACCCACCTTCAGTTGACCTGCCTTGAACTTGGCCTCTGTGACTTCATTCATTTCTGACACTGACAGAAGTGTTGCAACACACTCATCAATAAGAATAAATGCACCAAAGTGTTTGATTGAAGAAACAACACCCGTGACTACAGTTCCCTTTTCAAGACTAATGAGTTTGTCAAGAACACTAGGTTTAAGGGTATTAAGGTATTCCTTATGAGATACTATAATACTGTCCTTGATCTGGTTAACAGGCATAACATAGAGTTCTTTACCCAGGAGTTCATTGAAGTCATTGAGAGGAACCACATCAGATTCAGTACCAGGCATAAAGCACCTGATACCCTTGATATCCACAATGAAACCATTGAATACATTGGCACCATTGTAAACAATCTCCTTGACAGTTCCACCATAAGCAGATGTAGGTGTCTGGATTTCCTTGATGAGTTCCTGTCTCAACCTCTCAATTTGTGCATTCTTGGATGAAGCATCTGCGGTCATATGACCTCTTGATTTAGTAACAACAACATCAATCTTGTCACCCTTGTTGACCTTCTCACTTGAACTGATATTCACAGATACTGAATGTTTCTGTGAAAGAGCAATGTCAGCAACAGACTTCTGCTCATCATAATTAATAATCTGACCTTCCCTTACATCTTTGAACTTGCCGGCACTTTCATACTGATAGATTGCATCCAGTACTTCATCTGAACAAGATTGTGCATACATCTTCAATGCCTCAATGACATATGGTTCATGGCACATAATCTTTTCACCCTTATGTACAGGTACTTCTATCAATTGTGAGTTCAGGGGATCTGATTCAGAAAAAATTTCAACTGTTTGAGTTAAAATATTACCCATTTATTATTTTATTAAAGTTCCAGAATGGAACGGTTAAACATACAAGTTATTTATGAAAATGACTTCCTGAAATATACAACCTTTATTCCAGGAAATCATTTCATTTACTCTTCAACTTCAGGTGCTACCTCTTCCTGTGTTGAGACCTGTGCCTCTTCTTCAGGAATATCATTCTCACTGAGATTGAACTCATCCTCAATGCTGTTGAGGTCTGTACCAATCTGACGGGTTGAAGCATTGTCCTTCTGTATCTCACGGACTGCATCGGAGATGGACTGACCACAGTTGGCCCAGCACTCAAGGAAGGTACGGGCTTCAAAGAATCCCTTACCGTTGAAGTCTTCCATAATAGATCTCCAGAGACTAAGGACACTGGCAGAACGGAGGATGATGACATTATCAAACTCCTTGGAGTTGACCCATGCCTTGTTCTCTTCCATATTGCGGACCAGGACCATAAGGTTCACAGCGGTCTTTGCAGTGAAGGATACATTGTGGTTAAGATACTCAAGGAGTTGCTTGAACACCTTCTTACCCTTTGTAGGGTCAATAGGATCTCCTTCCTTTTCAGGTCTTGGAGCAACCTCGATATGATACTCCTTCATAGTATCCCTCTTGTAGGATTCCTCAAACTTCTTGGTGAGGGCATCAAGAATAGGTTTGAGTTCAGACTGCTTGAATGAGAGTTCAGCAATCTTCTTCTCTGCTTCCTCAATCCTTGAGGTTGTTGAATCAACATGCCCCTTCTGGATGGAGTACTCATTTGAACCAACACCAAAGACTGTCTCGGCATTGGTCAAGTCCTTCTTGTGCGCAAGGAGTTCTTCCTTATAGGAAGCAACATCATTACGGAGTTTCTGAAGTTCATTGACTCTCTTCACAGCTGCAGTGATTTCCTCTTCAGGAACAACATTCACTTCTTCCTTTACAGTCTCTTCAACCTGCTCTTCAGCAACTTTCTTTACTTCTTCTGACATTTTCTTTTCTATTAAGTTAAATACTATACTCTAAAAATAACAAATTATAATGATTTCAATAATGATTCTTTATCAGGGAACAAATCTTTCAGTTCAAAAGTAGTCTGCAATTCCTTTCCACCAATAAAATCACTTGAAACATAATAACTTTCTACTTCAGAAATGGACTCATAGTCAACACTACTTATACCCTTTCTATACCAGGACTTTGTGATTTTTCCTTGAATTACCTTATCATTGAACATAACCCAGACCTCATCTCCAGGTTTCCACTTAAATTCCTTTTTCATATCACAATGATTTTAATAGTTCTTCTTTTGTAGCATACACATCCTTTTCTTCATAATCATGGTCAAAATGTAATGTGTAATTAATAACCGGTTCAGCATTTTCCAATAATAATATACTGACACCTGTAACATCCTGACATAAGACCTTGTTACTGTAAATACACCAGACCTTATCTCCAATACTGAATTTTGATTCAACCTCCATAATTAAAATAATGATTTTTCTTTATCTTCCTTTTCTGTATTTTTCTGTACCAAGACCTTCTCCTTGTTGTTAAAGAAATTGGATTTTATCAGTTTGAGAGCATTGTCCAGTTCAGTCTTGTTGATTTCATATGCTTCCTCAACCTCCCTGATACCACACTCATTTATCTCCATATACTTGTTGAGGACATCATCCTCATAATAAGTCCTGATGGTCTCCTTCTTCTTTTTCTGGTCAATCCTGGTCTTCAGGAAGTTAGGGAGACCATTGAACCTCATTGCCAACATAGCAATAATCTCGGCATCAACCAGAGGGTCACTGTCAAGTCTATTGACAAGTTCACACTGAATAGGAAACTGTGCGGAGAAAAGTCTTCTCAACATATAGGAATACTTCCTCTTGTCTTCCTTTGAAACTGCACCGGAATTCCTGTTACAATAGCAGTTCAATACTTCATAAAGTTCTTTCATAAATGTTATTTATCATAATAAATATAACAAAAAAAATCCATAAATATAAAGAGGAAATATTGACATCATAACAGAAAATACTTACACATAAAATATAACAATGAAACATATCAAGCAATTCCAAAACAAATCTGATTACACTTCATATGTGAGATCAAGTAATTTTGTCAATCCCAATTTAAGTCGCTGCATAGTTGAAAATCATCCCCAATATGATTATGATAGTTATTATGTAAGATACTTCACAATAAAGGCAAGGGAATCTGGAACATTATATCTCTGGTATGCACAAGATTATGAATACAGTGGTTATCTTGAATACTCCATTGACAATGGTCAGAATTGGACAAGGGTAACCAATGTAGATGGAGAATATGTCGAAGTACATACCTCACTTGCATCTGGTGATTGTGCTTTAATTCGTGGAGAAAACCTTACACTTGCTTATGATCCTTGGGGGATATCAAAAGGTGGTGGATTCTCTTTTGGTGATTATGTTGATAATACTTGGACAAATAAACATTATGATGCATATGGAAACATAATGTCTCTATTATATGGAAGTAATTTTGAGAATGCTGTTAGTTTTTCAAATTCTGCACCATGTAGTAGAATATTTTTTGGTCTTTTTAGTGAACAACAAGTTGTCAATGCTAAAAATCTAATACTTCCTGCAACCACCTTAACAACCGGATGTTATAGTTCTATGTTTTATGGTTGTACCAGTTTGACTAAAGCACCAAAACTACCGGCAACAACACTTACAGAAAGTTGTTATCAGGAAATGTTCTTTGGATGTACCAGTTTGACTAAAGCACCAAACCTTCCTGCAACAACATTGGCCAATTATTGTTATCTTCAAATGTTCCAAGGTTGTACCAGTTTGACTAGTGCACCTGATCTTTCTGCGACTACTTTGGCTGGCCACTGTTATGAACTTATGTTCTATGATTGTACAGGTTTGACTACTGCTCCAGCACTTCCAGCAACTACATTAGCAGCAAGTTGTTATCAGAAAATGTTTATGGATTGTACAGGTTTAACATCTACACCAACACTTCCTGCAACAACATTAGCAGTAGGATGTTATAATTACATGTTCTATGGTTGTTCTACTTTGACCACTGCACCAGCACTTAATGCAACAACATTGGCACCAAATTGTTATAATGGAATGTTCTATAATTGTACAGGTTTAACATCTGCACCAACACTTCCTGCAACAACATTGGCAACAGGATGTTATCAAAATATGTTCTATGGTTGTTCTACTTTGACCACTGCTCCAGCACTTAATGCAACTACACTTGCAGGAAGTTGTTATTCTGGAATGTTCTATAATTGTACAGGTTTAACCACTACTCCAGCACTTCCAGCAACTACATTAGCATCAGGATGTTATTCTAGTATGTTCCGTGGCTGTACTGGTTTAACCACTGCACCAGAACTTCCTGCAACAAAAACAGTTAGTATGTGTTATCAAAATATGTTCAGAAATTGTACAAATCTCAATTACATAAAATGCCTTATAAGTCAAGGAACATTATCAACCAATGATGTTGGTAACTGGGTAAATGGAGTATCCGCAACAGGTACTTTTGTAAAAGCTGAAAATATGTATGTCTGGTTTAGTGGAGTTTCAGGTATTCCATCTGGATGGACAGTAGAAACTGCATAAAATAATAATAATTAAATATATGAAAACAATGACTTTAGTATGTGGTCTTCCAAATGCCGGAAAAACTACATATTGTGAAAATTATGAAAATGTAATTCATTTTGACTCAATAAATGCATTATCATTTGAAGATAAATACAACAAATGTATATCAGAAGCGGTAAAACAAGATGGTGATGTTACCATTGATGGTAATTTCTATTCAAGAAGAATCAGGATGAATCTCCTGAATGCATTCAAAGATAAGGATTACAGGAAAGTCTGCATATGGGTGAATGCTCCTCTTGAAACCTGTCTTGAAAGATCTCAAACTGGAGGAAGAGATGAGGAAATTGTAAGACATATAAATGAATATTTTGAGAAACCTCTCCTTGATGAAGGATGGGATGAACTCATTTATCTGTATGGCAATGAAAATTGAACTTCCATTTAATTTCAATAAGGACCAAGAATACTTCAATCTTCTGGATACCCGTAAAAGTCAATTTGAAAACATAGATTGTATTTATCTTCCAACATTTGAAAGTGGAAGTATGAATACAAGGGAAAATATGATTACATATCCTGAAACCGAAAAGGAATACAGAAAATACATCAGGGAATTCCAAGACAGAGATTTAGGTGTCAATATCCTTATGCAAAAAAATATTACCTTTGATACTATAAGGAAATATTACTTGAATTATGGTATAAATGATTTTACCATAAATGACCATGCTATTGCCTCTGAAATAAAAGAGAAATATCCTGACATTAAATTGAGGTTGTCAATAACCGCAAAAGCAACTCCGGAAGAGATTAATTCAAGCATCCTGGACCCTTATGATAACATTGTGTTATTCTTTTGGTATAACAGACATCTGGATATTATAAAAGAATTGCCAAAGAATCATAATTATACGGTACTCTGTAATACATTATGTTTATGGAACTGTCCTTATTGTGAAACCCACTGGTTTGGTAATGACATATTAAAGATATCCGGTATGTGCGGTCCAAAAAAAATATTATGGGGAGATACATTGAATTTCAAGAATACTGCATACATAAGACCTGAAGATATTAAATATTTTGAAGATTATGTTTCAGTATTCAAACTGGAAGGGCGTGAGAAAAAATCATCCCATATATTCCATGAATTTGATGAATATATCACAGGTACAAGACGGGTAGGAAGTAGACCAATCTATGGATTTGATGAATCTGACATTTTATCCAATTACAACATAGAAAAAAACACACCCCAATAAGGAGTGTGTTTTTTATTTTACTCATTAGGTATTATAATCGCCGCAAGTAAATAGAGCAAAAGTCCTGCACCATATCCAAGTAACAGAACCATAAACAGGATCCTCACAATGGTAGGATCACAGTCAAAGTAATCAGCAATACCACTACATACACCGAACAGTTTCCTGTCCTTACCTTTTACCAATCTTTTCTCCATAATATAATTTATCCTTTTATAAAACTCATATCACCATCATCCTTCACACCCTTCAGGATGTTACTCTTCATTTGGATGCTGGCCTTGTAATCCTTGAACCTTGACTTTGAGAAGATGGATTCCTTTGTGATCTTTGAAGAGATGACAGGATTCTTTGAATCTTCAATCTCAATGTCAACACCCATATTATCCAACACATCCTGGGGGATACTCTCATTAGTCAATGACACCAGGGATGTATTAGTCTTTATGTTTTCAAACAGCATCCTTCTGGTAAACTCATCGTCATTTATCTTGGCAACATCATAAATGACATTACACAAAAGTTTGACAGTATCTTCCTGTCCATAGATATGATAGTCAAACTCACATCCAAGTTTCTCCTTGAACTGTTCATAAATCTTCTCAACTGTCTTGGGACCGAGACCTTTTGACCTGGTATGCTCTGTCGCAGGTTTATAATAGACTGGAAAGATATTATCAGAGGCATCACCACCGACAATCTTCATAAATCTCACCTTCTCGGGATCAACCACTTCAATGGTCACTCCTTCGACAAACCTTTCAAAGGGGTCATTCTCAATTGAGATGGTGAAAATCTCATTGAACAGATTCTCCTGTGTGACATCACGTTTCTCACCAAGACCCTTTATGATTCTGTCAGAACCTTCAGATACCCACAGTTTGTTATTGACTGGACCATACTGGATGATATGTACATCATTGACACACTTCACCAACTGGTTAAGGTCTCTATCCGTAGAAAGAATGAGACTTGACTTTCCTTCATTGAAAAGATGATCACTCCATGCATAAATCAGGTCATCACCTTCACTTCTCTCCGCCATACTCACCTTCACACCGACAGACCTCAATGTGTCAGTAAAATTGGCAATTACGGTATCGAATCCTTTCCTGTCTATGTCTTCCTGGATTTTCTTCCTGTTGCCCTTGTATTCCTGTTGAAGAAGAAGGTCTTTTCTCCAGGAATGACTGTCTTCAACAAACACCACATCATTGATAATAGGATTGACCTGCTTGATGACATTACAGAAATCAAGCATCAGTTTCTTCTCGAATGAATCAATGTCCTTCTGGGTAGTGAGAATCTTGGACTTACCTCCCTGACGGAAAGCAGACCATAGACTCCTGTAGAAGAAGTTATGTCCATCTATAATTAGTGTAAACCTTTTCATATACTAAATATAACAAAAATATTCAATCTAATCACTTAAGTAATCTTCATAATTAGTGATTAAACGAATTTGGGGTTTTTGTTCTTCAATCAATTTTGGAAATTTTCTTAAATAATTACATATGTTCTTATCCAGTTCATTAAGGTCATTATGGTTATTGTTTATGAACATATCCATAAAACTGGTATAATCATCATACTTGAAATCAATCCTGAACTTTCTGTCAAGATATGAATTAGGAATGAGTTCATTATGCATAAACACCTTGTTTAGCAGATTAATCATACTCTGTGAAAACATATCTGATAGATTAAGTTCAATCACATCTACATTATAGATATACTTCTTTGTTCCTTCGGTTACCTTCTTCAAAAGAAGTCTGTATGAATTTTCTATCTCCGCATCATCAGTAAATTCAAAATTGATAAACTTAAGTTTTTTGAACATCTTCAATGAACCGGCAATAATACCTATTATATCAGTATTCATATTTTCATTCAATGCTGATGTATTTATTATGAATGCATTCAAGGTATCTATTGAAGGGATACCCATCCATACATCTTCACTAATCCGATATTGAGGAAGTATCATCTCCAATGTATTTTTCAAACTTCTGACACATGGATCTCCTATAGGACAAAACATAGTTATTGTGTGTACTTGACTTATCCTGGAAATTATATCTTCTGTGTCTCCTTTCGTATAAAAATTGGAATTTTCCATAAATATATAAATTATCTTTTGTAAAAAATAACAAACTTATGCCAGGAATCAAAGACCTGAAGCCAAAAAGGGGCGGACAGTTCAAACAGGGATACTATGAACCCACCTATCCCCAGAAGTATAAGACCAACTCCAAGCAAATCATTTACAGGTCTTCCTGGGAGTTCAAGTTGTGCAAATGGCTTGACTTGACTCCTGAAGTCATAGAGTGGGCTTCAGAACCTGTCTCCATAAAATATTTCTACACACTGGACAACAGGATGCATACCTATTACCCGGACTTCTACTTTGCTTACAGGAAACCTGATGGAACAGTCATTAAGTATATAGTGGAAGTCAAGCCTACATCCCAACTCCAGAAACCTGAAGAACCAAAGAGAAAAACTATGAAGGCTATCCAAAACTACAATTACTTGATGGAAGCATTCATAAAGAACTCTTGTAAGAGACAGTATGCAAAGAAATGGTGTAGTGAGAATGGTTATAACTTTGTATATGTAACAGAAAAATCTAACTTGAACTTCTTGTGATTTATTTTTTATAATATACAAATGGGCCACTTTTTTTCATAAATAACTAATAAGGGATACTTTGTATTAATGCCAGTAGATAATAGTTTAAAAGGATTGACCGGGGCGGTCCAGGAGATTGCCAAATATTATCCTCAATTACCAAATGATGTACATGATATCAGGAATGCGATTGTAGGTCCTGGGGGTATTCTTTTGGCGGTAAATTCCATAAATGAAAGACTTGACCGGGTTGAAAAGAAAGCAAAACTGGATAAGTTAAGAGGAAGGGGGAACCGGGCCACTGAAATAAACAGTAGAAAACTTCTCAATAACACTGATGGTATTTCAAAGAATCTTTCCAAGATTCTCAAGAATATGGAACATTCCCCAAGGGAAAGGATTGGATCTAATTCAAATGACAGAATTCTATTTGAAATTCTCAAGAATGTTCAAAAGATTTCAAATAAAAGAAACAGGATTAATAATGATAGATTAAGTGGTAGAAGACTTTCCCGGGATAACTTTGAAAGAGGCGGTAAAAAACTAAAAGGATTGGAAGGTCTTTCACAGTCAATAGAACTTGCTGAGAAACTGAAGGGGATAAAGTTGAAGGATTTCTTGTTTGCAAAGAAGAAATTGAAAAATATCAAACATATGATGACTCGGTTCAAAAATATGTTTGAAAAATTCAAGGATCAGAAAGAACTTGACGGGACTTTCAGTTTTGCAGATTCATCAATTGAACTGGTCAAAAAGTTGTCCAAGATTTCCCGCTTTACCAGACCTGCTGAAAGGGGTGTGAAATCCCTAGAAAAAATAATCCTTGGAAAGAAGGGTAACGGTGGTCTTCTCCTGATATTCAGAAAAATAGATGAACATAAAAAGCAAATAAAGTCCAGTAAGAAGACAATGCAGGATATTCTTAAATCTTGTGGTTCAATGCTTCTTACATCAATTACTCTTACTGGTATTGCGGTCATAGGCATTCCTGCTTTACTTGGTGCTCTTGTTATGAAAGGCGTCATATGGCTTCTTGTGGGAACATATACATTATTGAGTAAATCAAGAAGGACAATTAATAAAGGTTCTACTGTACTTTTATTATTGAGTGCCAGTATCATCACTTTTGGTCTCGGTCTGGGACTTATGGCAAAAATGGTCAAGAATATGAAATTGAAAGATGTAGGTATAATGATGGCCAGTATTGCCGGAATAGGTCTTTCTGTTGCTGGAATTGGATTACTTGCACTACCGATTGCACTCGGTAGTGGGGCATTATTATTAATGGGTGCATCCCTTGGATTGTTTAGCATTGCAGTCAATGCTTGGACAAAGATTGATACCAAGAAAGCAATGGGGAACATCAAGGAAGCAATTGGAGGATTGAGAGAGGTATTTGGTCTTGAGCTGGGAAAGGGAGACACCAAGAAAGGTGTATTGAGTAGAATAGGTGGAGGAATGCTTTCTCTTGCGATGAGTCTCCTTGATTTTGGAAGTACACTCTTTATGACCGGTACATTGCTTCTTACCGGGGTTGCTTTAGGCATGTTATATCATGGAATAAAGAACTGGGAAAATTTTAATGGAAAGAAAGCTGCTGGAAATATCAAGATTGCTGTTGGTGCATTGAAAGAAGCATTTGGTATTGAAGAAGGAAAAGACTTAAAAGGTAAATTATCAAATTTAGTTGGCGGTCCTCTTGAAATAGGAGTGGCTCTCTTTCAGGGAGGTAAAGCATTGATGCAAATGGGTATAATTACCATTGCAACAGGATTATCTGATATGATAAGATTGTTCTTGATACCTTGGGAGAATTATGATGCTCGGAAAGCCGCTGGAAATATCAAGGTTGCTGTTGGCGCATTGAAGGATGCATTTGGTCTTGAAGGAAAAGACTTAAAAGGTAAATTGTCAACTTTAATTGGTGGTCCTCTTGAAATAGGAGTGGCTCTTGCTCAGGGAGGTAAGACCTTGGCACAAATGGGTATAATTGCCATTGCAACAGGATTATCAGATACGATAAGATTGTTCCTGATACCTTGGGAGAAGTATGACGCCAGGAAAGCTGCTGGAAATATCAAAATTGCTGTTGCTGCATTGAAGGATGCATTCGGTCTTGAAGAAGGAAAAACAAAATCTGAAAAAATTTCTAAATTTAAAGGTTCTTTTCTTGATTTTGGGGTGGCTCTCTTTCAGGGAGGTAAGACATTGGCGCAAATGGGTGTAATTGCCATTGCAACAGGATTATCCGATATGATAAGATTGTTCTTGATACCTTGGAATAAGTATAATCCTAAAAAGGCTATATTAAATTTGAATATTGCTGTATCTTATCTCAAGAAAATATTTGGCCTTGATAGCACCAAGGATAAAAAGGGAAAGAACATAAAACTTGGAGGAAGTATTATAGATATGGGTATAACACTCTTCCAGAGTGGTGGAATACTTTTGAAGATGGGTACAATTACATTGGCCACAGGTATGCTTGCAATAATCAACAAGTCATTGAGACCTTGGGATAATTATAATGCATCAACATCAATGGGAAACATCAAAACAGTTATGGCCACACTTAATAACATATTTGGTTTCAATGATGCAGAATATCCATCTGGAGGAAAGGCATTGAAATTGGTGGGAAGTGTTCTTGATCTCGGTACAACATTGTTCCAGTCTGGAGGAACACTTGTTAAAATGGGTTTAATCACCATTTCTGTAGGTATGCTTGACAAAATCAGGGAATATATCAAACCTTGGGAAAAGTTTAATGCAAATCCATCATTAGAGAACATAAGGTCAACAATAGACAGTCTCCTTAATATATTTGGTATCGATGGTATTGATAAACCTGAAAGTGATGGTGAAGGTAATAAAACATTACTAGGGAAAGTAGGTCGTACATTAAAGTCAATAGGTAATGTTATTGAAGCACCATTTAAGATTGCAACATCACTTGTTGATACAGCATCAACACTTGCACAGGGCAGTAGTACAATGGCAAGGTTGTCAAATGTCATACATGCCACATCTGCATTGTTTACTATAAAAGGATCACTTGAACCTTGGGATAGTTATAATTCTTCAGGTTCACTTACTAATATCAAACAGGCAATTACAGGTATCGGTGATCTATTCAGGGAGATTGAAACTGTCAGGAATCTTGACAAGGGAGGAATCTTCAGTCAGTCAGTATCATCATATTTTGAAGATTCATCCAAAAAGATTAGTAACGGTATTGAAGCACTTGCAAATTCTTGGGAACGATCAGAAATATTGAAATCAATTGATGTTCCATTTAAGGAAACAGTTAATAGTATCAATTCACTTGATATGTCCAAGGCATCAAAAATAATTGATGTGTTCAAATCATTCTCCAATATAAAGAGAAAGAATTTTGATAATTTTACAAATGCGGTCAATAAGTTCTCAAAATCTTGTAGTGACCTGATTGATTCATTGGATAAATTTAATAATTCTAATACAGATACATCTAATACATCATCCGAATACTTGACAGGAGAACATACAAGTATTGGCGGGGGTGTTGATATTAACAATACTCAAGCTCTTGCAAAGGCTATTGCAGATGCAATTAAATCATTACCTATTAATGTCAATAATAATATGTCTGATGTCAGACTTGTTGTCAATGGCGAAGCCGGAAGGCGTGTGATTCTCACACTTGAAAATTAATTTTTTTTTGTTATATTTAGTTTATATTATATTTCATAATTATGAGTAAGAATAATATAGAAGAAAACTATGAGGAGCAGATTCGTAAAGAATTCGAATCTACTCAACCACAAGAAGAAAAACAGGATACAGTAACCGATCTTGGAAGAGTAAATCTTGAACAGACTCCTGAAGACCCTGATATTCAGAGAATCAAGAGTTCTATGGAATATATCAATATTCCACTTGATACACTCCCAAGTCAGGGAAGGTTTTATCCTGAAGGAACACGAATAAGTATCCGTGCCGCAAGGGTTGGAGAAATCCGTGAATTCTCAATCATCAATGAAGAAGACCCGAAAGACATCCGTGACAAGATGACATACATTGTTTCACAGTGTACAAAAATCTATTACGGAAATACACTAGGTCATTACAAGGACATCCTTGAAGATGACAGAATTGTATTGGTGTTCAAGATAAGGGAACTTACCTTTGTTGATGGTCAGTCAAGTATCAAGATTCCTGTACCGGAAGGTGCATGCCAGACTCCTGGATGTCATCCACAGGAAAGTGTTTATTTCAGTTCTGATAAGCTTGAGTTCCTCAAGCCAAGTGAGAAGATTGAGAAGTATTATGACCCCACTGAAAGATGCTACAACATTCAGACAAAGAGGTTTGGTACAATCAAACTCTATCCTCCTACAATTGGTGTGACATCAGTTATCGCAGACTGGATTAGGGAACAGCAGCTGAATGACAAGAAGATTGATGCTGCACTGGCAGACATCCTTCCTTATGTCATCAAGGATTGGAGGGGATTTACAACTAAACAGGTATTTTCAAAAATTACAGAACTTGCGGGATGGTCAACAGAAAAGTTTGCACTTGTCCTCAGGTTGAAGGATGAAATCAATGTTGGTATTGAATTTGAAATCACTGAAACCTGTTCCTCATGTGGAGGTGAGTTGAGAATTCCTGTCACCTTTCCCGACGGATTCAGATCCTTATTTGTTCCAACAATTTCTGATCTCGGAGACGAACTTCTATG
>JAEEGL016208621.1_pt1 | contig 19138 bp, 10 predicted proteins | sample 9134231 | NCBI WGS metagenome assembly JAEEGL01 (sample SAMN16246548, study PRJNA631951) | gut metagenome | biome: gut microbiome; feature: rumen; material: fiber-attached | host: Bos | place: Iran: Karaj | collected 2018-10 | reverse complement strand
CCGGCACTGAAGACCAGGCTGTTGTTCTTCTTGCTACAGCGCGGAAAGTCCTCAGCCATAAGCTTTTCTCCGCTAAGGAGCTTGTCGCTGGAAACTGTTACGCACCCGGGAACCTTTGCAAAAAGCGGCAGGGCCATAAGCACCGCCACCGCTATAAGAAGTATCTTTTTCATAGAATGGATATATTGTCTTGTTCTTCAAGGGAGCGGGCAAGCAGAGCTGTCTGGCTGCCGGCGAGAAGGAAGCATCCGGTGCCGAAGTCCTCGAAGTCCGGAATGCGGTCATAGCTCAGCGGCTGGGCTTCCTTGGGCTCCTTTCCGGTTCCCTGCGAATAGCCGATGAAACCGTCATCATGTACGCATATGCGCTGAAGGGCGTTCCAGGCGCGTGTGATTACTGGCAGATAGGTTTTCCTGTCGAGCCTGCCGGTGCGGAGGCCCCATGAGAGCCCGCTGAGGAACAGGGACGTCCCGGTAGCTTCCGGTCCCCCGAAATCCTCCGGATCCGCAAGAGAGCAGTTCCACGTGCCGTCGGCACGCTGGCAGGAGGCCAGTGCAGTGCACATGGCCTTGAAATCCTCTTCATAAACATCGCGGTGAGGAGCGTCTTTCGGAAGTTCGTCCAGGACACGGACATATGCAGCCAGCACCCATCCGTTGCCCCTGGCCCAGTAGCAGTTCTTCCCTCCGGGAGTCTTGTAAGGCGGACAGAAGGATGCGTCCCTCCACCAGAGTCCGTCCTCAGGATTCCAGAACCGGTCGCGGGACCATTTGTACATCCTCCAGGCTTTCTCGAAGAATTCCGGACGTCCGGAAGTGACCCCGTACTTGACCAGCGCCGGCATCCCCATCTGGATGGCGTCGATCCAGGTCCAGTCGGCATCTGACTCGTCTGTGGAAAGGATGTTCTCCAGGCAGGTCTTGACCTGGGCGATCATTGCCGGATCCTTGTCTATCCTGTAAAGGTCTATGTAAGTCTGGGCGCAGCAGTAGTTGTCGGCGTTACGGGTAGTGGCATCTCCCCTGACGGACCATCCGAAGGTTTTGCCCCAGCGGCGGGCGTAATCCAGGTAGGAGTCCTGCTTGTCAGCCGCATACAGGGACATGAGCCCTTCAAAGTAAACGCTTCTGGTCCATATGTTTCCGGGATAGGTCTTGCGCCTCGAAGGGAAGGGGACAGCCTTTGCCGGGTCCTCGAACATATGGGTAAAGTGGGAGTTGACAAGGCGTGTCTGCCCGAGGATCGTCTCGCTGGAGGGCAGGGGATGGTACTCCGGGACGAGACCGACAGGAGAGAACAGGCCGAACGGCCCATCCGTAAGCCTCTTTACCGAGATGTCGAGAAGGTTCACTCCGGGTCGGAGCAGATGGGAGACGTCTACACGGGTCTCTATTGCAGCAGCCCTGCCGAATACCGGTTCCGCAGGTTCGCCGTTAAGGGTGATTCCGGCTTTCCCCCGTACCAAGCCGAGGTCCAGGAACCATCCGTCGGCAATTCGGGTGTCAGGGATCTCTATCGCGGAAGAGTACACTACCTCGTCAGTGTCGATGCCGAAAGCCGCCGCGGACAAGGCCAGGGTGTCGGTAAAGAAGCTCTTTCCTTCCGCGCCGGGGAAGGATATGCTCCATGCCCTGTTCACGGGGATGGCTTTCCCATATGTACTTGTGCGCCGGGTCTTGCAGCGCTCGATATTCATGTTCTTGCAGCTCTGGGGATCCACCAGATATGTGATGAAATCTTTTCCGGAAGGGCTGTCATATGCACAATCGGTGATGCTGATATCGGATATGGCCGATTTGACCTGGATGAAATCGCTGCCCGGCCCCTGCACGTTGGAGATGTATATGTCATGGATAGCATATGCCTGGGCGGGGATGCCGTAATTTGTGTTGCCGAGCAGTATGACGAACGGACGGCTGAGCGAAGTGACTCCTTCTATAGGGCTGGAAATCAGGTTGTCGATGTAAACATGATGGATGCTGGCGGAGTCGCTGCTGCGTATGGCGACTCCCCTGCAGTCAGTCATGATGTTGCTGATGTGGATGTCCTCGATGTCATCTTCGGGGCCTGTGTGGGGCTTGCTGGTGACCATTGTGGAGTTGATGTCGCCGCTCTCGCCTTTGCCGCTCTGGAGGGCGGAAAGGGCTATGGGATCGTCTCCGGTTACCGCTATTATGTTGCTTATGTTGAAGTGTTTGCAGCCTTCCCTGAGGTCTATGCCGTCGGCGTTGAAGACGGATTTGCGCTTGCCGTCGATTACGCGGACTTCGGGTGTGTAGAGCTCGAGGTGATTGAGGTCTGCATTAACAACCCTCTCGAATGAAATCGCCCAGCAGTGGCCGTTTTCGAGGCGGAAGCCTTCCATCTTCACTCCGTCAACATATGCGAGGAGGATCATGATGTTGCGCCAGTCTCCTCTCTGTTTCAGGCCTTCCTTGCCGGCGTCGGTGCCGTAGCTGTTCCATCCGGGATTGCGGCTTAGGGAGAAATCCCCGGTGCTGAGGTTCCTTCTGGAGTCTCCGGTGGAACGGGGGTTGTCGGCGCCCTTCAGTACCGCTCCGTTCCGTCCTATGATCGAAATATCCTCCAGCTTTCCGGGATCCTTGATCCCTTCGCCTACGTTGGCGCTGCGGAACATGTTGTCCCTCGATGCGTCGGTGAGCTGAAGCGTGCAGCCGTCAAGGACGATTGTGGTGTGGGAAGGAAGTGTTATTGCGCGGTCGATTTCCCATATGTCCCCTCCGCGTGGATTCTGTTTCGGAATCACTACTTTCTTCCCTACGGCGGCATCTACTGCAGCCTGGATCCTTTCAGTGTCGGATCCTTCGAATTTTAACGGGCTTACCTTGCCGCAAGAAGAGAGTGTGATGGCGGCCAGGAATGCCAGGACGGCAGTGCTGATGTGGTTTCGTGTCATAATCAAGGTTTTATCTAATCTGCTCCCCCGTTTTGAGGTCGTAAATCTTTGCTTCCAGAGTGAAGGTGTGGGGCTTCTGGCGATTGTCATAGCAGCCACGCTGCCAAAGGAGATAACGTCCGTTGTAGTCAACCAGCGGGCGGATGTTGCGTATGATGTTTTCTCCGACCTTTTCCTTGTGGAGGCATTTTTCCATTTTCCATTTATTGCCTTTGTACCTCCAGAGTTCGACATAGTCCGTCCCGTTGTCGGGAAGGCCGTCATTACGGCATACCGCTACCCTGTCTTTGTCCAGGAAAGTCATCCCTCCGAGATAGACGGAGTTGTCCCAGAAAGGAAGGCCCCCTGCGGAGATGTCCTGGATGGAGCCGTTCCTGTAGATGAGATAGCGTGAATCCGTTTTTATATCTTTAGTGAATGAAGCCACGGCGACGGCGCATTCAGCCATCGGAGAAGCCGCCACGTCGAAAAGACGCAGGACTTTCCCTTCTTCGTGCGGAAACAGTATGTCGAGATCGGTATAGTAAAAGCTCTCCCCGAGACGGGTGACTACGGTCTTACCGTCTTTGTTGTAGATGTTTCCGTCATTGAAATTGATGAAACCCATCCGGATGTTGCTGTCCGTGCTCTGTGTCGGATGTCCGTAGGCGATGACACGGATAACTCCGTCGACATCGGTCACTTTCTGCATCTTTATGTAGTACCTCTTGTTGGTCGCGGATATGAATTCCGCGGGCTCCGACCAGTGCACGAAGTCCTCAGAGCAGGTCCAGGCCCATTTGTACGTATCCTGATGGGTCCTCGTGAATATGTAGTGCTTCCCATTCATGAAGAAGTACTGGATATATGTCGTAGTTCCCACGAAGTCGATCGCGACGGCATCGTCGAATTCGTCGATGGATTCATATGATTTGGATATCCTGACGAAAACCTGGTTCCCCTTGTCATGGCCGTTCGTATAGATGCAGCCCAGCCTCCTGTCCGGGAGCAGGACCACGACGCTGTTGTTGTGGTCGTCCAGCCAGGGCCCCTTTTTGAGGTGCATCTTCCTGAAGCTGCGGCTGGCCGCGTCGTATTCAGCGACCCCGGTATAGCCCCGTGCGGAAGTATAACCCCACCAGAGCTTTGACTTGTAGTCATCGGACGACCAGACCTGGGGTCCGAACCACCATGTCCAGGCCATGTCATCGATTCCGCTGACTTCCTGTGAATAATTGTAATCTATGTCGGTAACTGTCGGCAGGCGTCCGACCTGGGAACGGCAGACAAAAGGACATAGAAGTAAAAGGGAAAATGCGGATATAATCTTCATGATATTCATATGTAGTTCCTATGTGTTTATAAATGGTTATATATGGAACAAATATAATGAAAAACACAGGTGAATGAAACTTTGTATATATTTGTATTTTGAAAAAGGCTGGGACAATCAGCCTGAAATGAAGAAACTATGAAGAAAGCGACACAATGCGTTCAGGCGGGCTACACGCCGGGAAAGGGCGAGCCGCGCCAGATTCCTATCATCCAGAGCACAACATTCAAATACGAGAACAGCGAACAAATGGGCCGTCTCTTCGACCTGGAGGACAACGGCTATTTCTATACTCGCCTTCAGAATCCGACCAATGACATGGTCGCAGCGAGGATTGCAGCCCTGGAAGGCGGTGTCGGCGCCATGCTCACCTCTTCGGGACAGGCAGCTAACTTCTTCGCCTGCTTCAACATATGCGAATGCGGGGGGCACATTGTTTCTACCGCGGGAATCTACGGCGGTACTTTCAACCTTCTCGGCACTACGCTTAAGAAGATGGGCATAGATGTGACTTTCGTGGACCAGGAGGCTTCGGACGAGGTCCTGGAGAACGCCTTCCGTCCCAACACCAAGCTGGTCTTCACCGAGATGCTTTCGAATCCCGGTGTGCGCGTCCTGGACGTGGAGCGCTTCGCGAAACTGGCCCACAGGCACGGGGTGCCGCTGATTGTGGACAACACCTTCCCGACTCCTGTGAACTGCCGTCCCTTCGAATGGGGAGCCGACATTGTCACCCATTCCACTACGAAATATATGGACGGGCACGGTGTGCAGGTCGGCGGAGTCCTTGTGGACAGCGGAAACTTCAACTGGGATGAGCACGCTGACAAGTTCCCGGGCCTCACACAGCCGGATCCTTCGTACCACGGGCTCACCTACACCAAGAAATTCGGGAAACTGGCATATATCACCAAGGCAACGAGCCAGCTGATGAGGGATCTGGGATCTATCCAGAGCCCGCAGAATGCATTCTACCTGGGCCTGGGGCTTCAGTCCCTGGATGTGCGTATGGAAAGGCATTGCAGTAACGCCCGCAAGGTGGCGGCCTTCCTGGATGAATGCCCTGCCATTAAATGGGTCCAGTACCCTGACCTGCCTTCGGACCCGGACCATGCCCTCCAGCAGAAATATCTCCCGAACGGCTCCTGCGGCGTAATGGCTTTCGCCGTGAACGGGGACCGGGCATATGCCAACCGCTTCATAGATTCGCTGAAGCTGATTACCATTGAGACCCATGTGGCGGACTGCTATTCCTGCATACTCCACCCGGCATCCCACACCCACCGCCAGCTGTCTGACGAGCAATTGCTCGAAGCGGGCATTTCTCCGGAACTCATCCGCCTGTCCATAGGACTGGAGGATGCAGATGACATCATCGGGGACCTCCGCCAGGCGCTGGGGGTGTAAACAATTCATATTTAGGGCTAAAACAATAAAATTAAATTTTTTCTTGCATTTTCATTTTATCCTGTCTATTTTGCATTGCAATTTAACCTGGAACAAATGATTTATTCCTTTTATAATCAGCAGTCGAATCAGAATCAGAACCAGTCGGTTCTGAGCGCTTCGTCGTGCTTATACCTACCAGTCGTATAAGGCACACTGCTGAAAGGAGCAAATCAATGAAGTATAAAGTAAGGCTGGTCCATTCGGATCAGCCTTTTTTTGTTCGGTTAGTTTAATTTAAAAAGGTGTATTATGGACAGATTCGATTTGGTGAAGGAATCCTTTGAGAGAAAAGAGGTTCCGGCAGAAGTCCCCGCTGGTAAGACTTCAGAGTATTTCGGCGAACTCGTGTTCGACCGCAAGAAAATGTGCAAGTATCTTGATGCCGAGAGCCTGCACGCTTTGCTTGACTGCATCGAAGGTGGTCATGCCCTCGACCGCAAGACCGCTGACGGTGTAGCCCGCGGAATGAAAGAGTGGGCTATGGAACACGGTGTAACCCACGTCACACACTGGTTCCAGCCATTGACAGAGGGTACGGCTGAGAAACACGACTCGCTTATCGATTACGATGGTAAAGGAGGTGTCATCGAAACTTTTGACGGAAAGATGCTTGCGCAGCAGGAGCCAGATGCGTCGTCCTTCCCCAGCGGAGGTATCCGCGCCACTTTCGAGGCTCGCGGTTACACAGCCTGGGACCCGACCTCCCCTGTCTTCATCCTGGATGACACCCTGTGCATCCCAACTGTTTTCATTTCCTATACCGGCGAGGCCCTGGATTATAAGACCCCGCTTAAGAAAGCACTAAAAGCGGTCAGCGACGCTGCTGTGCCCATATGCAGGTTTTTCGATCCTGCCGTAACAAAAGTCTATTCCTATCTGGGATGGGAGCAGGAGTATTTCCTTGTTGACGAAGCTCTGTATGCCGCCCGAACGGACCTGATGATCACCGGCCGTACCCTGTTCGGCCACAACTCCTCCAAGAACCAGCAATTGGAAGACCATTATTTCGGAGCCATCCCAATGCGCGTTGCTAACTTTATGCGGGATCTCGAGATTGCCGGACACCGTCTGGGGGTCCCTATCAAGACCCGCCACAATGAGGTGGCTCCCAACCAGTTCGAGCTGGCTCCGATCTATGGCGAGACCAACTTGTCCAACGACCAGAACCAGATTATCATGAACTTGATGAGCAGGATTGCCCGTAAACATGGCTTCGTGGTTTTGCTGCACGAAAAGCCCTTCGACGGAGTGAACGGTTCTGGTAAACACAATAACTGGTCGCTTGGCACAGACAGGGGTACTTTGCTTCTCGCTCCCGGAAAGGATGCAAAGGAGAATCTTCAGTTCGTCACTTTCTTCGTGAATGTCCTAGCCGCCGTGCAGAAACACAATGCTTTGCTGAAAGCATCCATTGCAAGCGCTACAAACGCCCATCGCCTGGGCGCCAACGAAGCACCTCCAGCTATTGTCTCCGCATTCCTGGGCCGCACTATGACCGACGTGCTTCACAAACTTCTGGAGGTTCCGTCCGACACCCCGATTGAGATATCAGGGAAAAAGGGCAAGAGCGTAGGCCTGGTGGAAATTCCCGAAATCTTCGTGGACAACACTGACCGCAACCGAACCTCTCCTTTTGCTTTCACCGGTAACCGCTTCGAGTTCCGCGCCGTTGGCTCCAGCGCCAACTGTGCCGGGGCGATGACTACTCTCAATGCCGCAGTTGCAGAGCAGCTCATCGAATTCAAGGCCTGCGTGGATAAGGAAATCGCTGCCGGTAAGAAGACACCTGTGGCCATCATGGATTCTCTCAAGCCGATCATCAAATCAATCCTTGACGTCGTTTGCTTTGACGGCAACGGTTATTCAGAGCAGTGGAAGAAAGAAGCGGAGCGTCGTGGCCTCGACATCGGGACAAACGTTCCGGAGATGTTCTGCGAATTCACAAAACCAGCTGCAGTTGAAATGTTTACGAAAACGGGGGTCTACACTGAGAAAGAACTTGAGGCCCGTAACGAAGTGAAGTGGGAGACATATGTCAAGAAAGTACAGATCGAGTCCCGAGTCATGGGCAGGATGGCTTTAAACCACATCATTCCCGCCGCCCTCGAATACAAGTCAATGCTCCTTAAAGAACTGACTATGGCAAAGGATATCTACGGCAGTCTCGACGGCTGCGCGACCGAAATGCGCATTCTGGACGACATCAGCAAGTACGTTGAGGATATACGAGTGAAAGCAACGGCGATGAAAGAGGCACGTAAAGCCGCGAATGCCATCGAGGACGGATACAAACGGGCTCTTGCTTACCACGAAATCGCTGAAAGTCTGTTTGCACTGAGACGTCCGATAGATAAGCTTGAAGAAGTCGTCGACAACAAGAGATGGCCGCTCCCGAAATATCGTGAATTGCTTTTTATCAGCTAAGACCAGTTCACTATTATCATATGCATATGTTTAACAACTTGTTAGTAAATAATGACTGACGGTCTTTACAATCCTTCATCGGAGCATGATGCCTGCGGGGTCGGCATGGTCGTGAACATCCGCGGCGACAAGACACACGAGTTGGTGGACAACGCCCTGACAGTGCTCGAGAATATGAGCCATCGCGGCGCCGAAGGTGCTGACGGCAAATCAGGCGACGGAGCAGGCATCATGGTCCAGATTCCCCATGAATTCATTTTACTCCAAGGGATTCCAGTCCCTGAAAAGGGGCGCTATGGCACCGGTCTGGTATTCTTGCCAAAGGAAGTCTCGAAACGCGAGCGTATCTTGGATTGCATACGTAATGAGGCCGAACATGAAGGCTGTGTGCTCAGCCACGTACGCGAGGTGCCGGTCAATTCCAGCTGCCTGGGTGAGGAAGCGGCTAAGGGTGAACCCTTTACGGTGCAGATTTTCGTAACCAGTTCTGAATTCATTGAAGAAGCGGACTTCGAGTGCAAGCTTTACCGCATCCGCAAACACGTCGAACGTCTGGGGGAAGACGGTTACATATGTTCCTTATCCACACGCAATATCGTGTATAAGGGGATGTTGACGAGTCGCCAGCTACGTGAATATTATACAGATCTGACGAGCCAGTGGTTCACAAGCGCAATGGCAATCGTCCACTCCCGCTTCTCCACGAACACATTCCCGCAATGGAGTCTGGCCCAGCCGTTCCGGATGCTCTGCCATAACGGAGAAATCAACACCATCCGAGGAAACCGAAGCTGGATGCAGGCCCGCCAGAGTGTCCTGAATTCAGGAAAGCTTGGAGATATAGGCGACCTTACACCCATAATCCAGCCGGATATGAGCGACTCTGCCAGCCTGGACAATGCACTGGAATTCTTGACTTTGAGCGGACTCAGCCTGCCTCAGGCCGTTTCCGTACTTATGCCGGAAAGTTTTGACGGAACGAATCCCATTTCGGAGGACCTGCGAGCCTTCTATGAATACCATTCCATCCTGATGGAACCATGGGACGGTCCTGCGACTGTGTTGTTCAGCGATGGTCGCTTTGCCGGCGGCATTCAAGACCGGAATGGTCTGCGTCCTGGACGCTACACCATCACAAAGCGTGGGTTATTGGTTGTTGCCAGCGAGGTGGGCGTGTTGGATTTCAATCCTACCGAAATTGAATGCAAGGGCCGACTGGAGCCGGGAAAGATGCTCCTTGTGGACACTAAGGAAGGGAAGATCTGGCTTGATGCCGAAATAAAAGAGAAACTGGCTTCTGAACATCCTTACCGAAAGTGGCTTGCCGCAGGGCGCATACAACTTGAAGACCTGCACAGCGGTCGCCGTATCGAACACAACGAAGCAGACCTGCTGCACAAGGAGCTCCTCTTCGGATGCACGTCAGAAGATGTCGAAAACACACTCAAGCCGATGTGTCTGCGCGGCATCGAAGCCACGTCTTCGATGGGTAATGACACGCCGCTGGCCGTTCTGACAGAACGTCCGCAGAGCTTTTTCAACTACTTCAGGCAGCAGTTCGCTCAGGTAACCAATCCTCCCATCGATTCCATCAGGGAACAGATGGTAATGTCGTTGTTCGAGTACATAGGTCGCGTAGGCACCGGTATCCTTACTCCGGATGAAGAAAATTGCAAGATGGTGCGCCTGCCGCACCCGATCTTGACAAACACTCAGCTGGACCTGCTCTGCAACATCCGTTATAAAGGGTTCAACACTGTTAAACTGCCGATCCTGTTTGAGTGTTCGGCCAATCCTTCTGCCGCCGCATCCAACCTGCGCCGGGCTTTAAGCGACCTGTGCCGAAAAGCGGAAAAGTGTGTTGACGACGGCGTAAATTACATCATCCTGTCCGACCGTAACGTAGATGAGTCACACGCTCCAATCCCTTCGCTGCTCGCTGTAAGCGCTGTGCATCACCACCTGATTGCCACCGGAAAACGTGTTCAGACTGCACTGATTGTCGAGAGCGGGGAAATCCGCGAGACGATGCATGCAGCACTGCTGCTCGGTTACGGAGCCTCGGCCATCAATCCATATCTTTCTTTTGCCATAATCTCCAGCCTCGCACACGGCGGTAAATTACAGCTAAACTATTCAACAGCCCGCACCAACTACATCGAAGCGATGAAAAAAGGACTGCTGAAGATTATGGCAAAGATGGGCATCTCTACTATCCGCTCATACAGAGGAGCCAAGATCTTCGAGAGCATCGGCCTGGAAGATAGCCTGCTGAGAGATTATTTCGGCACAGAAGGGTCAACTATCGGCGGTGTTGGCCTGGAAACCATCGCCCGCGATGCTATGTGGTTCCATGCACAGGCTTATGAGGATGCATCCAAAACCGACTTCCTGCCATTTGTGGGACAGTTCCATTATCGCAAGGGAGGCATTCCGCATGCTTGGAATCCAGAAACCATATCTTCCCTTCAGATTGCAACACGCCTGGGTAGTTACAAGAAATACAAAGAATTCACAGCTGCAGTAGATGGTAAGGATAATCTTATTTTTCTCCGTGACCTGCTGGACTTCAAACGTGGTACACCCGTTAACCTTGACGAGGTTGAGAGCGTGGAAGAAATCGTCAAGCGCTTCGTGGTCAGCGCTATGAGTTTCGGTGCGCTGAGCATAGAGGCCCATGAGAGCATCGCCCTGGCGATGAACCGCCTGGGAACCCGGTCCAACACCGGCGAGGGTGGCGAAGATAACGAGCGCTACCATACGGAGGTGGATGGAGTGTCTTTGTCAAGCAAGACAAAGCAGGTGGCTTCGGGGCGGTTCGGAGTCACAGCGGAATACCTGGTCAATGCCGAAGAGATACAGATCAAGGTTGCCCAAGGAGCTAAACCCGGTGAGGGTGGCCAGCTGCCTGGTTTCAAGGTTAACTCAATCATAGCCAAGACCCGCAACTCCATTCCCGGCATTTCTCTGATCTCCCCTCCGCCGCACCATGATATCTATTCCATAGAAGACCTTTCTCAGTTGATTTTCGACCTCAAGAACGTCAACCCTAAAGCAGCCATAAGCGTAAAACTGGTGTCCGAAAGCGGTGTAGGCACGATTGCCGCCGGCGTGGCGAAAGCAAAAGCCGACTTGATCGTTGTCTCCGGCGCAGAAGGTGGAACAGGAGCCTCTCCCGCGTCATCAATGCGTTTTGCTGGCATCAGTCCTGAAATCGGCCTCTCAGACGCACAGCAGACGTTGGTGCGCAATGGGCTACGCAGTCAGGTCCGCCTTCAGGTGGATGGCCAGATCAAAACGGGGAGGGATGTAATCCTGCTCGCATTGCTGGGTGCAGATGAGTTTGGTTTCGGAACCCTGCCTCTGATTGTCCTCGGCTGCGTGATGATGCGAAAGTGCAGCTTGAATACGTGCCCGACAGGAGTCGCCACACAGGATCCGGAGCTGCGGAAGCACTTTATCGGCAAAGCTGATTATCTGGTAAACTACTTTACTTTCCTGGCTCAGGAAGTAAGGGAATACCTGGCAGAAATGGGAGTCAAGAAACTGTCCGATATCATAGGTCACACTGAACTTCTGGTGCGCAAAACCGTTGCGCCGACATCCAAAGCCGCCCGTGTTGACCTGTCAAAACTTCTGTTCCGTGAACAAGGGCCCTGCTGCTGGTCTGGAGGTGCGCTGCACTCGCTCCCGCCGGTTCGAGACCTTGAGATTATCAAAGCTGCCCAGCCAGCCATCGATTGGAAAGAGGAGGTGAGCCTTGAATACCCTATCGCCAATACAGACCGGGCTGTGTGCACTATGCTCAGCGGACGGATAGCCGCAAGATACGGTGCTGACGGCCTTCCTGATTCCACTATCAACATTAAGTTCAAAGGTGCGGCCGGACAGAGCTTCTGCGCCTTCCTTGCAAGCGGTGTCAACGTACGTCTGGAGGGCGAGGCCAATGACTATGTAGGCAAAGGACTGAGCGGTGGCCGTGTCGCCATCCGTCCGCCCTCGCGAGCCTCTTTCAAAGCAGAGGAAAACATCATCGCAGGCAATACCTGCCTCTATGGCGCTACCGGTGGTGAAATGTATATCGCCGGACGGGCCGGACAGCGGTTCGCTGTCCGTAATTCCGGAGCGAAAGCTGTCGTTGAAGGAGCCGGGGACCATTGCTGTGAATATATGACTGGCGGGCGCGTGGTCGTCCTGGGGCCTGTAGGCCGGAATTTCGCCGCAGGAATGTCAGGAGGTATAGCATATGTCTATGACCCGGGGCACGTGTTCGATTATTACTGCAACCTCGATATGGTTGAGATCTCTCTTATGGATGACAAACTTGACCGCAAGGAACTGCACGAACTGATCCGCCAGCACTACCTTTATACCGGATCCGCCCAGGCCAGGATGCTTCTGGACGACTGGTCGCATTCCGTGGATGACTTCATAAAGGTTATCCCTATCGAATACAAGCACGTCCTCGAGAAGGAGCGTCTGCGCGCCCTTGAGGAAAAGATGCAACATCTCCAGATTCAATATTGACGCATTATGGGAGACTACAAAGCTTTTTTATCGATTCCGCGCAAGGAGGCCGGCTATCGGCCGGTACACGACCGCATTCAGGATTTCGGAGAAGTAGAACAGACCCTCAACGAAGGTGACCGCCGCCTCCAGGCTTCTCGCTGTATGGACTGCGGTGTTCCCTTCTGCAATTGGGCCTGCCCGCTGGGAAACCGCCCTCCAGAATGGAATGATGCTGTTTATCATGGAGATTTCGAACTGGCTTACAGGCTGCTCAACGCCACAAACGACTTCCCGGAATTCACAGGCCGGGTTTGCCCGGCACTCTGCGAAAAGGCTTGTGTGCTGAACCTGACTCTGCACGAACCCACAACCAACCGTGAAAACGAGGCGGCAATAACGGAAATAGCTTATCGCGAGAATTTTGTCCGCCCAGTTAATCCGGAGCGCAACGGGCGCACTGTGGCAGTGGTAGGTGCCGGACCGTCAGGGCTGGCTGCCGCGAACCAGCTTAACCGGATTGGCTACTCGGTGACTGTTTTCGAGAAGAACGAAAAGGCTGGCGGTTTGCTCCGTTTCGGAATCCCTAATTTCAAGCTGAACAAGAAGGTCATCGACCGGCGCATAACCTTGATGGAAATGGAGGGGATCCGTTTCCGTTATGATACGGAAATATCGCTGTCTGATTTGCCGGAAGGATTTGACGCATATGTAATTGCGACCGGAACACCGACCGCTCGCGACTTGAATGTTCCTGGCAGGGACCTCAAAGGCGTGTATTTCGCCCTGGACCTGCTTTCGCAGCAGAACCGAGTCTTGTATGGTGCGGATATAGACGCAGAGCACCGGATCAGCTGCAAAGACAAGGATGTACTTGTGATCGGCGGCGGAGACACCGGCTCAGACTGCATCGGTACTGCGCACCGCCAGGGTTGCAAATCCGTGATGCAGATTGAAATCATGCCCAAACCGCCCGAGGGGCCGGACGACCCGGCTAATCCATGGCCCGCATGGCCGAGGACGCTAAAGACTTCCTCTTCCCACGAAGAAGGCTGCGAACGGCGCTGGAATATCAATACTCTCCGTTTCGTCGGGGATAAAGGCCACCTGACCGGCGTTGAGATACAGGCTATTGACTGGAAACCCAACCCGGAAGGAGGGCGTCCCCTGATGGTCCCCGCAGGAGAACCGGAATTGGTCAAGGCGGACATCGTACTGCTTGCGATGGGATTCCTGAAACCGCAGCTGCCCGAGGTGGGAGAGAATGTCTTCTTCGCCGGCGATGTCCAGAGCGGCGCCTCGCTGGTTGTCCGTGCAATGGCATCCGGCCATGCGGCCGCAGAAGCCGTGGATGCATATCTGTCAAGGAAAAAATAACCAGGATATGACAACAAAATACATATTCATCACTGGCGGTGTGGTTTCATCCCTCGGAAAAGGCATCATTTCAGCCAGCATAGGCAAATTATTGCAGGCGCGGGGCTACAGGATCACCATACAGAAGTTCGACCCATATATCAACATCGACCCCGGCACTTTGAACCCATATGAACACGGCGAGTGCTACGTTACAGATGACGGTTTCGAAACGGATCTCGACCTGGGCCATTATGAACGGTTCACCGGAATCCGTACTACACGCAATAACTCCATAACTACCGGACGTATTTACAAGACAGTCATCGACCGCGAACGGCGGGGAGATTATCTCGGAAAAACCATCCAGGTGGTACCTCACATCACCGATGAGATCAAACGCCGGATGCTCAGGCAAGATGTTTCAGAAGAGTCGCTTGACTTCGTCATCACCGAAGTCGGAGGAACCATTGGAGACATCGAGAGCGCCCCTTTCATGGAAGCCATCAGGCAGCTGCGCTGGCAACTTGGGCGGGATGCCGTGTGCGTACATCTGACATACGTTCCCTACCTGAAAGCTGCAGGAGAATTGAAGACCAAGCCCACCCAACACAGTGTAAAAGAATTACAGGGAATGGGCATACAGCCGGACATCCTTGTACTGCGTACGGAGCATCATCTGGATAAAGCACTGCGTACAAAGGTTGCTTCCTTTTGTAATGTGGATCCGGAGTGTGTTGTCCAGAGCGAGGACCTTCCGAGCATCTACGAAGTGCCTGTCAATATGCAGAGACAAGGCCTGGATGCTGCTATCCTGCGCAAGATAGGAATCCCGTCCGGTGAGGCTCCGGACATGCATTCGTGGCACTATTTCCTGGAAAAGCAGCGGAATGCCGACCGGGAGATTTCGGTCGCCCTCGTCGGAAAATACGATCTTCAAGACGCGTACAAGAGCATCCGGGAGAGCCTCAGCCTTGCCGGCGTCTACGATGGAGCCAAGGTGGCCATCGATTTCATCAGCAGCGAGGAAATGACCCGGGAGAACGTCGCCGGGAAACTCGACGGATATGCAGGCGTCGTCATATGCCCCGGCTTCGGACAGCGTGGGATCCCGGGAAAGATTCTCGCAGCAGAATATGCCCGCACTCAAGACATTCCGTGCTTTGGCATATGTCTGGGAATGCAAATGATGGTCATAGAGTTCGCCCGGAACGTCCTGGGATATTCCGATGCGGACAGTTGTGAGATGAATCCGCAGACCCCACACAATGTCATTGACTTGATGGAAGGCCAGAAGAACATTACGCAGATGGGAGGGACCATGCGGCTTGGGGCATATGAATGTGCCGTCAGTCCCGGCAGTCGCGCATATGCGGCATATGAAGGGCACGAGACAGTCAGGGAACGCCATCGTCACCGCTACGAATTCAACAACTCTTATCTCGGCGAATTTGAGAAGAATGGAATGCAATGCGTGGGAGTCAACCCGGAAACCAATCTGGTGGAAATCGTAGAAATCCCCTCCCTCCGCTGGTACATCGGGACACAGTTCCATCCGGAATATAGTTCTACAGTGCTTCATCCCCATCCGCTGTTCGTCAGTTTCATTAAAGCGTGTATCGCATATGGAAGCTCTTAAGCATGAATGCGGTGTGGCGATGATCCGCCTGCTAAAGCCGCCGGATTTCTACAGAAAGAAATACAACTCTTCCCGCTACGGGCTGGACAAGTTGTACCTGATGATGGAAAAGCAGCACAATCGGGGACAGGAAGGCGCAGGCCTGGCCTATGTTGACCTTCAGGCTCCGGTCGGCAGCGAATACATGTTCCGTGAGAGGGCAGAGGGCACCGATGCCATAACCGAGATATTCAAGAAGGTGGATTATTCCACCGGCGCCCAGTTGTATATGGGACACCTGCGCTATTCCACCACAGGAAAAAGCGGACTCTCCTTCGTACATCCTTTCCTGCGCCGCAACAACTGGCGGGCAAAGAATCTTTGCCTCTGCGGAAACTTCAATATGACGAACATGGACGAGGTGTTCCGGTTCCTGACCGAACAGGGCCAGTCTCCAAGGCTCTATGGAGATGCCTACATTACACTCGAACTTATGGGACATCGCCTCGACCGCGAGGTGGAGCGGCTCTTCGGCGAGGCCACTGACCTGGGGCTGGAAGGAAATGAAATCACCCGTTATATCGATGACCACGTCAGCATGGCCAATGTCCTGCGCACTACAATGTCCCATTACGACGGTGGATACGTGATGTGCGGACTGACTGGAAGCGGCGAAATGTTTACCGTGCGGGACCCATGGGGGATCCGCCCGGCCTGGTACATATGCAATGATGAACTGGTCGCGGTGGCCAGCGAGCGTGCTGTCCTGCAGACAACTTTCAACCTGGAATACCCTGATGTCTGCGAACTGCAGCCAGGCCAGGCCCTGATCACCCACAGGGATGGCAAGACCTCGCTGGAGCTGATATTACCGCCGAAGCAAAAGAGCGCCTGTTCATTTGAGCGCATATATTTCAGCCGAGGGTCTGATGCAGATATCTACCGGGAACGTAAACGGTTGGGTGAACAGTTGGTCCAGCCCGTTCTGAAGGCCGTAGGGAATGACGTGGAGAACACTGTGTTCTCTTATATCCCCAACACGGCCGAAGTTGCATTCTACGGCCTGACTGGCGGCTTCAGGAAACTCCACGACGAGGTGCGCACGGAGAAAGTGGTCTGGAAAGACATCAAACTGCGTACTTTCATAACAGACAACGCCGAGCGCAACGACCTGGCGGCTCATGTATATGATATCAGTTATGGAAGCCTGCGGCCTTTCAAAGACAATCTAGTTATTATCGACGACAGCATCGTGCGGGGTACTACCCTGAGGGAAAGCATTTTCAAAATCCTGGACCGGCTGCAGCCCAAAAAGATTGTAATGGTGTCGAGCGCTCCCCAGATCCGTTATCCGGACTACTACGGTATCGACATGTCGCATCTGGAGGAACTATGCGCCTTCCGTGCAGTCATGGAATTGCTCAAAGAGCGGGGACAACATGAACTGATCGATAATGTGTACCGCTCATGTAAGGAGGATCCTCTGTCGGAGAACCATGTGCGTAAGATCTATTCTCCGTTCAGTGTGACTGAAATCAATGAAAAGATTGCGGAAATGCTTCGTCCTCAGGAAATGAAAGCGCCGGTAGAACTAGTGTTCCAGAGCATTGAAGGGCTTCACAAAGCCTGTCCGGATCATCTGGGAGACTGGTATTTCACCGGCCGGTATCCCTCCCCGGGAGGCATCCGCCTGTGCAACCAGGCCTTTGTGGAATATATCGAAACTTAACCCTATTAATCAGTAGTGTATTATGAAAAAGATCGAAGCAATCGTGCGCAAGACGCACTTTGAAGATGTCAAGCAGGCACTGTTCGATGCCGACATCAACTGGTTCTCCTATTCGGAAGTCAAGGCCATAGGCCAGGACAGGGAAGACCGTATTTACCGCGGGGTAATGTACAGTACCGATGTCATCTCGCGGATTGAGATTACAATAGTGTGCCGTGAACAATTTGTTGATCCGGCAGTTCAGGCCATCATGGCTGCGGCACGCACCGGAGAGGTAGGAGACGGAAGGATATTTGTCAGCCCGGTGGACGACGTGTGGTCAATCCGCACCGGAGAACATGGAGACACAGTGCTCCGGGACAAAAAGTAGGACCCTAAATAAGACTTAACCATGAACGATATAGCTATTTCCCTAGATACAGTCTGGATGCTGCTCGCAGCAATGCTGGTTTTCTGGATGCAGCCGGGTTTCGCACTCTGCGAAGCAGGTTTTACCCGGAGCAAGAACTCAATCAACATCCTGATGAAGAACTTCGTGGACTTCATCCTGGGCACGTTGCTCTTTTTCTTCGTCGGCTTTGGCTTCATGTTCGGAAGCAACGGCGACGGCTTCATCGGCGCGCCTAACTGGGGCGACCTGTCTTTCTACAATGGCGACCTGCCTGTGGAAGGCTTCCTGATTTTTGAAACAGTCTTCTGCGCTACCGCTGCAACCATAGTCAGCGGAGCCATGGCCGAGCGGACGAAGTTCTCGATGTATTTGATATACAGTGCGTTCATTTCACTCATCATTTATCCTGTCGAAGGCCATTGGACCTGGGGAGGCGGGTGGCTCAGCGAGCTGGGCTTCCACGATTTCGCAGGCAGCGCCATCGTGCACAGCGTAGGCGGCGTGCTGGCCCTGATCGGCGCCATAGCACTTGGACCGCGCATCGGCAAATACGGAAAGGACAGGAAGAGCCGCGCCATTCCGGGCCACAACATGGCCCTTGCGGCGCTGGGTGTATTCATCCTATGGCTCGGCTGGTTCGGGTTCAACCCGGGCAGTCAGCTGGCCGCCAGCGGAGAAGTGAACCGCACTGCCATCTCACACGTCTTCCTGACCACCAATCTGTCGGCCGCGGCCGGTGGCGCGGCAACTATGTTCCTGACCTGGATCAAATATGGCAAGCCATCGCTCTCCTTGATGCTGAACGGCGTTCTGGCCGGCCTGGTGGGTATTACGGCAGGCTGCGACCTGGTCTCGCCCTGGGGTGCCGTCATCATCGGCCTGGCTTGCGGCACCGTACTGGTGTTCGCCATCGAATTCATCGACCATAAACTGCATATCGACGATCCGGTAGGCGCCTCGTCCGTACACGGTGTGTGCGGTATCCTGGGTACAATTATGACTGGTTTGCTCGCTACCGACGGTGGCCTCTTCTATGGCGACGGATGGCATTTCTTCGGCATACAGTGCCTGGGCATATTGGTCATCGACCTTTGGACGGCCGTCTGCGGTTTCCTGTTGTTCTTCGGCATCAAGAAAACATGCGGGTTGAGGGTGGAACCACGGGTCGAAGAAGAAGGACTGGATATATATGAACATGGCGAAAGTTGCTACAACTAGTTGATATAAATTGAGAAACCTATGAAAAAGATCATATACAGTGCGCTTGCGTTGCTGCTCTTCGGGGCAGCAACCGCCAAGGCACAATACACGGTGGAAACCACTGTCGGCACCGATTTCGTAAGCAGTTATGTCTGGCGCGGCCTGGAGTTGGGCGATGTGTCGATGCAGCCGACGCTCGGAGTCAGTTACAAGGGCCTGAGCCTGTCGGCCTGGGG
>JAEEGL013299948.1_pt1 | contig 19138 bp, 17 predicted proteins | sample 9134231 | NCBI WGS metagenome assembly JAEEGL01 (sample SAMN16246548, study PRJNA631951) | gut metagenome | biome: gut microbiome; feature: rumen; material: fiber-attached | host: Bos | place: Iran: Karaj | collected 2018-10 | reverse complement strand
TCTGTCAGAAGCAAAAGAGAAGCAGATTAAGAAATATCAGCAGAGAATAGATGAGGCACAGGAGGCGATAGCTACTATCGAGGAGCTGGAGAAACAGCAGGATGCAAAGCTGCTTCAGCTGGAGATGGAATATCGTCAGAAACTTTCGCTTTCATCAGCACCTAAGGTTGTATATACAGGCGGAAGCCTTGCATGGCCGATGCCTTCAAGTACACAAGTTACATCAGGATTTGGGCCTAGATGGGGATCAGTGCACAGAGGTACAGATATTGCCTGTCCTGTCGGTTCACCTGTTGTTGCCGTGGCTCCTGGAACAGTAATATATACAGGATACATGGGTACCGGTGGAATGGCGGTTCTGATTGATCACGGAAATGGACTTACTACTAACTATTATCACCTTTCAGCTTACAACTGTCAGCCTGGAGATGTTGTCAATACAGGCCAGGTTATAGCATTTTCGGGAAATACAGGGAATTCTACGGGACCTCACCTTCATCTGGGTGTCAGAGTAAATGGTGAATACGTAGATCCTATGTCTTTCTATCATTAGTGAATAACTATTTAGGAGATGAAAATAATGAGGTTATCAGTAAAAAAGGCATTATGCACTGCGCTTGTTATAAGCATGACAGCAGGACTTGCCGGATGTGGATCTGGTTCAGGCAGTACAGGGGGAACAACAAGCACTGAAGCAGAGACAGAAAGCGCATCTTCCGGAGAATTTGATGAGAATTCTAAGGAAACACAGAAGAAAGTAAAACAGGTCGAAGGAATAATTGATAAGTACTTCTACTTTGAACAGGATCCGGAAAAGAGAGAAGAGAGCTACTTCGACGGAATTATGGCCGGACTTGATGATCCATACTCAGTTTATTATACTCCGGAAGAGTATGAGAGACTCATGGAGGATGACGGCGGAGAGTATGTTGGTATCGGAGCTACTGTTTCCAAGGACGTTGATAAGGGAACAGTATATGTTGTAAAACCTCTCAGGGGAAGTCCTGCAGAAGCAGCAGGCCTCACTACAGGAGATGTTTTCGTACAGATCGATGATATAGAAGTTACTGCAGATATGGAACTGGATGAGGTTGTTAATTATATCCGTGGTAAGGAAGGAACAACAGCTCATCTTAAGATGTATCGAGAAGGTGAACCTGACTATCTGGAGATTGATATCAACAGACAGAAGATTCAGAATATCACTGTAGATTATGAGATGCTGGATAACAACATCGGTTATATCTCAGTTGATCAGTTTATAGAGAACACACCGGAGCAGTTTAAAGAAGGAATAGACTATGTTACCAGTCAGGGAGCTAAGGGTATCGTAATCGATATGAGAAATAACCCTGGTGGCCTTCTTACTGCAGTTAATGAGATGACAGATTACATAATAGCTGATGATGCTCAGGCACCGGGAGCTTCCAAGCCTGGTATTCAGCTTGAAACTAAGGATAAGGACGGAAAGATCATTGAGTCTTATTCCTGCGAGGATGGTCATTCAGTAGATCTTCCGATGGTTGTACTTGTTAATGGAAACAGTGCAAGTGCTGCTGAGATCTTTACCGGTGATATGAAGGATTATGGAATCGCGACGATAATAGGAACGACTACATTTGGTAAGGGAATTGTACAGTCAGTCATTCCTCTTTCTGACGGTTCTGCAGTCAAGATAACTATAGCTAAGTACTTCACTCCTTCAGGAAATGATATCCATAAGATAGGTATCGAACCTGATATCGAGATTGATGTTTCTGATGAGCAGAAGAGAATGGCTAATATTCCTCATGATGAGGATCCTCAACTTCAAAAAGCTATTGAGGTTTTGACAAAGTAATGGTAAACTAAGCGTCAAAAGATTTCTTTTGGCGCTTAATCTCATTTTATGGAGGAAATATAAATGGATAAGGAATTGGTAATTGTTCTTGACTTCGGTGGTCAGTACAATCAGCTTATCGCAAGACGTGTCAGGGAATGCAATGTATATGCAGAGGTACATCCGTATACACTGAGCCTTGATAAGATCAGGGAAATGAATCCAAAGGGAATCATTTTCACAGGTGGACCAAACAGTGTATATCTTGAGGATTCACCATCTTACTCAAAGGAGATATTCGAGCTTGGAATTCCAATCCTCGGAATCTGCTATGGTTCACAGCTTATGGCACATCTTCTCGGTGGTAAGGTAGCAACAGCTCCTGTAAGCGAGTATGGAAGAACCGAAACATATATTGATGGTGCTTCAGAGGAATCTGATGAGAGAAGCGGATCACTTCTCTTCAAGGGAATCAAGAAGAAGATAACAACATGGATGAGCCATACAGATTATATCGCTGAGGTTCCGGAAGGATTTGTTATCTCAGCACATACTAAGGACTGTCCTGCAGCTGCTATGGAGTGTGCAGAGAAGGGCTTCTATGCTACACAGTTCCATCCTGAGGTTATGCATACCGAACAGGGTAAAGAACTTATCCATAACTTTATATATAATGTCTGCAAATGCAAGGGCGACTGGAAGATGGATTCCTTCGTAGAGTCTACTATCAAGGCTCTTCGTGAAAAGATCGGAACAGGCCGTGTGCTCTGTGCACTTTCAGGCGGTGTTGATTCATCTGTTGCTGCAGTACTTCTTGCAAAGGCAGTTGGTAAGCAGCTTACATGTGTATTCGTTGATCATGGCCTTCTCAGAAAGAACGAGGGCGATGAAGTTGAAGCAATCTTTGGGCCTAACGGCAACTATGAGCTTAACTTCATAAGAGTTAATGCTCAGGAGCGTTTCTATAATAAGCTTGCAGGTGTTACAGAGCCTGAAGCAAAGAGAAAGATTATCGGTGAAGAGTTCATCCGTGTATTTGAGGAAGAGGCTAAGAAGATCGGTGCCGTTGACTTCCTGGCACAGGGAACTATCTATCCGGATGTTATAGAGTCAGGACTTGGAAAGTCAGCTACTATCAAGTCACATCATAACGTTGGTGGACTTCCTGACTATGTTGATTTTAAGGAAATAGTAGAGCCTCTCAGAATGCTCTTCAAGGATGAGGTTCGTCGTGCCGGCCTTGAGCTTGGTATCCCTGAATATCTTGTATTCCGTCAGCCATTCCCGGGACCGGGACTCGGTGTAAGAATCATAGATGAGATTACAGCAGAGAAGGTTGCAATCGTTCAGGATGCAGATGCTATCTTCCGTGAGGAGATGGATAAGGCCCTGGCGTCAGGAAGAATCAAGCATCTTCCAAACCAGTATTTTGCAGCACTTTCAAATATGCGTTCAGTCGGAGTAATGGGAGATTTCAGAACATTTGATTATGCAGTTGTACTTCGTGCCGTTAATACAAGCGACTTCATGACTGCAGACTGTACAGATATTCCGTTTGAGATCCTTCAGAAGGTAATGAACAGAATTATCAACGAGGTTAAGGGAGTAAACAGAGTAATGTACGATCTTACTTCCAAGCCGCCTGGAACAATTGAACTCCTATAACAGGAGAGAGTTAAAGAATGCCCTATTTATGCTGGGTTCGGGGCTTTAGTAGTTAAAAATGACTCTACTTTGGCTCTAAAAATAAGAATAATAAACAAATTCGAGGCTATCATCAGTAGTTTTTACTACTTTTGATAGCCTCTTTTTGTTATTCATCTTTATTCGTTACTTTAACTACAGTTATCGGAACTATTTCACCATTAGGGGTATGAGTGATCATCGGACCGGGTGTAACTGCTTTGCTGATTAGAAGTTTGTCTTTGACATTACTAAAGTCTTCAGCCATAGCATCAATAGCTTCCTGGTGTTTTTCTTTAGAACCGAATTTAGCTTCGTTAGTGTATATATCATTTAATACATTTTTTGTAGCAAGGTACATAGCAAGTTTTTCTTTAATGAATGGATCATTAAATGAAATCTTAATGCTATCTGGTTCGATACATCCGGAACTATCTGTTTCTACTTCGAATGTCATTGATGTCTGTTCGTCCATTTTCATTAATAGAGAAAGGAGGTCTGATTCAGTATTGATATCAAAATCCATAAAAACAAAAATACTGACGCCAAGGGCTGTAGCTATTTTTTGTAACTGATCAGGTTTTGGATTTCTGATACCATACTCATATTTTTTTATAGTTGCACTATTTATTCCTGATAATTCGCCAAGATACTCCTGAGAGTACCCATTAAGTGTTCGATAGTGCTTGATTTTTTCGCCTATTGTCATTTTTGATTTACCTCTTTTTGGTATTTATGAGTGTATATTATCACAATGGTGCACAAATGTGTATATTTTTTTAGAAATTATCTTGACATACACAAATGTGTACTGTATTATTCTGAGTAAAGATAGGACACATAAGTGTACTAAATATACAGCGAGAGTGCAGAAGGGAGTGAGACTAAATGGTTGATATGAATAAAATGTATCTTACAGCAGAAGAAATTGCTGAAATTCTTGGAGTATCCAAGGGCTTTGCTTACAGATTAATAAGAGATCTGAATGCAGAATTAAAAGCTAAAGGCTTTATTGTAGTAGCCGGAAAACTGCCTACAAAATATTTTAAAGAAAAATTCTATGGAATGACATTACAGGAGGTATAAACATGCCAGCATCAAAGGATGGAAAGATGTGGAGGTGTCAGTTCTACTATACAGACTGGCAGGGAGTCCGCCACAAAAAGAATAAAAGAGGATTTCGAACTAAAGGTGAAGCTGAAGAATGGGAGAGAAACTTTCGTCAGCAACAGCAGAAGGATCTCAATATGACCTTTGAGAACTTTATTCAGATTTATTATGTGGATATGGAGCATAGATTAAGAAGAAGCTCATACATAAATAAGAAATACATAATAGATTTGAAGATATTGCCATATTTTAAGAATAAGATTGTATCGGAAATCACTCCGTCAGATATTCGAAAATGGCAGAATGAGCTCATGTCATATAAGGATGAAAGTGGAAAACCATATTCACAGACATATCTGAAAACGATAAGCAACCAGATGGCAGCAATATTTAATTATGCCGAACAGTACTATGATCTTAAGAGTAATCCTTATCGTAAAGCAGGCAGCTTTGGTCGTTCCAGATCAGATGAAATGAAGATATGGACTAAAGAGGAATTTGAAACGTTTCTAAAAACAGTAGAGGATAAACCGGATTCACGTTTAGCGTTTATGATACTTTTCTGGACCGGAATGAGAATAGGTGAGCTCCTGGCTCTCACATATAGTGATATTGATTTTGATAACAGGGTTATACATATTACCAAATCATTCCAACGTATTAAAGGAGAAGATGTTGTATCTGAACCAAAGACTGAGAGAGGTAAGAGAGATATAACACTTCCAGTATTTCTTGCTGAAGAGATAGAAGAGTATTGTAAACTTCTATATGGGATTCTTCCAACAGAAAGAATGTTTACATTTACAAAGTCTTATATGGAGCATGAAATCAGAAGAGGAATAAAAGAGTCAGGTGTAAGACAGATTCATCTTCATTGTTTAAGGCATTCGCACTGTTCGATGCTAATATCTTTGGGATATCAGCCGTTAGAGATAGCCAAAAGACTTGGACATGAAAAAGTTGAGACGACATTAAACACATATTCTCATTTATATCCTAATAAACAAATGGAGATGGCTGATAAGCTTGATCAGATTTTAAGGGAGGATAAGAAAGATGCCGGGAATCCATAAGAATCCAACAATAAGCTTCAGGATTACTGCTGCAGAAAGACAGGCTATTGAAGCGAATATTAAGGCAAGTGGAATGGGAAAGAAGGATTATTTTGTAAGATCCTGCATATATAATCATATATGTGTTGTTGGAAGAAAAGAGACAATATATCCACTTGTGGAAGAAATTCAAAATATGCTGAATACACTTATAGAATTGAAAGAAAGTATTGAAGATAAAACTATTGAGAATACATCTGAGGATATTATTCAAATCAAATCAGAATATGAGGATATGTTGAAGGCAATAATAAAAATGCTTGATGGTGCCAGATACTTATGGCAGCCGGATAGCAAAGCTACAGAAAAAAGAGATGCTCCTGCTGGTAACAAGAACATCTCTGAGTAGGAAACTATGGAGTCTCCAATACTCTAACTCGCAATTAGAAGTATATCAGAGGCTCCCATAAAAATAAATATATTTTTAAGGAGCTATTGTAATGACTAATATATTTAATGAGGTCAAAGACCTTGTAGCACCTAGAAGTGCTGCAGAATATTATGGGCTCAAAGTGCGCCCAAATGGAATGGCATGCTGCCCGTTCCATAATGATAAGACACCGAGCATGAAGTTTAATAAGGATTATTATTACTGTTTCGGCTGTGGTGCAAAAGGTGATGCCATAGGCTATGTGGCAGAAATGTATGGTCTTTCTCAGTATGATGCTGCGTTAAAGCTCATAAATGATATGAACCTGCCAATTGATATTAAGGGCGGGAGAACTACATTTACTCCAGGTGACAGGCGGCGTATGCAGAGAAAGCAGAATCTTATTCGGATCCAGGATATTTTTAAGAACTGGTGTTTCTCATCAGTTAATTCCCTATGTGAGTGTAGAGACACAATTAAAGATTTAGAGGAAGAGTTCAATAAGAGATATAAGGATTCTTCCATATTTGATGTACCAGAACTGGATGTTATTTATGATGTTGAGCCTTTTGTGGGGTATCTTCTTGACATCCTCTGCACCGGAACTGAAGAAGAGAAGAAAGAACTCTTCATAAAAGGACGGAAGGAGGTGGATGATATTGTCTCAAGAGTTAACAACATCAGAGCAGGCTTCATGGGACGAAGTAGCGAAGATAGTGGAAGAGGAATACTTCACGACAGACGATGTGTTTCAGCAGTTAGTGAAGCGTAAGGATGGAACAGTAAAGCAAGGGATTGAGAATTATTATACCGTTTTTACCAAGGATCCTTTCCTGCGTGGAGCTATCAGAAGAAATGAGATGACAGGGCGTAATGATGTTTGCAGGGATATGGGTTGGAAACGTAGTGCTGGAGACAGCATAGATGATGATGACCTGGATAACCTGTGTTTATATCTGGAAACCACTTATGGTCTTATGAATGAGAAGAATATGTATAAGGCCATAAATATCATAGCTGCTGAGAATAGCTTTCATCCAATCAAGGAATACCTTGAAGAATTAAAGTGGGACGGAAAATCAAGAATAGCAGAGTTCCTTCCTAAATATGTTGGTGCTGATGAGTGTGAATATACTTATGAAGCTACGAAACTCATTCTTATGGCAGCAATCAGCAGGATATATATTCCGGGCGTAAAGTTCGATATGATGATCTGCCTTGTTGGTGGTCAGGGTATCGGAAAATCATCATTATTCAGGTTACTGGCTATAAAGGATGAATGGTTTTCGGATGATTTAAGAAGAATCGATGATGAGAATATCTTTAGACGCTTGTACGGTCACTGGATCATAGAAATGTCAGAAATGATCGCTACCGTAAATGCTAAAAGTATTGAAGAAATTAAATCATTTCTGAGTCGTCAGAAGGAAACCTATAAGACACCTTATGATAAGTTCCCGAAGGACAGGCCTCGTCAGTGTATTTTCGTTGGTACAACCAATAACATGGATTTTCTTCCGATGGATAGAACCGGAAACAGAAGATTTGCACCGATCCTTACTCATGCTGAGCGTATCGAGAAACATATTCTTGAGGATGAGGAAGAATCCAGGGCTTATATCGAACAACTTTGGGCAGAGGCTATGGAGATATTTAGGAGTGGTGACTTCAGTCTTAAGTTCTCCCAGAGTATTGAAGAATATCTTATGGAACTTCAGGAGAACTTCATGCCTGAGGATACAGATATCGGTCTTATCAGGGCTTGGCTTGAGGATACTGATGAATATCAGGTTTGCAGTCTTATGTTATATCATGAGGCACTTAATAAGGAAGGTGAACCGAAAAAATATGAGATAAAGGAAATCAACCGTATCATGAATGAAAGCATAAAAGGCTGGAAACATTCTGAAAAGAAGACACATCGTTTCAATAAATATGGTACACAGAAATACTGGTACCGAGAGGATAAGGTTGATGATGATGGATTCATTAAATGTGATACGACGGTCCTTCCATTTTGATAAAAATAGTTTTTTGACCTTCGTTTACAGTTTACGGTTTACAAAAATGTAAACGGTAAACTGTAAACCAACGATAAAAAAGTTTGAAAAAAATATAATCGTAACAAGGAGATATTGAAATAATGGAAAATATAAAATTCAAAGATTATGAAATCATAGGAATAGATCATGGTTTCGGAAATATTAAAACAAGAAATACAACTTTCCGAGCGGGAATAACAGTAAGCGATGCAGAGAATGACATCGCTCCGGATGTTGTTAAGTATAAGGATAAGTATCTGATCATCGGAGAGAATCATAAAAGCTTCGAGTCAGATAAAGTAATAAATGATGATTACTATTATCTGACGATGGCAGCATTAGCGAAAGAGATGAGAATTAGAAAAATCAGATCTGCAAAGCTAGTACTTGCTGTAGGACTGCCTCTTATGTGGGCGCAGGAACAGAGGGAGGTGTTCCGAAATTATCTTATGCGTGAGAAAGAGCTGGAGTTTGAGTACAAGGGTATTTCTTACTCTGTCTCTATCGAGAGAGTTCTGGTATTCACTCAGGGTTATGTGGCAATCATGGAGCGCATTGGCGAACTGGATGGTATCTACTATGTTGCAGACATTGGAAACGGAACTATTAATGTAATGTATATAAATGATCATAGGATTAATAGTTCGAGATGCTTTACAGATCAGCTGGGAGTGCGAAAGTGTATCGAGAGTATGCAGAATGAAATCGCAAATAGGATGCAGAAGGACATACCTTATGACATTTGTGAGGAATACCTGATAAAAGGAACTACTACTTTGCCAGAACGGATACAAACTATTATGGATGAAACAGCCTGCAAGTATGTTTCTTCCATAATAGGAAAGCTCAAGGAACATGGATATGATTCGGATTATATGAAGCTGATCTGCATGGGTGGGGGCTCCGGTATTGTGAAAAGATACTTACGCTTACCTGATACAGATGTGGAATATATGGATGATATCAGAGCCACAGCTAAGGGTTACGAACAGTTTGCCCTTACTGTGCTCAGAAAAGAGATGAAGTGAAATGGGAAAGAATAATAAATGCATACATATCAGGTTCAATCTTGATGACAAGATGGAAGCTGATGTGTGGCGATGGCTTCATAGTGCGGCTGATGAGGAGCATAATTCCATGAATGGATTTGTGCTCCAGGTGCTAAGCAGGCAGATGTCCAGGAGTGATAACAGTTTTGCTCTGCAAAAAACTGTTGTCGATTTACAGGACAGCGTGCAAAGTATTCTGTCAGATAGTCTGGTGGACAGACTTTCTGACAGAATAATCGAAAAGCTTAGCGCCAGGATGAACCTGACGGATTTACACCTGAGTGTAAATCCATCTTCATCATCTGAGAATGGTAGTAGTAGTTCGGAAGATGATGGAGATCCGGTGTCAGGTGAATCCTTGGAATCCAGTATTCCGGAGGAAGCACTGGATTTCATGGGTGGATATTAAGTGGTAGCACTCTGCTACTACTTAATATTCAGATGTAGTTTGTGTGGTAGCAGTATGCTACTATATCGCTCCAGCCGGAGTGATATTTGTAAGATGCCGGTGACATCTTACAGTCGCAAATTACATCCATTATATCAGCTTTGAGGCTGATATTTACGGTGAAGCGGTACGGTTCCCCTCGGAGAGCACAATAAGTTTTGATGGCTTCGCTGTCAAAACTAATATTGTGTTACTCTTGGCAAGAGTAACAGAACTGCGGCTCAGCTTCGTTCTCCATCCTCCGAGATATTTTAGAAAGTGAATATAAAGATTATGGAATATACTGTAAATTCAAAAGAGAAGGAGATGATTAAATGGCTGGAAATCAGCGTTCCATATGTGTTGCCAAAGGAGCAGGCAGTTTAGATCATAACAATAGGAAGTTTATTGCTGAAAATGTCGATAAATATAGAACCAGGCTAAATAAAACCTATATTAGGGAAAATGAATTAGATGCTTATGAGAAATGCTTTGGAGATGCTGTAAGAGAGTATGATGAAAAACAAATTCGAAAGAACAGAAAGATAGGCTCATCTAAGAATTATTGGAATAATGTAAGAACTTCGGGAAATGGAGAGAAAACATTTTATGAGATTATTGTTCAGGTCGGGAATATGTATGATTCCGGGTGCCTTACAGAAGGCGGTAGGGTAGCTCAGAAGATTCTTGATGAATATATGCAGTCTTTTAAGGAAAGGAATCCGAATATATATGTATTTAATGCCGTAATGCATCTTGATGAGAAAACACCGCATTTACACATTGATTATATTCCAATTGCAACAGGGTATAAGAATGGAATGTCTAAAAGAAACAGTTTAGATAGAGCATTTAAACAAATGGGGATTGAGGTGAAGGGTAAAGTTGGAAAATATAATAACAGAACAATTGCCTGGGAGAATAGGGAAAAGGATTACATAGAGGAACTTCTTCATGAATATGGACTGGAGAGAGTGCCTGATCAGGAGAACGATAGAGAGCACCTATCCGTTGAGGAGTATAAAGCTGCTGTAGAAGCGATAAAAGATGAAGTAGATGAGCTTCCAGCTCAAATCGAAGCAACAGCAATTCCATTTACACAAAATGTAATGGTGAAAAAAGAAGATTTGGAAAGAATTGAGAAGCGGGCAAAGCTGTCAATGCTTCATGAGGAAACCTCAAAGAAGATTCGTGAGGAAACAGAGAAGGAATTGGATGAGATTAAGGAACAAAATTTGGAATCCAAGGAAATTAAGAATAGAGCGCGTTCATATCTGAAAAGTGCTACGAGTAAGGGGGATGAGACGAAATACATGGCAGAAAAGAAGTCTGAAGAAATCATAGAGGCTGCGGAAAAAAAGTATACTGAAGCTGAAGCCCAGAAGGAACTCTATATTGAAAAATATAATGAACAGACGGAGCTGAATCATAAATATGAGGAACTTCAAAGAATACATGAAGAGGATGCGGAGTCTATTAATATCCTTACTGATAAGCTTATTGAATCAAGGAAAGAGGTAGCCTCTCTTAAGTCAGAGATAGTTGAATTAAAGAATTCAATTGAAAGTAGGATTAAAGCAGCAACAGCACCATTGGAGAAACAGATTCAGGAACTCAAAGGACAACTGAAAGCCACGTATACATATATAACTGATATCGTAAAAGCCAGTGGAATGCTTGCATATGATGATGGGGTATATAAGGTATCCCTTACTGCTATTCAAAAGAAACTGATAGATGCAATTAGCTCTTTTGCTTCTAAGAAAGCAAGAGAGAATGGATTTGCAGAATTAGCTAATGATATGGATAAACATGTCAATATTGCTAAAGAAATAAATTCATATATTCATCCAGTTAAGAATAGAGAGTTATCACGATAAATGGTACATTTATAATGAAAAAACAGATTTAAGGTACAATATTTATAGTAGGATCATTATATTTATGTAAAGCGAATAGAAACTTTGAAATTATTATGGGATGATAAAATTGCTCGTTATAATAGATACGTGGAAACTTGATAAAACGAGCGAAAAGAGTTATTATTAAGGAGTTGTAATATAGCTGTTTTAATGGGGGTAGAAAGATTTTGTGGAGGTATTCAGAAATGTGGAAAAAACCTATTATTGAAGAAATAGTATATGATGAATCTGAATTTGAGACGATTAACGATAATGAACTCAAACAGATTGAGGGCGGTAAAGGTGTTGGCTGGTATGGTGGCTGTATTGCAGCTGGAAGTACTTGTAATATGAATGATGGTGGCTTTTCAGTAGGCGTATGCGTAATGTTAGGTGTTACATATAGAACATCACATTGCTACAGAACCTGATAGTATTATGAATCCAATCCATTAAAACAGCTTTATTATATGGGAACTACTATGACAGAAAAAGGGGATATTAGAATGACAATATTTGAGAATGCTACGAATTATATATATAAGGTAGAGAAAACGCATGATTTTTTTTCAGTAAAATCAGATTCTTATTTGTTGTTTAATCCCTACATTTTTAAATGGATAACTATTGACGATATTGGAAAGAATATCCTTTTGTCGATTTCTAATCATAATGACATTAACAAGGTTAAAGAAGATATTGTTAATAAATATAATATATCACATGAAGTGTTTGATAGTGATGCTGTTCCGTTTATAAACGATCTTATAAAGCAAGGCTTTTTGTGTACTCAAAAAAATAATGTTTTAAATGAGAACGTAATAAAAACTCCTGATATTAGTCAAACATTGGCTAATATGGTTTTTGAGTCATTATATTTGAGTTTAGAAGAAGGTTGCAATTTAAAATGTATTTATTGTTTTAACAGTGAGAAGAGAAAGGCGCGAATTAAAGGAACGGTATTAACGTTAAAAGATATTAAGAGTTGTTTTGAACATTATAAAATGCTTGGTGGACAAGGCGTTGTATTGACTGGGGGAGAACCAACATTAAATAGTGACTTTATTTCTATTTGCGCCTTAGCAAAAAACATAGGGTTAAATGTTTCTGTTATAACAAATGGTACATTACTAAATAAATTTGAAATTAATGATGTTGTAAAGTATATAGACAACTTATCTATAAGTATAGATTCAGTAGAAGATATTGTGCAAAAAGAATTATGGAATGCGAATAACTATTCATATAATAGTAATATAAAACCTTTTTTAGTAAAATTTAATGAAGTGGCAAAAAAAACTGGGGAATATTTAGATATCACAATTATGCCGGTATTAACCAAATTGAATATGTCGTCTCTGAGGGATACGATTTATGAAATTGTAACACTATTAGATCATGTAAATGTAAGATGGGTTATCACAAAATATGGGGAAATAGGTATTGATAATATAGATAAGATGTTATCTATTAGCACCTTTGAGTATGATAAAACTATTTGGGATTCAATGTGCGACTCTGTTGATGAAGATACATTGATACGTTATGTTTTAAGCAGGGGAGGAAAGGATAATATAGTAATTAAACCACACAGTATAATGTGCAATCCATCTTTATTTATAACGCATTATGGGGATGTTTATCCTTGTCAAGGACTTGAAAGTGATAAATTTTATTTGGGAAATATAAAAGAAAGTAAACTTACGGAAATTGTAACCAATGAGAAATTTGAAAAACTAAGGGAGTCTTTGTTTATCAACAATGTATCATATTGTAAGGATTGTGAGCTGAGGATGGTATGTACAAATTCAAATGGCAGACCATGCAATAAGTACAGTAATGATAGATGTAAAGCTGAAATGATATTTAGACTATACATGATGACACAGAAAAGTAAAAAAAAGGATAAGGATAATAAATATGAGTGATGTTGAGTTAGTGATTAAAGATATAAAAAAGAACTATAAAAAACAGGAGGTACTAAAGGGGATAAATATTACCTTTGAAAAAGGAAAAATTTATGGGATAGTTGGACCAAATGGAGCTGGGAAAACAACATTGATAAGAATAATTGCTGGATTAAGTAAAGAGGATTCGGGAGAGATCATATGTGAAGGGAAGGAAAAGAACATCAATAAAAAAATAGGTTTTATAATAGAATCCCCATATCTTATAGGTTCAATGAATGCAAAGGAGAATATGGTATTATATGCTAAATTAAATGGCATAAATGATAATGAGCGTATAGACAGCTTGTTAAAGTGGATTGGACTTGAAAACACTAATAAAAAGTTGGTAAAAGATTTCTCGTTAGGTATGAAACAAAGATTAGGTATAGCGTGTACAATGGTTAAAAATCCTGACATTTTATTTCTTGATGAACCTATGAATGGTATGGATCCAGAAGGTGTATTTGTATTGAGAAAACTATTATTACAATTAGCTCATGAAGATAATAAAACGATTGTTGTAACGAGCCATATTCTCAGCGAAATGAGTAGGTTGTGTGATAGATATTTTTTTATTAATAAAGGAATAGTAATAAAAGAGATAGACGATAATGTAGAAAATCTTGAGGAATTATATATGGAGTTGATGGTTGAAAAGTGATGAAAGAGCTATTAAGAGTAAAATTGTTTTTATTAAGAAAGAATAAAACTATAATAACCTTTAGTATTATATTTTTGATTGGATTTTTGATAACACTAGGAGTATTAACTGGTATTTCAACGGATGAAATAAGTATTGCTGAATTATTTCTAGTTAATTGTTTATTTTTAATTGTTTCCATTGGTATACATTTTTTTTATATTGAAAAGAATAGAATTATTCCAATGGAGTTAATAAATGATCATAGTTTGAAAGAGATTATAATTAGCGATTATTTTGTATGTTTAAGTTTTCTTTTACTTTACGAAATAATAATACATATTATTTTATCATGTTGTTTTCCAACTATTTTTCAATTCTCTATTATAAACTATATTATAATTATTTTGATATATTTGAAAGTGATTACTATCCTTTATTTGCTTGCGTTCTTTTCTAAGCAAGCAATTTTAATGGCTGTTGTAGAGTGGTTTGTTTTTGCTATGATACACGTATTTTTAATAATCATTAGTGAGTTTGGAGAATTAAACTTTAATTGGTTAATGTCGTATTTATTATTGTCAGAGTTAAATAGGGGAGCCGTTGATTTTATTGATATAATAAAATGGATTGTTTCGTCAGTTATGGAGCTGATTGTAATATACATTATTTTAAGAATTATAAATAAAAATTCGGAGTGGAAATAGTGAAAGATTTAATAGTTACAAATTTATATGTGCTTATTAAAAATAAATATTTGATTATTATAAACATTTTACTATTTTTATTAGCGTTATATTGTTTGTTTATTAATGAAAATAATGGGGATTTATCAACATTTTATACTTATATAATTACGCATATGGTTTTTTCTTTTGGAATTTATATGCATTATATTATTTCAAACAAAATAATAAATATTGAAATTATGAATTATAATAGGACGTTGGTGTATTTTATTATTATACTTGAAATGACTATATATGAGAGTATTATTATTTCAGTATTTCATGTGATTATATCGTTATATGAGGAAAATGTAATTTATTCATTTTTTACAGCGTTAATTGTATATTTACCATTGGTGCTTATATGTATAGTAATTGCTCTCATCTTTAATAATTATATAGTATCATCTATTATTTCATGGTTCTTTCTTAGCTCTACAGGATATATATATTTAGTCTTGAGTAATAATAATGTGGTTAGAGTTTTATCGACGACGTATCATCTAGCGAAATTATCAATTGGAAGAACTTATTTCAGGGATTTGATAGTATATGAAATTGCTATGTTAGTATTAGGAGCTATATTAATGATTTTGTTAAAAACAACAATAAGATTTAGAGAGTACAAGTGATAGAAAATAGCTATGAAATATGATTGTGTTTTACAACATGATATAAATGATTGTGGTCCTGCGTGTTTGTCAATGATATTTAAAGCATATGGGGATGAAGTCAGTTTATCAAATATCAGGAAGAGTTTAAAAGTTAGTAATCAAGGGGCTTCAGCATACAGATTGATAAAGACAGCAAAACACTATGGCTATTATGCTAAGGGTGTCAAAGGGGAAAAGGAAGCTCTTTTTTCTAAATTTACATTGCCTTGTATTGCTCATGTGGTTGTGGACAATACATTACTTCATTATATTGTGATATACGAAATTAAAGATGGTATAATAACTTTGGCAGATCCTGCAGCAGGCATAAAAAGAATAGAAATTGAAGATTTTATAAATGGAAAAACAGAGTATAAATGGACAGGAACGTTAATTCTTATTTCTAAAGCGTCAAAGATTAGAATAAATGAAAATAGCTCAATATATAGATACATATTTGATTTGTTAATAAAAGATAGTAAATTAGTTTTTTTGATTATTTTTTTGACAACTGTATATAATTTGATTGGGATATCTGGAATTGGATTTTATCAGTTTGTGCTTGATTATTTGGTTTTTACAGATGGTAAATTGGTATTAATGGTGGCATTTTTCTTAATGTCAATGTTATATGTCTTTATGTCATTTGTTGGAAAAATAAGAGCATTATTGATTTTAAAATTTGAAAAGAAGATCGATAACAAGATTCTTCTTGATTATTTTTGCCATTTAGTAGATTTGCCCCTTAGAGTTATTAATGAGAGACAGGTGGGGGAATTTGTTTCTAGATTTAAAGATGCAAATAGCATCAGATATATTGCTTCAGAAATTGTATTGTCATTTTTTATAGATGTTTTAGTTATTATAATTGGAGGATGTATATTATTATTTAATAACAAAATAATGTTTGTTTGTGTTTGTATTGTTGTATTGATGTATTCGATAATTGTTATTATATATAACCGTAAATATGAGCAGATTTTTATGGCGCAGATGGAAATGGAGTCAAAACTTACTTCATATTTAATAGAATCTGTTACAGGAATACAAACAATAAAATCTTGTAATACTGAAAAAATAGCTAAAGAAAAGACACGGAATAAAATAGAGAATTATTTAGACTATGCATTTAAAAATGGAAAGATAACGAGTTCTCAGACATTTTATAAGGAAGTAATAGAATTAATTGGAACAGTGTTGATTCTATGTGTGGGAGCGAGGCAGGTAGTATTAGGAAAGATTTCAATTGGAGTATTGGTATCTTTTTGTTCATATCTAGCTTATTTTATGAACCCTATAAAAAATTTAATGAATATTCAGCCAAAGTTAAAGCAAGCTCAGACTGCTTATGAAAGGCTAAATGATATTATGAATATTGAAACAGAAAAGAGTGTTTCGTATAATATGCATGAGTCTTGGGAACCAGGGGATATACATATTAAGAATTTGTCTTTTGCTTATAATGATGATAAGGATATTCTAAAAAAAATAAATGTCAATATAAAAAAGAATTCTAAAACTGCAATACTTGGAAGCAGTGGTTCGGGGAAAAGTACTTTATTAAAGATTCTTGTAGGATTTTATGAGATAGATGATAATACTGTACTTGTGGGAGATAAAGATATAAATAAAATAGATAAAAATTTATTCAGAAAAAAAGTTGCATATATATCACAAGATACAATACTGTTTAGCGATTCAATATATAATAATATAACAATGGGTGAGAGTAACTATAGTGAGGAGGATATAATAAAAGCATGTAAGATAGCAGAAATACATGATTTTATAATGGGATTACCAAAACAATATGATACTTTTATTGAAGAAAATGCAACCAATATTTCAAGTGGACAAAAACAAAGAATTGCAATAGCGCGAATTCTTATTAGAAATCCACAAATCCTGATTATGGATGAGGCAACTAGTAATATAGATGGATTAACTGAAAAAAAAATAATAAACAATCTTTTAAATAATAAAGAATTAACGTTAATATATGTTTCACATAGATTACAAAATGTTAGGAGTTGTGATGAGATTTTAGTAGTTGAAGATGGACATATTATAGAGTCTGGTAATCATGATGAACTTATGATGAAAGAGGCTAATTATTATGATATCTATATGAATCAATATAAGGAATAGTTTTTTAGGTGATTTGTTACAAAGTGCTTATGTTATTCACAAAGATAGGTCAATCTTATATATTCGTGGCTCTATTTTGGCTCTAAAAAACTCAGATGCCCCAAAACATATTTCAAAATGTGTTCATTAGAGTAATAATATGATACATACACAAATGTGTATAAACGATAAATTCGATGATAGCAATCGAATTACTGTGATGTAAAATAAAGTACTTGACAGCCGATATTGGATTGTGGTATTTTATTTGCACGATTAATTTAATAAACATCAAATGCATTGATGGGGAATAGTAAGTGTAGAGGATGCCTGCTGCAAACGTAGTGATGCAGCGAAGAGAACTGTCGGGTGGTGCAAGACAGAGGATAGTCACACCGAACTCGCCCTTGAGCAGATCGGGTGAAATAACAGTAGTCCGATTCGGAGCCCTACCGTTACAGAGGGAAGATATGAGTACTGTATGATCAGTTCCGTGTCGATGAGTGCGTGTGATGATAATTCACACGAAGTAGAGTGGTACCGCGTGATTCACGTCTCTACAAACCGTTGGTTTGTGGAGACGTTTTATTTTTTGGTATTGTGTTATAATATTTTAAAAGGAGAAGCCAAATGAGAAAAATTGATTATTCAGACAAGACGTTGAAGAATTCACGTATCGGGCTTAGCTTTCGTGAGAAGGTTGAGACTGCAAGATACCTTGATCGTCTAGAAATCGAAGCTATTGAGTTACCGGTGATTGAAAATCAGCAGGTTGACAGTCTGTTGGTTAAGTCCATTGCGGCTGCTCTCTCTAATGCTGTACTTACTATAGATGTTGGTTGGACAGAAGAAGGAATAGATATTGCGTGGGCAGCAATAGAGAATGCTCTGAAAAAGCGCCTGCAGGTCGTTGTTCCCGTAAGTGTAGTACAGATGGAATATAAGGTACACAAGAAGCCGCCTGTAGTTCTTACATTAATAGATACTCTTGTAAAGAAATGTAAGACTCTGTGTGATGATGTGGAATTTGTGGCAGAAGATGCGACAAGAGCAGAAAGAGAGTATCTTAAGGAAGCAATAGAGACAGCAATCAATGCCGGAGCAACCAAGATTACGGTAAATGATGATGCGGGAACTATGATGCCTCCTGAATCTGCAGAATTTATCGGATATGTTAAGGAAATCGTAAACGGAAGAGCTGCACTCGGAGCAGGAACATCCAATTCACTTGGTATGGCTGATATATGTGCTGTTGAATCCGTAATTGCAGGAGCTGACAGACTCAGTGTAGCGGTTTATGGAGATTCGGCAGATATTCAGGGAGTTACAAGAATACTTCTTGGATGTTCTGAAAAATGCGGAGCAGAACCAAATGTAAAGAATACGGAACTGCAGCGTAATTGTGATTTTATCTGCCGCATGAATGATACTGAATATGATAAGAGAACTCCGTTTGATGCAGGAGTAAGAGCTAAGGATGAATTTAATATCGGAGAGCTTGGAGTAGGCGACGACATAAGCGTTGTGG
>JAEEGL016546563.1_pt1 | contig 19139 bp, 18 predicted proteins | sample 9134231 | NCBI WGS metagenome assembly JAEEGL01 (sample SAMN16246548, study PRJNA631951) | gut metagenome | biome: gut microbiome; feature: rumen; material: fiber-attached | host: Bos | place: Iran: Karaj | collected 2018-10 | reverse complement strand
GTGTTCATGCGGGAGACTTTGTTCATATTCGCTCCCGGCAGTCTCGTAAGAGGCTGTAACATTCTTACCTCCTATTGAGGGTGAAAGTCCCTCTTTTTTGCTCAACAGGGGCGTTTCGGCGCCTCTGTTTTTTTGTCCGCGGGGCTTCAAAAGCCCGCATGTGACACAAAAAAACCGCAAAACCTTCGTTTTATTTTCGGTTTTTTTGCAAAAACCCCGGAAATGTGGTATATTATAATTGAGTGTTCATGCGGGAGACTTTGTTCATATTCGCTCCCGGCAGTTTCTTTTGAAGCTGTAACATTCTTACCTCCTAATGAGGGTGAAAGTCCCTCTATTTTGCTCAACGGGGGCGCAGAAGCGCTCCCGTTTTAAGTTTTCCGCTTTTGTTTATGCTATAATATCACTGAAATCTTCGGATCAAAGGTTCCCGAAATCATATGAAAGTTTTTTTGTTCCTTTTCGTTATTGTCTGCTGCTGCCTTCCGGCGGCGGCTTCTCCGGTTTACGTGCTGGACCTTTCCCCGCTGGCCCTCAGGGGCTGCGGGACGGAGGAGGACGCAGTCAGGCTGTGGGACACTCTGTATCTCGCCTCCTCGCTGCAGGGGATAGTCAACAGGCGTGAGCCGGAGATATACCTGATCTTTACCGGCACCGAAAACCGGGAGGACGGCTCCGTGGACCGTTTCTGGCTTTCCATCATGCAGGAAGGCTTCATCGCCGGCAGGAAAACGGCGCCGGTCCGGGACGTGTTCGCCCTTGTGGGGCTTTTCCGCAGCAGGATAAAGGGGCTCTGCGTGTATGACCAAAACGTTCCCGCCACCGCCAACGCCGCGGCAACGGCGGCGGGGTGCGAGGATCTGCTGTGCGTCCGCCTGGACGATTCGCCGGATTCCGTTTATACAAGGCTCACCCGGGATATGCATCTGCCTGTAAAACGCCGGCTGGTGAACCCGGACGGGTCTCCCCTTTTTACGGGAAAGGGGACGGTTCCGGAAACGGATATCCCTTCCACCGGCTCCGCAAAGTGCGACGTTTACCTGTGGGCAAAGGCAAAATATCTGGATACGGGGAAGTGCAGCCCGGAGGTCTTGGGGTATTATCCGGACGCTTTCTGGCTGAAGGCCCGCCGGGGGCGCCCTTCCTCGTGCTGTCTGGGCAACCAGGATTTCATTATAGCCGAAAAAGGCTTCTGCTTCGACCTTTCCCCCTGGGAAGACGAAGCGCCCAACGACGACCCCCTCCAGCGGCCCGGCACAGATGCGGAGACCCTGACGCTGATCCTGGACGCCTGCAACCGAAGGACCGAAGGGAAAAAACCGATAATGGTGTGCGGCTTTCTGCCCTGGGACATAAAGTATTCCGCGGAAGCGGGAGGCCGGCACCAAGTGGTGGAGGGAGAGTGGAAGCTGGCGGAGACCCTTTCCCTGCGCAACTCGTATATGGATGCGGACGCCGTGAATTACGCCGGCATGTGCAACGCGTCCTTCTTTTCGAAGGAGCCCCTGAAAAAATACTACCCCCAGAAGGCCCGGGGCCGGGACGGCGCGGTTTTGGAGGACAAATGCTACGTGTGCTTTTACGCGGGAGACTACGATTCCGCCGCCTGGATGTATCAGAACCTGCCGGCGCTGTGGAACGACCCCGAACGGGGGAAAGAGCCCATGTGCTGGGGCTTTGACCCCAACCTTGCCCGAAGGTTTGCCGCAGGCTTCGCCTATATACGCAGGACTGCAGCTTCCGCCGATTATTTTGTGGGGGGAGATTCCGGAGCAGGCTATATAAACCCGGGCTTTCTCGCCGCGCCCCGGGCCTCCGGGCTCCCCTCGGGAACGGAAGCCTGGAAAAAGCACTGCCTCCGCCTTTACAGGCAGTTCGGCCTTTCAGTAACGGGATTTCTTCTGGAGGGGAACGCCCCGCCCATGGCTCCGGAGGTGTGGGAGGCCCTGCGGGAGTTTTCCCCGGGAGGCGCCGCCGGCATGTATATGCCCGAGACGGGGCTTTACAAAGACATGCCCTTCGTGAGGATACAATACGACCTTATACGCTTCGACAAAACAAAAAAAGAGGAATACGTGAGGGAGTTCGTCCGCCTTTCAAGGGAAAAGAGCCCCTGCTTCATACTGGCCCGGCATATACTGTGGAGCCCCTCGGAGCAAAAGGAATTCATGGAGGCCCTCAAAGAGGCGGGGGATTTCGAGCAGACGGATATCTTCACCTTTATGGGCCTTGTAAAGCAGTTTGAAGAAAAAGGGGGCGTTTACAGGCCGAAGGACCTGTTCGACTGCCGCCGCATAACGGTGGAAAGCCATTCCCCCCTGTTTGACGGCTGCGACGCGCGGGACGCCTTCGGCGGAAGGTTCGGCACCCGGGAAAACGGAGGGATACTGTTTGCGGATACCGGCGAAGACGAATATACGCTGGAATGGAGCGCCCCGGAGGCTCCGGAGCATGTGTCCGTCACCCTTGAGGCCGACGGCAGCGGGGAAAGGCAGGCGGAGAAGGCGGTGCTGCTGGGAGACGCGGGAGACGGCTTTTTTGCCGTGGTTTCCGCTTCGCCGGAAGAATACGGCAGGGTGACCCTGGAAGGGGACGCAAAGGGCGCCCGCCGCTTTCGGCTGATATTGACCAAAAGAAAAGAAAACAGACTTGCGCCGAGGATAAAACACATCTCGGCATGGAGAGACCGATGACGCAAAGACAACGATTTACAGACTACGTGAAAAACGGGGGTAAGCAGTTCTGTTCTCCCCAGATAGGCGCCGGAGCGGGCTACGACACCAAGCTTGCCGGCAAAAAATGGATAAGCGAGACCACCCTTTCCGACCTGACCGCGGCCCTTGACCGCTATGACATAGCGCCGCTTTACAACTTCGGCATAGATTTCGGCATGCTGGACGAAGAGCTGGGCTGGAAGCTTGAGGGCAGTACCGCCGGCGAAACGAAACGCACCTGGGACTACCGCATGGAAACGAAGGCGGGGACCCTTACCCAAAGCGTGACGGAAGAGCCCATGAAAGGCTCCTTCCGCACCAAGTGCCCCGTCACCTGCGCCGGCGACCTCGATGTGCAGGAATATTATATGGACAAGGTGCTGGATTCGGATTTTTCTCCCGTCACCGCTTTTGTGGAGGGGCTTCGCGACGCAATAGGGGAAAAGGGCGCCCTGGCTATCCAATGGCCCGTGCAGCCCTACGAGATGCTGTGCTTTGCGGATACGGTGACCACGGTGATGCTGGTGATGGACCACGAGGAGCGGTGCCGGAAGATAATGGACAAGGTGCTGGAGATCAACAGAAAAGCCTTCAGGGCGGTAAAAGAGGGAGGCGCCGATTTCGTGTTTCTGGGAGGCCCGGGCAGCGAGATGATATCCCCCCGCTTCTACAGGGAATTCCTGGTGCCTTATTCCCGCATCACCACCCGGGACGCCCACGATGCGGGGCTGCTGGTGTATTCCCACATCTGTTCGCCCATAGAGCCCTTTCTCACCATGGGCTTTTACAACGAGATGGGCATGGACCTTTTCGAGACCCTGAGCCCCGGGCCCGTGGGCAACGTGGAATCCCTTGGGGACGCCCTTTCCAAGCTGGACCCCCGGATATGCACCCGGGGAAATCTGGGGCTGGACGTGCTCCTTACCAAAGGGCCCCGGGAGGTGAGGGAAAAAACCATAGAGATCATGGAGGCCTCCCGGGGGAGAAAGCATATAGTGGCCGCCAGCGACTATCTGTTTTACGACATACCCGAAGAAAACCTGGCCGCCATGGTGGACACGGTGAACGAATTCTCCGGGAAGATCTGACCCTGCGGCCCGCCATAAAGCGCCGTTATCCCGGCGACTTCGCAATACGAACGGCGCAACGCGCCGAGGCGAAGCTCACGGCGTCATCTCGGCGGAAAATGTATACCGATGAAACGCGAAAGCGTTTCAGGCATTTTCCGGTAAGAGACCTACGGAGGGTCCGTTTGCCTCTTTCATTTTAAGCCGACTTCGTCGGCGCAGAGGCAAATGGAAGGGGCCGTATAAAAGGCCGTGAGCGGCACCTTTCTTCATCGCCGGACGGATGGGGGGGGCCGTATAGGCGGGGACCGCTTTTCTCTTCTGTCACCTCGCCGGAAACGCGCCACAGCGCTCCGCGTCATCCCTACGACTTTACGATCATACAAGCCCTCGGTATTACAGTCCTCTGCCTTTATACGGTCCCCCACATGGGGCGCCCATCCCGTCTGTACTTATGTCCGGGTCCTCCCACCGGCCCTCTCCTTCGGAGCAAGGAACGGGCCGCCAGGCCCCTCCGGGGATCTCTTGCCGCTGCCGGCCTGAATGCTTACGCATTCGTCGTATTGCCGTCCGCGCCGAGATGACGAGAAGGCAAAACGGCGCCGAGATGACCGCAACAGTGCGGCAAAACGGCGCCGGGATGACCGCAATCTTTTTTTATATGCGCCCGCTAAAAAGCCTGTGCAGCACGCTGTACCAATACCCCAGCTTCACCCGCAGGGCGATCCTCCTGCGGGAGCGGCGGGAAAGTTCGGGGCAGCCGGCAAAGGCCACCGGGATCACCGGGGTGAGGCCCCCGAACCGCACTTCCCTCAGGCTTTCGCAGCGGAAAAAGGCTTCCGGAGCGGGGAAACAGCCCTTGGGGATAGACACTTCTTCCACATCGCCGCCGATAAAGGCCCTGGGCTGGAGCATCTTCAGGCCGGGGGGGAGTATCACTTTTTTCACCCGGCAGAAGCTCAGCGCCCCGCCGCACACCCCCGCGGTATCCGCGGGCAGGGCGATCTGTTCCGCGCTTATGCCCCCGGGCAGAGAGACGAGCAGGCGCAGATCCCTGACTTTTATAAACAGCATGCCGTCCTTTACGGAGAAAAAGCCGTTGTTTACGTGGATCTTTTTCAGCCTTATGCAGCCGGAAAAGGCCGGCAGGCCTATGTTTCCGAGGCTGTCCGGAAGATATATCTCTTCTATGTTCCCGCATCTGTCAAAGGCAAAGGGCGATATATTCGTGACTCCCTCCGGCACCCGGAGGACCCTGTCTTCTTTTCCGGCGGGGCAGCAGATGAGCAGAGTTTTTTCCTTGTTGTAAAGGCAGCCGTCGTATTCGGTATAATACGGGTTTTCGGGGCTCACTCCGATCTTCCTGAGGCGCACCGCCCCCGCAAAGGGGTTTGCTTCCCCTATCTCGCTTACAAAGCGGGATATATACGCCTCGGCGAGGTTTCCGCAGCCCGAAAAAGCCAGGCTCCCTATTTTTCTGATGCATTCCGGCAATACGGCGCTCTTCAGGGTGATGCAGCAGGAAAAGGCGTTGTCCGCTATGCTCGCGGGCGCCTGCTCTGCCGGGATGCCTCCCAGGGTGAGGACGCCTCCCTCCGCGCCGGTAACGGCGTCGTCTTTTACGGTGAGCTTGTTGTCAATGGCGGACTCTTCGAGGGCCTCAAGGCCGAAGCGCCGGGCAAAACGCCGGCCTGCTTCGGTTTCCGTCACAACCCTGAGGCCTGCTCCCAGAAAAGCGTTTTCCGCGGCGCAGGGCTCCGAGGAGAGGGCCAGCTCTTCCGTCCGCAGCCCGCCGGTGTGTATGGGGGAAAAGGCCATTTCGCCTATTTCCTTCAGCCCCTGCGGCAGAGTCACTCTCAGGGCGGGGCAGCCGGAAAAGGCAAAGTCTCCGATCTTTTCCGTCTCTTCCGTAACGGTTATGTCATAGCCTTCCGCGGCGGTCTGCAGAAACAGGGTTTTTCCGTCGGCGGAATATACTCCCCCCCGGCGGAACGCGAAACGGGGCTCCGGAGACGTGAAAACCACCCTTGAGAGAGCCGGGCTGCTTATCCGGGCCAGCGAGGCTTCCCCGAGGCTTTCCGGCGCGTGGACGGTATCCAGCCGGCCGCACAGGGCAAAGGGGAACGAGGAGATGCTTTCCAGCCCCTCCGGCAGGAACACCTCCTCCAGGGGACAGTCCTCCTCGTAAAAGGCTTCCCCTTCTATCGCTTTTACGCCGGCATCCAGGCGCAGGCTTTTTTCCCGGGTCTTCAGAAGATAGAGCCGGGTGCCGTCGGCGGAATAAACTCCCCCGTTTTTCTTTATGAAAAAGGGGCTTTCGGCGGGGATCTCTATATCTGCATGGGAAGCGGCAAAGGCCTCTTTGCCGATGCGGGAGACTTTCGGGGAAAAGACAACGGTCTCCAGATGCCGGCAGCGGGCAAAGGCTTCTTTTTCCACGGCCTCCGTTTCCGGGTCCATGACGCAGCGCTTTTCCCGCCGGCCGGCGGGAAAGCATATCAGGCGTTTTTTGTCCCTGCTGTATAATACTCCGTTTTTTGAGGCGAAATACGGGTTCTTTTTGCTGACCTCTATTCTTTCGAGATCGGGAAGAAAAGAGAGAGGGGAAATCCTGACAAGGCTTTGCGGAAGGACGAGGGTCTTTATGCCTTCCGCGCTGCCGAAGGCGCCCGGGCCTATGCTCTCCGTTCCTTCGCGGACGGCGGCGCGGCGCCCTTTTACGTAAACGTCCGGAAGCGTGTCTCCTTTTAAGCTGTTGTTATACATAAAAAAACTCCCTTGGTTCGGTACAGTTATCATACGAGGGGCCGCGGCGGAAAGTTTCGCAGGTTTCCGCCCTTTTTTTTGCTTTTGCTTGACTAAGCCCGGGAAAAGGGGTATAATTAAAATGTGTTCCGGGATCGTCTAACGGCAGGACAACTGGTTCTGGCCCAGTCAATTGGGGTTCGAATCCCTGTCCCGGATCCAGTTTTGTTTGTTCTTGTTCAGTCTTGCAAGCCTTTGCGGCTTGCTTTTTTTTGCGTCTGCGGACGGCCTGCCGCCGGTATTGAAAAACGGTTGGTTTTCTGCTATTATATAATAGGAAATTAAGCATTATGGAAGACGACAGGACGCCCATCCCCCCCGGGGACGCAGAGCTGTTTATTGCCGGCCTGCAGATAGCGGTGTGTTTTATCCTTTGCGCCGGCATCGGCTATTATATCGACATAAGATACGGCACGCGTTTCAGATATACCACCTGGGGCGTATGGGTGGGGCTCGTTGCAGGCATAGGTAACTTTGTAAAAGCACTTATCGGAGCGCTGCGTGATAAAAGGTAGTTTTTTTTCTTCGGTTTCCGAGCTCTTGAGGATATGTATCGCCGTCCTCGTGCTGGGGCTGGCGGTGTTTGCCTTTGCGGTGTCGCTGCTTTTTGCGGCAGGCTTCGCCATAGGCTGCCTGTTCTGCCTTGCCGACCTGTGGCTTCTGGCGTTCATGGTTTCCCGCCTTTCCTCCGAAGAAGGTTTGGGGGCCGGTTTCGCTTTTCTGTTTACGGCAAAGACCCTGGCGCTCTTCGGCGCCCTGGCCCTTTGCATTTACGTCCTTTCCCGCCTCTCCATGCCCATGTTCTGGGGCTTTCTGGCGGGGCTCCTGCTTATCCCTGCCGGGGTGGTGCTGCTCCTTGTTTCCGGAGCGGTGAAGAGATTGTGGAAAAAGTGAGTGTGTTTTTATGATAGAATACGGTTCGTGGTTGTCTTTTCTGTATAAGCTGGGCGTTCCGGAATGGATACCCGACTCCCTGCTGGTGTCGTTTTTCATTATGATATGCCTGTGCGCCGCAGCCTTTTTTATGACCAGAAACCTTAAGGTGCGGAAGCCGGGAACGGCCCAGATCGCCCTTGAATACATCATGCAGGCGCTCATGGGCTTTGTGGACAATCTGTGCCCATCGGAAAAGAAGATCCTCAGGCCTGTTCTGGGGACCACTTTCCTTATGATACTTTTTTCCAACTATATAGGCATAGTGCCCGGCTTTATCAGCCCCTCCTCCAAGGTGCTGTTTCCCGCCACCCTTGCCCTGATGGCCTTCGTCCTTATCCAGGTGATGGGTTTCCGCAGGAAGGGGCTGGGCTACCTGATGCATTTTGTGGGGCAGCCCGTATGGCTCGCCCCCCTCAATATCCCCATCCACGTGGTGGGGGAACTCGCCCGTCCCATTTCCCTTACCTGCCGTCTTTACGGCAATATCTACGGAGAAGAGATGGTCATCTGCGTCCTGATGTATATCACGCTTTTCGTCATGGGCGCCAACGTCATGCCCCTGAGGGTCATTCCGCTGCAGCTTCCCATGATGCTGTTCGGCCTTTTTTCGGGGTTTATCCAGGCTTTTATCTTCACGCTGCTGGTGGGCCAGTATATCAGCATGGCCGTCTCGCACGAAGAATAAAAAATACAAAAAAATCATAAAAGGAGATCATTATGGGTCCTCACGAACTTTACTATGCCGCAATGGCGCTTGCTATCGGCCTCGGCCTTCCGGTCGCCGCTTTCGGCTGCGGTATCGGCCAGGGAATGGCTATCAAGGGAGCAATGGAAGGGATGGCTCGCCAGCCGGAGGCCTCCGGCAAGATACAGACCGCTATGCTTATCGGCCTTGCTCTTATCGAGTCTCTTACCATCTACGCTTTCGTCGTTGCCCTTATCATGCTGTTCATGGGTATACCTTCCCTCAAAATAAAATAAACGGGGTTTCCCATGAAACGAGTATTATGGGCGTCTTGCGCCCTCACTTTGCTTCTCGCGTGCGCTGTTTTCGGAGCCGAAGAAGAGATAAAGCCCATCTGGCAGCAGGGCGCGGTGTTCCTGCTCCAGGCCGTCGGCTTTATCATTACGGTGCTCCTGCTCAGAAAGTGGCTTTTTGTCCCCGTAAGCAATCTGTTTGAACAGAGAAAGGCGGAAATAGAAGACAACTATCTGAAAAGCGAGGCGGCAAAAGAAGCTGCCGAGGAGAAAAAGCGGGAATACGAGGAAAGGCTGGCAGGCTGCGAGGAAGAAATAAACGTCCGCTCCGCCGCCGCCGCCCGGGAAGCCCAGAAGCTGGCGGAACGCACGGTGCGCAAAGCGGAAGAAGAAGCCGAAAGGCGCAGAAAAATGGCAGAGGACGAAATAGAGCTGGAAAAGGAAAAGGCTGTCAAGGAAGTGCGGGATACGGCCGTGCTCCTGGGCATCGGGGTCGCCGAAAAGGTTTTGAAGGAAAACCTCACAGACGAGAAGAACCTGGCTCTTGCCCGGGACTTTGTCCGGAAGCTTGACGGAGAGGGCAAATGAACGCTGCCTCTCTTGAAAGGCGTTACGCCGAAAGCCTTTTTGCGGTGAGTGAAAAGCATTCCCTTACCGAAAAGGTCATGGAGGATCTGCGCCTCATCTGCGGGGCCTGTTCCGACGAAGCGCTGGCAAAGACCCTTTCCGCCCCCTCGATTTTGGTTTCCGACAGCGAAAAAAAGGCTGTCCTCAGGGAGCTGTTCGGCGGGCGCGTGTGCGGGATAAGCCTCAATTTTCTGTTTCTTCTGGTGGACAGAAAAAGGACCGGGCTCCTGAAGGGCTTTGCCGAAGGCTTCGAGGCCTTGGTGTATGAAAGCAGGAACGTAGAGACCTGCTTCGTGGAAAGCGCCGTCCCTCTTTCGGAAGAAGATCTGGAAACCCTGAGGCAGGGGCTGGAAGCGCGCCTTTCCAAAAAACTGATCATCAATAAAACGGCGGTCTGCCCGTCTCTTATAGGCGGCGTCCGGGTGACCGTGAAGAACGACGTCCTTGACGGTTCCATTGCCGCCGCGCTGACGGATATAAAGCGCTCGCTCCTGAGCCTTTAGAGATGGAGAATATATATGGCTGTAAGTATCAGGCCTGACGAGATAGCAGGCATTCTGCAGACTCACATAGAACAATACGAAGACAAGATCACCGAGACCAACGTGGGGACCGTGCTTGAGGTCTCCGACGGCATCGCCAGGATCTACGGCCTTTCCGACGCTATGATGAGCGAACTCATAGAGTTTCCCAACGGCACTATGGGAATGGTCATGAACCTGGAGGAGGACAACGTGGGCTGCATCCTTCTCGGAAGCGAGGAGGGTATCGGCGAAGGCGACAGGGTCCGGTGCACCGGCCGCGTCATCGACGTCCCCGTGGGGGAGGCCCTCCTGGGAAGAGTCGTGGACGCTTTGGGCAATCCCCTTGACGGAAAGGGGCCGGTGGTCACCAAAGAAAGAAGAAACGTGGAGACCAAGGCTCCGGGCATCATAGCCCGGCAGCCGGTAAAGGAATCCCTGGCCACGGGCCTGAAGGCCATCGACTCCATGATCCCTATCGGAAGGGGCCAGAGAGAGCTGATCATCGGCGACCGGCAGACCGGAAAGACCGCCATCGCCGTGGATACCATCATCAATCAGAAGAATTCCGACGTGGTGTGCATATACGTCGCCATAGGCCAGAAGCTTTCCACCGTGGCTTCCGTTGTGAGCACTCTGGAAAAGCACGGAGCCATGGAATATACCATAGTGGTTTCCGCCTCCGCTTCCGACGCCGCCGCCCTGCAGTATATCGCTCCCTACAGCGGCTGCGCCATGGGGGAATATTTCCGCGACAACAAAAAGCACGCCCTCATAGTATATGACGATCTTTCAAAGCACGCCGTCGCCTACCGGCAGGTGTCCCTTCTGCTGAAGCGCCCTCCCGGCCGCGAAGCGTATCCCGGAGATATCTTCTATCTTCACGCCAGGCTCCTGGAAAGGGCGGCAAAGCTTTCGTCGGAGCTGGGAGGCGGCACCCTTACCGCCCTGCCCATAGTGGAGACCCAGGCGGGGGATATCTCGGCTTATATCCCTACCAATATCATTTCCATCACCGACGGCCAGATATTCCTGATCAGCGATCTGTTCTATTCCGGCGTGCGCCCCGCCATCGACGTGGGGCAGTCGGTGTCCCGCGTGGGGTCGTCGGCCCAGAAAAAAGCCATGAAAAAGGTGACGGGCAGCCTGAAGATAGATCTTGCCCGTTACTGGGACGTGGTGGAATTCGCCAAGTTCTCTTCGGATCTGGACAAGGCCACCCTGGACCAGCTTACCAGAGGCAAGCGTATCGTGGAGATACTGAAGCAGCCTCAGTATGCGCCTCTTTCCCTGGCGGACGAGTGCTTTATCATCTATGCGGCTTCCGCCGGCCTTCTGGACGACGTGGAGGCGGACAAGTGCGCCGCCTTTGAAGCGGGGCTTTTGGAATTTATGAAGGAAAAGCATCCCGAGATCGGCCAGCGGACGGAAGAATCCGGCGTCATAGACGAAAAGACCGCCGACGCCCTGCAAAAGGCCGTTCTGGAATTCAAAAAAACCTTTAAGGCATAAAAATGGCCAACACGAAAGATATCAAAAAAAGGATCAAGTCCACAAAAAGCATCGAAAAAATAACGGCGGCCATGAAGATGACCTCCACCACCAAGCTGAAGAAATACCAGCAGGCGGCGGAAATGGCAAGGCCCTATTCCGACAAGCTTACGGATATGGTCCGCATCCTGTCCGCCGGCTCGGGGCAGATGAACAACCCTCTGTTCGAGGTGCGTGAGAAAAAAAACGCCCTCTTCATCGTCATCGGCGCCGAAGGGGGGCTGTGCGGTTCCTATAACGCCAACGTCATCAGAAAAGCGGAGGAATCCGTGGCAAGAAACAGGGCCCAGGGAGCGGATATCGCCGTTATCCCCTGCGGCAAAAAATGCGCGGCGTATTTCAGAGGAAAGAAAGACGTGGAGATCCCCATGTCCGTGGGAGACCTTTCAAGGATATCCTTTAAAAAGGTGGAGGCTGTCATCGATCTGGTGAAGGCCAGGTTTGAAAACAAAGAGGCGGACGCGGTGTATCTGATATATTCGCAGTTCGTTTCCGCCATGAGCCAGAAGCCGGTGGTCAGCAAGCTTCTGCCCATGACCCCCCGCCACGAAGGGATCATAGATTCGTCGCGGCTCACGGTGGATATGATCTTTGAGCCCGGCATGAACGAGATACTTGAGGCCCTTCTGCCCCGGTATCTGAACACGGTGGTTTTCCACGCCATGATGGAGGCCCTGGCCAGCGAATACGGGGCCCGTATGACGGCTATGACCGCCGCCAATACCAACGCCCGGGATCTTCTCGGAGAGCTGAGCCTGCAGTATAACAAGGCGCGGCAGGCTATCATTACAAACGAGCTTATCGACATCGTGAACGGTGTGAGCGGCGTTAAATAAGATTTTTGGAGGAAAGTGATTTGGCTTCCGGTAAAATAATATCAGTAATAGGCCCTGTGGTGGATATCAGATTTCCCTCTGATGCCCTTCCGCAGATGTTGAATGCCGTAAAGATCTCCATGAGCGGGGGCAAGACCCTTACCGTGGAGGTGGAGCAGATGATAGGCAACGACACGGTGCGCTGCGTCGCCATGGATTCCACCGACGGCCTGGTGAGAGGCATGGAGGCGGTGGATACGGGAGGGCCTATAGCCGTCCCCGTGGGAAGAGGCACCCTGGGCAGAGTCTTCAACCTGCTGGGGGAAGCCATAGACGAAGCCGGCCCCGTGACGGCGACGGAAACGCTGCCGATACACAGAGAGGCTCCCGGTTTTCAGGAGCAGCTTCCCGCCACGGAGCTGTTTGAAACGGGCCTGAAGGTGGTGGACCTTATCTGCCCCTACGCCAAGGGAGGCAAGATAGGCCTCTTCGGAGGCGCCGGCGTGGGAAAGACCACCCTTATCACCGAGCTTATCAGAAACGTGGCCGCGGAGCACGGCGGTTTTTCGGTGTTTGCCGGAGTAGGGGAAAGGACCCGCGAGGGCAACGACCTTTGGCGCGAGATGAGGGAATCGGGAGTTCTGGACAAGACCACCATGGTTTACGGCCAGATGAACGAACCTCCCGGAGCAAGGCTGAGGGTCCCTCTTTCCGCCCTTACCATGGCGGAGTATTTCCGCGATGAGGAACATCAGGACGTGCTTCTGTTCATAGACAATATATTCCGTTTCACCCAGGGAGGCTCCGAGGTCTCCGCTCTGCTGGGGCGTATGCCCTCGGCGGTAGGCTATCAGCCCACGCTGGCTACGGAAATGGGCGCCCTTCAGGAAAGGATAACCTCTACCAAGGCGGGCTCGGTGACTTCCATCCAGGCAGTTTACGTGCCTGCGGACGACCCTACGGATCCCGCCCCGGCGACCACCTTTTCTTTTCTGGACGCCACCACCTATCTGGACAGAAAGATATTCGTAAAGGCTATTTATCCCGCGGTGGATCCCCTTACCTCCACTTCCAGGATACTGGACCCCAACATAGTGGGCAGTGAGCATTACAACGTTGCCCGCGAGGTCCAGTCGGTGCTTCAGAAATACAGGGAGCTGCAGGATATCATCAATATCCTGGGCATGGACGAGCTTTCCGACGAGGACAAGCTGACGGTGGCCAGGGCCAGAAGGATAGAGCAGTTCCTGTCCCAGCCCAACTTCGTGGCCGAAGTGTTTACGGGCATCCCCGGAGTTTACGTAAAAAGGGAAGACACGGTGCGCTCCTTCAAAAAGATACTTGAAGGCGACTGCGACGCCTGGCCCGAACAGGCCTTCTATATGGTGGGGACCATAGACGACGCCCGGGAAAAAGCAAAGACCCTGGGCGCAGAAGTATAGCCATGAATACCATAAACGTAGAGATCGTTTCTCCCGAAAGGGTGCTGCTGGAAAGCGCCGACGTGGTTTCGGTGGTGCTTCCGGGAACTCAGGGAAGCCTGGGCATACTCCCGGGGCACGCCCCCCTCATCACCTCCCTTGCCCCGGGAGTGATAGAATACACGGCGGGAAACGAACGGAAGACCCTTGAAATAGAGGGCGGCTTTGCCGAGGTGGTGGACAATAAGCTCATCATCCTCGTCACTCTGCCCGCAGAAGACCCGGCCGGGTAAACTCTGCCGTCCTTTACGGGCGGCTTTTATCATATAAAGGAACGGTTTAATTATGTGCGCAAAAAAGAATAAAGACAACGCCCTTCCTTCCACTTTGGAAGAAAAGCAGAAAGCGCTGGATACGGCGCTGGCCCAGATAGAAAAGCAGCTTGGCAAGGAAAAGATCTTCAAGCTGGGGGCAAAGCCCCGCCAGAAGGTGGACGTTATCCCCACGGGCTCTCTTTCCCTCGACCGCGCTCTGGGCGTGGGAGGGCTGCCCCGGGGAAGGATAGTGGAGATATTCGGCTCGGAATCCTCGGGCAAGACCACGCTTGCATATCACTGCATAGCGGAATGCCAGAAAATGGGGGGCATCGCCGCCTTTGTGGACGCCGAGCAGTCGGTGGATCCCCTGTACGCCCAGACGCTGGGGGTGGATATAGACAATCTGTTCGTTTCCCAGCCGGATTCCGGAGAAGAGGCCCTGGAGATCATAGAGGCCCTGGTGCGTTCGGGAGCGGTGGACCTGGTGGTGCTGGATTCCGTAGCCGCCCTTGTCCCCACCGCCGAGATCGAAGGCGACATGGGGGCTTCCCACGTGGGGCTGCAGGCCCGCCTTATGAGCCAGGCCCTCAGAAAGCTGGGGCCCCTGCTTGCCAAATCCAACTGCGTGCCCCTTTTCACCAACCAGCTCAGGGAAAAGGTGGGCATATCCTACGGGCACCCCGAGACCACTCCCGGCGGCAGGGCCCTGAAATACTGGGCTTCCGTGCGTATAGAGGTGAAAAGCGGAGACAAGCTGAAGGCAGGCGGCGAGACTATCGGCTATATGGCCAGGATGAAGGTCGCCAAAAACAAGGTGGCTCCCCCCTTCAAGGTGGTCAAGGTGGAGGTGCTTTTCGGCAAGGGCATAAGCCGCATGGGCGAGCTTATAGATCTGGCCGTGGAAGCCGACATCATGCAGAAGACCGGCGCCTGGTACAGCTATCAGCATGCCAAGCTGGGGCAGGGGAAGGAGAAAACCAAGGAATACCTGGAGGAGAACCCGGAGCTCTGCGCGGAAATAGAAGAAAAGCTGAAGGAATACTTCAGGGAAGAGGACGCCAAAGCCGCCGGAGAGACCGGCGAGGTGGAGATGGTTTCGGAAGAACAGGAGTTCGAATCCGAAGCGGGCGACGCCGATTAGTTTATGAAAATAACCAGGATCGCGCCGCAGATGTCGAACCCGGAACGGGTGAACATATTTGTGGACGGCGAGTTTTACTGCGGCATCGACGGTTTCCATCTGTACGGCCTGGGCTTAAGGAAAGGCGCCGAGCTTTCGGAGCAGCAGATAAGGGCCCTGGAGGAGATCAGGGAACAGGAGGCTGTGAACAGCAAGGCTATGAGCCTGCTTTCATACCGGGACAGGAGCACCTTCGAGCTGAAAAAACGGCTCCTGGCCGAGGGCTTCGGCGCCGAAGCGGTGAAGAAGTGCATCGGGACCCTGGTGAAAATGGGCGCCGTGAACGACGCCGCCTTCGTCCGCCGCTATGCGGAATCGGCGCGGGGGCGCTATCCCCGGGGAAAGATACTTGCGAAGCTCTGGGAATGGGGCGTCCCTTATTCTTTTTCGCGCCCCATAGTGGAGGAGGTCTGCAGCCCCGAGGAAGAAACGGAGATGGCCCTGGCCCTCGCCCGCAAAAAGGCTGCCTCCGTAAAGGCGGCCTCCCGTTACGAACGGCGGGCGGCCCTTTACCGTTATCTTACCGGCAAGGGCTTTGACGGAGACACGGCTTCCGCCGCGGTTGAAGAGGCGCTGGGATAGTTGCAACTGTCCGGCAAAAGTATTATAATATATATGTGATATTCTTTTGAATAATGTCAAAGGGATCGCGATTCGGGTAGCTTGAGAACTGCTTCATCTTACAGGAGGTGGAGCGTTGGATCTAACTAATTTAGTAGTATGTTTATGTTCCGGCATAGCGTTATGCGCCGTTATTATATATATTGCTTACGCTACGATTTTCAGAAAGCAGATCGAACAGATCAAAAAGGACAGGGAGGCTCTTGCTCTTAAAGAAGAAAAGCTGAAACAGGAAGCGGAAGCTTCCAGAAAAGAAGCCGTGCTGGCGGCCCGCGAAGAGGCCATCAGCCTGAGAGCCGAGATCGATAAAGAACAAAAAGAAAAGAAAGCAGAAATCCAGAGGCAGGAAAGAAAGCTTACCCAAAAAGAAGAATCCTTAGATAAAAGAATCGAAAACCTCGACCGCAAGGAAAAAGCCGTTGCGGAACAGGAAAAACAGGTCCGGGAACGCCGCGCCCGGGCTGACGAACTTGTCCGGGAACGGGAGCAGGCGCTCCAGGGCGTTGCCGGGCTTTCCGCCGAAGAAGCCAGGAACATGGTGGTGGCAAAGGCGGAAAAAGATATGGAGCGGCACGTATCGCGCATTATCCGGGCGGCGGAAGAAAAGGCTAACGACGAAGCAGAGAAGACCGCCAGAAAGATAATCGTCACCGCGATCCAGCGGTGCGCCGTGGAACAGGCGGCGGAATCCACCGTTTCGGTGGTGCCTCTTCCCAGCGAAGAGATGAAGGGCCGCATCATAGGAAGAGAAGGCCGCAACATACGCACCTTCGAGACCCTCACCGGGGTGGATCTCATAGTGGACGACACTCCGGAAGCGGTGGTCATCTCGGGTTATGACGCAGTGCGGCGGGAGATCGCCGGCATCGCTCTGAAAAGCCTGGTGGCGGACGGAAGGATACACCCCGGCCGCATAGAAGAGACCGTGGAAAAGGCCACCAAAGAAGTCAACCAGCAGATGAAGGAAGCCGCCGAAAAGGCTATTTTCGAGACCGGCGTTACCGGGCTGGACAACGAGCTCGTAAAGCTTTTGGGGCGCCTCCGCTTCAGGACCAGCTACGGCCAGAACATGCTGCAGCACTCGGTGGAGGTCAGCCATCTGGCCGGCGCCATAGCCGCAGAGCTGGGGGTGAACGTTTCTCTTGCCCGCAGGGCCGGCCTGCTGCACGACCTGGGCAAGGCTCTTGATTCGGAGATCGAAAAGCCCCACGCCATCATCTCTATGGAAGTCCTGCTCAAATACCGGGAATCCAAAGACGTGGCCGAGGCTGCCGGAGCCCATCACTATGATATAGAGCCCAAGACCGCCGAGGCCGTTATCGTTCAGGCGGCGGACGCCATCTCCGCTTCCCGCCCCGGCGCAAGAAGAGAGACTCTTGAGACCTACGTCAAAAGGCTTCAGAAGCTGGAGACCATTGCCGATTCCTACCCAGGCGTAGATAAAGCCTATGCCGTTCAGGCCGGCAGGGAGATCCGCGTGATGGTGAAGCCCACGGAAGTCGACGACGAAAAAGCGGCGCTGCTGGCCTACGACACAGCCCGCAGGATAGAATCGGAAATGGAATACCCCGGCCAGATCAAGGTGACAGTTATCAGGGAAGTCCGCAATACCGATTACGCAAAGTAGAAAAAGCATAAGGAACGCCTTCGGGCGTTTCTTTTTTTTTGGCGGCGTTTGTGCTATAATGAAAAAAACGTCCGGCGCCCCGCCGGACAGAAAAGCGGTACCGGCTATGGATCATTTTGTTTTTGCTTTTGCCCTTCTTTTGCTTTTGCCCGTCTGCCTGCAGGCGGACGCCCTGGATTTTGACAAGGGGCGTATGGATAAGGAGACTCTGCGGGCCTACTGTTCCCGGGCGGTGAGCTGTCTTGATCTGGTGACCGGCGAAGACGACGTGTTTGAAGAGGACCTCCGGATGCTTCTGAATATCGGCGCCAAGTATATAGGCAGGGCCGCCACCTATTCGTGGAGCGGCAATATGTCCTATGCGGCCATAGAAGAACACTACAAAAAGGCCGAACAAAGGGCCGCCGCCTGCCACAAAAAGGATCCGCAGATGCTGCTCCAGGCCGGCCTGTTCGAGATAATCTACCGGGACACCGCAAACAACACCCCCATCCCCCCTCACGTGTTCAGGGCTTTCGGGCTGGAGCCGGAGACACGGAATTTTGATTATGAGAAAATGATCAAGACCTACGGCCCGGACGCCGCTTCAAAGCGCCCCTGGGGCAACGACGCTTCGGCGGTGCCGGACATAAGGAAGCTTGAGACCCGGATGTATTTTTATCTGCAGATCACCCGCTACATAGACGCAGGTTATGAAGCCTTCCACCTGGGGCAGGCAGAGAAGATGGCCGGCTACGACCCCAAAAACTACAAATACTGGGACAAGGTGACGAGCCTGGGCAGAAAATACGCCAGGAAGCATGCGCGAAGGGGCCTGGCGCTTTTCGACTGCCATACCGCCATCACCTCCGGGGGCATGAAGATCGGCGACAGGCATATCTGCGACGTCATAGGGGCCGGCATAGTGCCCGACGAGACCGAATACAAAAACGGCGCCTATATGTGCCGTATCTGCGATTATCACGACTGCTGGCTGCAGTGGATAGGCCGTTCCGAAGGAGGGATCCACCCCCTTGGCTTCCGGGTGGAAAACAATTTCACCATTCTGGAATTCGACAATTACGGCGGAAGCGGCAAGCCTTACGAGCCCACCTTTCAGGCCTTTTTCAACTGGGGCTTCGACGATATAACCTGGTTTGCCCTGCAGCCGGAATGGTACAGGAATACCTTTCTTATGGAATGCGACGTGTTCCTCAAGAACCACAACCTTGACAGCCGGGGAAGGCAGCAGTATTTTCTGCAGGCGCCCTGCCGGAGGTGCATCACGGAAAAACCCGTTCTGGCCTACAGGATAAAGGACCCTTCCCAAAAGGAAAACGTGGAAAGGCTGCTTTCTCTGGAAAGGGCAAAATGGACCATAGAGGGGAACGAAGTCACCGTCACAGGCTGCAAGGACTACCGCTGCAACACCCCTTCCGACCGCTGCCCCAACGGCTTCGGCCAGGAGGAGACCATAAAACGGATATTTGCGGGAGAGAATTCCCGCAGAGGAGACGGAAAATGAAAAACGAAAACAACGCCCGGGGCCTGGAAAGCGTGTGCGCCGCTCTGGCGGAGATATGCGGGGCGCCGGCCCCCGCCTGCGCCGCGCCGCCGCTCTGGCGGAGGCCCGGGCAAACAGCCTGGCCTTCGGGGAAATGCGGGAGCTTATCAAAAGCCTGTGGAAGGGCCACGGCACCCTTTTGGGCTTTGCCATGGACCACGGCTGCCATGAGATAGACGGAGGCTGCGGCTCCCACGGCCTTGATATGCCCGAGGATATAAACATAGTCCACCGCTACGACTTTATAGAAAAGACGGAATAAAAAGAGGGGGCGCTTTTATGCGCCCCGCGTTATTTTTGTATCCGCGCCACCTGTTCGTTGTAGTCCCTCACTATGCCGAAGGCCGCCCCCAGCTGCGGCATTATCACGGGATGGGGCTTCGGGCGGACCTTGGGGTCCAGCAGCGCCGAGAAGT
>JAEEGL016051812.1_pt1 | contig 19139 bp, 15 predicted proteins | sample 9134231 | NCBI WGS metagenome assembly JAEEGL01 (sample SAMN16246548, study PRJNA631951) | gut metagenome | biome: gut microbiome; feature: rumen; material: fiber-attached | host: Bos | place: Iran: Karaj | collected 2018-10 | reverse complement strand
GGCACCATCAAGGCCAACTTCCCGGCCCGCATAGCCTTCAAGGTGAGCCAGGGCATTGACTCAAAGACCATTCTCGACCGCATGGGAGCCCAGCAGCTGATAGGCCGTGGCGACATGCTCTATCTGCAGGGCAACGACCCCGTGCGTGTGCAATGTGCCTTCGTCGATACGCCCGAGGTCGACAATATCAACAAGTTCATTGCACAGCAGCAAGGCTATCTGGAGCCTTACGAACTGCCGGAGCCCATTATCGAGAGCGAGGGCGGTGAAAGCGGCAGCAATGATGCCGATCTGAGCCACCTAGATCCGATGTTCGACGATGCCGCCCGCCTGATTGTTCATGAGCAGAGCGGCTCTACGAGTCTCATCCAGCGCAAGTTTGCCATCGGCTACAACCGTGCAGGTCGCCTGATGGATCAGTTGGAGAAAGCCGGTGTCGTTGGCCAGGCTCACGGTTCCAAGCCGCGCGAGGTGCTGATTCAGGACGAGTTGAGTCTGGAAAGCCTTTTGAATGCGTTAAGAAAGTAACCAATATATTGTTTCTAAAGAATAAAAAATGATAGTTATGAAGAGATTGTTTTTAACATTGATGCTGATGCAGGTGCTCGTTTTCGCGGGTTATGCACAGACAGCCAAGCAGGTGTTGGATAAGTGTGCTGCTATTGTAAGTGCCAAGGACGGCGTTCAGGCCGACTTCGCCATGCAGAGCGCACAGTATGGCAGCCTTGCAGGAAAGATTGCAGTCAAGGGAAAAATGTTTCATGCCACCACGCCGCTGGCTATGATGTGGTTCGACGGCAAGACACTCTGGACCTACATGACCAAGAACGAGGAGGTGAACGTGACATCGCCCTCCGAGAGCCAGTTGCAGGTGCTCAATCCCTACAACTTTATAAATATGTATAAGGATGGGTTCAAGTATACGATGACCCAGACGGCCGATACCTACAATGTGCATCTTACCGCCACCGATCAGTCGCGGCGTGTGCAGGAGATGTTTATAACGGTCGATAAGACTACGAGCCACCCCAAGGAGGTGAAACTGTTGCAGAAGCAGAAATGGACTACCTTTACCATTCAGAACCTGAAGACTGCAAAACTGGCCGATTCTGAGTTCCGCTTTAACTCCAAGGACTTCCCTTCGGCCGAAGTGATAGACCTCAGATAGATATCCCTCATCTATCTCCTTTACCTCCTTTACTCCTATACTCCTCTACAACCTTTCCTCCTTTACCTCCTAAAAAAGAATGAATCGACTGAAACTCTTCTTCCTGCTGAGGAAGCAAAATAGTCTTGCTTTAAGGCGCAGCCCCGCCTTTGAGCAGAGTGTGGTGGCCCGTGTGATGATGGTCTTCGGTGCCGGCTTAATGGTTATCTACCTCATTTTCATCGGTACGATGCTGGCCATGCCTGCCGCCGAGAGCAGCACGCCGGCTTTGCTGCTGGCCATGATGCCGCTCTGGATGGTCATCGACTTCGGCTTGCGCTTTATGGTGCAGCAGACACCCGCCATGATGGTAAAGCCCTATATGCTTCAGCCTATTCCATTCTATGCCGTTGTAGAGACATTCCTGGTCAACACCCTGCTGGCTGGCTATAACTGGGTGTGGCTGGCCATGCTGCTGCCCTACGCCTTTGTCGTGCTTTGCGGCGGTGCCTCCTGGCCGTTGGTGCTGTCTATCGTGTTCTCGGGCATGGTGCTGATGATGGCCAACAGCCAGATTTACCTCATGGTGCGCACGCTCATAGGCCGTTCGCTGCTTTGGTGGATATTGCCATTGGTCATCTATGGCTCATTCTGGTTGCCGCTGTTTGTCGATGAGGATTTGTTCGACGATCAGTTGGATGCCATCTGCGATATGTGTGCCACATGGTGGTTCCCTCTGGCGTGCGTGGTATTGCTGGCCATTCTGTTCTGGCTCAACAGGTGGATGCAGTTCCGCTTCGTGCGTGAAGAAGTAAGCCGGCAGGAAAAGAAAGAGACCGCCATGAAGACGGTTTCGCAGTTCACTTTCCTTGAGCGTTTCGGACAGACGGGCGAATACCTGAAACTGGAGGTGAAGAGCATCATGCGCAACAAAGCCATCCGGTCGCGCGTCATTATGAGTCTCGGGCTCATTGTCGTGCTTACCCTGCTCATTTCTTATACATCTATGTACGACGGCCAGATGATGCTTAATTTCTGGTGCTTCTATTGTTTTGCCATCTACGGCATGACGGCCTTGGTCAAAGTGATGGGGCCCGAGGGTAACTACATAGACCTGCTGATGTCGCATCGTGAAAACATCCTTCTGTTGCTCAAGGCCAAGTATTATTTCCATGTGGCCATTCTCTTCATACCCTGCCTGCTCATGCTGCCAGCCGTTATAGCCGGTAAGTTCTCGGTGCTGATGATGGTAGCCTATATGCTGCTGTGCAGCGGCATGCTCTATTTCATGCTGTTCCAGTTGGCCGTCTATAACAAGCAGACGCTGCCGCTGAACCAGAAACTTACGGGCAAGGGCAATGTAGAGAACGGCATGCAACTCATCATCGAACTGGTGGCCATGTTTTCGCCGCTGGTGCTCGTGGCTCTGCTCATTATCATAGCCAGCGAAACCGTTGCTTACGTGGTGCTGGTCTTGATAGGCTTGTTGCTCACCCTGACTCATCCCTTGTGGCTACGCAACATCTACAACCGCATGATGAAGCGCAAATACGAAAACATGGAGGGCTTCCATGCTTCTCGCAGTTCTTCGTAAAGCATTAATGACTGACTATCTTTGCAAACATATAAATAAACTATGACTACAAAAATGAATCAAAAGAAACTGACTATGACATTGCTCTGCCTGCTGATGCCTTTACTGTGTATGGCCATCAGTTGGGACGAACAGATGTACCGGGAAATTGAACAAAGCATCCAGCAGCCGCAAATAGGCAACGCCACGATGCTGATTACGAAGTATGGGGCCAAACCCGAAGCATCGGCGGCCGACAACCAGAAAGCCATACAGAAGGCCATAGACAAGTGCTCGAAGAAGGGCGGCGGACGGGTCGTCGTGCCTGCCGGCATGACCTTTCTCACAGGAGCCATCCACCTGAAGAGCCACGTGAACCTGGTCATCGAAGAGGGGGCTGTGCTGAAGTTTGCCTTCCAGCCCGAACTCTACCCCATTGTGGAAACCTCGTGGGAAGGCCTCGACTGCTATAACCTTTCACCCTGCGTCTATGCCTTCCGTCAGACCGACATTGCCATCACGGGCAAAGGCACCATCGACGGCGGCGGCTCGCATGAGAACTGGTGGCCGTGGGTTGGCGTGGAGCGTTTCGGCTGGAAGCCTGGCATGATTGCCCAGAAAAACGAGGCCCGTCCACGACTGCTGAAGAACGGCGAAGACGGCGTGCCGATGAAGGACGAGCAAGGAAACCCCACCAAAGAACGCACCTTTGGTCCCAACGACGGCCTGCGCCCGCAACTGGTGAATTTCACCCAATGCCAGCGCATACTCATTGAGGACGTCACGCTGCTCGACTCGCCTTTCTGGGTTATCCATCCCCTGATGTCGCAAGATATTACCGTTCGCGGCGTGCATATCAACAACGACGGTCCTAACGGCGACGGCTGCGATCCCGAATCATGCGACCGCGTGCTGATAGAGAACAGCTTTTTCAATACCGGCGACGACTGCATAGCCATCAAGAGCGGACGTAACCGCGACGGGCGTGAACGCGGAATGCCCTCGCAGAATATCATCATACGCAACTGTGAGATGAAAAACGGCCACGGCGGCGTGGTCATCGGCTCGGAAATCAGCGGCGGTGCCAAGAATATCTTCGCCCACGACTGCGTGATGGACTCGCCCAATCTCGACCGTGTATTGCGTATCAAGACCAACTCATGCAGGGGCGGCATTATCGAGGACATCTTCGTGAAGAACATCAAGGTTGGCCAATGTGGCGAGAGCGTGCTGAAAATCAATCTCGACTATGAGCACAACGAGATTTGCTGTCGCGGCAACTACCCCATCGTGCGCCATGTGCTGATGGAGGACGTCACCTGCCAGAAGTCGAGATACGGCGTTCAGGTCATCGGCTTGGAAGAGGACACGTTTGTCAGCGACATCACCGTGCGCAACTGTCATTTCAACGGGGTGCAACAGGGCAACATTATCACGGGCAAGACGCGCGACATCACTTTCGACAAACTCTATGTCAATGGCGGCCTCTCGCTCATTGAAAAGCCCTACAAGCACTATTCAGAATGGATGACACGCTCGGAGATGAAGCGCACTCCGCAGTCGTATATGCTCGACTTCTCAAAAAAGCCAAAGTGGAGTTACGTGATGGGCATCGAACTTGAAGGCATGCTCGACACTTATCTGCGCTACGGCGGGCAGGACATCCTGGACTATTGCAAACTCTATACTGACACGATGATCAACGAAAAGGGCGAGATTCGTGGCTATAACATCCTCGACTATAATCTGGACAATATTCGCACGGGACATTTCGTCACACGCATGTATCAGCAATTGCCCGAGAAGAAAAACCTGATAGCCATGCAGACGCTGATGAAGCAATTGCAAGACCAGCCGCGCACGGTAGCCGACAAGGTGTACTGGCACAAGGCCATCTATGCCTACCAGGTGTGGCTCGACGGCATCTTTATGGGCCTGCCTTTCCGCTGTCTCACGGCACCAATTACGGAAGGAACAAAGGAGGGAAGGAGTAAAGGAGATAAAGGAGGTAAAGGAGATAAAGGAGGAAAGAAGAACATCTACGACGATGCCGTAGACCAGTTGACGATTACCTACAACCGCACGCTCGATCCCAAGACTGGCCTCAACCGCCATGCCTACGATGAAAACAGAAATATGTTCTGGGCCGATAAGGAGACAGGCCTGAGCCAGCATTGTTGGGGCCGCGCGCAGGGATGGTATACAATGGCACTTATCGAAGTGCTCGATGCCATGCCCGAAGACTATGCTCGTCGCCATGAACTCATAGAACTGCTTCGCAAAGACCTTGATGCCGTCATCAAATGGCAGGACAAGAAAACGGGCGTGTGGTATCAGGTGATGGACTCGCCGGGACGAGAGGGAAATTACTTGGAGAGCACCTGCTCGTCCATGTTTGCCTACGCCCTGCTGAAAGCCTATCGTAAGGGCTATTTAGGCACCAAGTATCGAGACGCTGGCATCAAGGCCTACCGTGGTATCATCAACAACTTTATCCGCATCAACGACGACCTGACCATCTCGCTCACACAATGCTGCGCCGTAGCAGGACTTGGCCCGGGTATCAGTCCCGAAGTGGAAGCTGCCCTCAAGCGCATCAATCCCAAGGCAAAGGCCAAGGAGAACAAGCGGCGCGACGGATCGTATGACTACTATCTCTCCGAGGAAATCCGCGACAACGATGCTAAGGGTCTCGGCCCGTTTATATGGGCATCGCTCGAGATGGAACAGATGGGCTTCACCACCGACAATGTGATGAAGAGCATCAGTCGTCAGGCCGTGACGGGGCGCAACAACCCTGTCATCACCGAGGCCGACCCGCTGGCTTCGCTTACCGTGGGTAATGGTCATTTTGCCACGACGGTCGACGTTACCGGCCTGCAGTCCTTCCCTTTTGAGTATGCGGCTGGTGTACCCCTGACGGCAATGTCCGACTGGGGCTGGCATTCGTTTCCTAACACCAGCCGCCTCACGCCTGCCGAAAGCCAGAAGACCATAGACTTGGGCCACGGTCATCCAGAAGTCTATGCGGTGGAATACAAGCAGAAGCACGCGGTCAGCGGTTCTCCCGCTGACACAAAGCCCGTGGTCAGCGGTTCTCCCGCTGACACCATCCCCCTCGCCCGCCGCATAGCCGCTACCGAATATTTCCGCGTTAATCCCCACCGCCTGAACCTGGGCATCATTGGCCTCGATATGAAAGACCGCAACGGACAGCCCGTCGCTCTTCAGTCTTTAAAGGACATCCATCAGGAACTGAAACTCTACGACGGCGTCATTGAATCCAGGTTCGCTGCCGACGGTTCTCCCGTTGATGTCACCACCGCTGTCTTGCAAGATCGCGATGCTGTGATCTATCGCATCAAGACGCCCTTGCTGAAAGACGGCCGTGCCACCATAGCCATCCGACTGCCTTACCCTACCGGTAAGCACGCCGATGATGCCACCGACCTCACGAAGCCCGAACGGCACCAGTCGCGCATCATCGCCCCACTGGTCGCTATCGGAGGTTCACCCGCCGACACCAACTACGCCATCATTGAGCATCGCCTCGACTCCACCGTCTATTATCTCACGCTCCGCTGGCAGGGCAACGCCACACTTCATGAATGTGACCGCCATCACTTCGAGTTATCCACCACCGCCGATGTTCTCTCTTTCGAGGCCGAATATAGTCCCACCCTCGACCCCTCCCGCATGGGAGAGGCTCCTTTCGTCTTTGACCAAGGATTGAAAGCTGTCCTCAGAGCCTGGAACCGCTGGTGGAACTCAGGAGCCATTGTCGATTTCTCGGAATGTACCGACCCGAGAGCCAAGGAACTGGAGCGTCGCGTGGTGCTCTCACAATACCTCACACAGGTAAACTGCGCCAACAGCATGCCGCCGCAGGAGACAGGCCTCACCTATAACTCCTGGTTTGGCCGTCCGCATCTGGAAATGGCTTGGTGGCATCTTGTCGACTTCGCCCTTTGGGGCCGTCCGCAGACCGTCGCCACAGCCATGGACTGGTACAACACAATAGCCTATCCCGTGGCCCGGCAGATAGCCCAGCGACAGGGCTTCAAGGGCATCCGCTGGATGAAAATGACCGACCCCTGGGCTGGCGAGGCACCGTCGAACACCGGCTCCTTTCTTATCTGGCAGCAACCACATTATATATATATGGCCGAGGAGATGTTTCGTGCCAACCCCACGAAGGAAACCCTTGCCAAGTATGCCCAACAGGTAGAAGAGACCGCCGAATTCATGGCCGACTTCGTAAGTCAAGTTCCACCACGTTCTACCACGTCCCACCTCGTCCCACCACGTCCAGCCAAATATTTCCTTCAAGGTGCCACCGCCATGCAGGAAAGCATGTCGAAGGACTTCTCTTACAACCACCCCTTCGAACTGGCTTACTGGTACTACGGCCTCACGACAGCCAACCGCTGGCGCGAGCGTCAGGGAAAGCCCCGTAACAACCAATGGGATGATATCTGCGCCAATCTCTCACCTCTGCCAATGGAAGACGGCATATATACCGCCGGACTACCCAAGGGGGATACCAAGGGGCTAAAAGCCTTCGATCCCTTCGATGCCGTAGCATCAGGCTATAAAGGAAACTCTGAGCAATTAGAGACCTTCAAGGCAAAGACCCGCAACGACCATCCCGCCGTGCTCGGTCCCTTCGGCCTCCTGCCCACCAGTCCCCTATGCTGCGACACCGTCGCAGCAAAGAAAACTCTCGCCGACGTGATGCAAAACTGGAACTGGCCTACCACCTGGGGTTGGGACTACGGTATGGTGGCAATGGCCGCCGCCCGTCTCGGCTTGCTCCAGACGGCCTTGCAGTCTCTCCTGATTAACACCCAGAAGAACACCTACCTTGTGAACGGCCATAACTTCCAGACCGCCGATCGCCTGCGTCTCTACCTGCCCGGCAACGGCGCCCTGCTCACCGCCATCGCCATGATGTGTGCCGGCTGGGACGGCTGCACCATTCCCTATAATCCCGGTTTTCCGCAGGACGGAACTTGGAATGTACGTTGGGAAGGTCTGCAGCGCATGCAGTAGTAAAGCGACGGCATTGATTGCTAATTCGCTGAATAAAACCATAAATTTATTGAAAATTTTTGCTCAGTCGATAATTAATGTGTACTTTTGTCACGCATAATCAATGACGAAACTAAAAACGGATGGACGAACTATTGGCAACCTTTGCTCCGATTTCGCTGGAAGAGATGAGCAGCGTGAAGTTGATGAACCGCACGGACACTAAGTTTGTGACTACTCAACCCATGCTGGAACGGCTGCTTGAAATGGCGCAGGGCGACTATTACGCCCAGCAGATTGACGGTGAACGCAATATGCTTTACGACACCACATACTTTGATACCGACGACTTCGCCATGTATCGCCAGCATCAGTATGGGTATGCCAACCGTCAGAAAATCCGCTTCCGCACATACGTGAGCAGCCACCTGCAGTTTATGGAGGTGAAGACCAAGAACAACCACGGACGAACGAAGAAGAAACGTATTGAGGTAAGCGACATGAATCTGCACGATGACGACAAGCGGCAGTTTCTGGCCAAGCACCTGCGTTTTGATGCCGACCGCCTGGTGCCTCACATGCACAACTATTTCCACCGTATAACATTGGTCAATAAAGGCAAGACCGAACGCTTGACCATCGACACGGCATTGCAGTTTCACAATCTGCTTACCAATACCGACAAGGACATGGGGCCGCTGGTGGTCATCGAACTGAAGCGCGACGGCCTGGTGTATTCGCCGGTGCTGGAGATGCTTCGCCAGTTGCACATCCATCCTCACGGGTTCAGTAAATACTGCATGGGGGCCGCTATGACCAACAGCACTCTGCCCCTGAACCGCTTCAAGGTAAAACTTGGCGACGTAGAACGCATACTGAGAAATCCAACCTCTCACCTCTCATCTCTCACCTCTCACTTCTAAACTCTAAACCTAATTTATAATATGGACGCAATTATCTTTTCCGAGGAATTTCTGCACACGCTGATACGCTTTGCCGTATGCTTCGTGTTCAATGGGATTATCATCAACAGGCTCTACTACAAGAAGAGCCATCGTCGAGACTTCTATTTCACCTTCATGGTCATGTCGGTGGCCATCTTCTTCCTGGTCTATTTCATGATGGGCATGGAACGTGGCAAGGCTACCATGGGCGTTGGTCTCGGACTCTTCGGCATCTTCAGCATCATGCGTTATCGCACGGATGCCATGCCAGTACGCGAGATGACCTACCTGTTTGTCATCATCTGTCTCTCGGTGGTTCATGCCATGGCCGACAGTTACTATGAACTGGCCATAGTGGATATTATCACCTTTGTCACCATCCTGTTGTGCGAGATTAACCTCAAGGTGAAACAGACCAAACTGATACAATATGACCGCATAGAACTGATTAAGCCTGAGCGCCGCCAAGAACTGATTGCCGACCTGGAAAGCCGTACTGGGCTGAAGATAATCAGTGTGTACGTAGGTGGGATAGACTTCCTGCGCGACTCTGTGGTGCTGCGTGTGACCTACGAGGGTGACAAGGCCAGTGATGTTAACGGTTTTTACGAAGTAAGAAAAGCGCAATGGAGAGAAGTATAGTCTTTTTGCTGCTGGCAACGATGCTGCTGGCCGCACAACCCGCCAAGTCGCAGAGCGATGACTTCGGAATGTGGTATGAAGTGGGAGTGGAGAAAAAACTCTCGAAGAAATGGAACGTAGCCCTCGAAGGTGAACTGCGCACGCGCAACGATAGCAAGACCACCGACCGCTGGACCGTAGGCCTGAGTACAGAATACAAGATTATGAAAGGCCTGAAGGCATCGGTAGGCTATGTATTCCTGAGCGACAACAATGCTGAGAAACTGACCTTCAAGTCGGATGGGTATACACCAAAGAAGTGGACTCCCGGCTACTGGGGCACACGCCACCGCTTCACGGCCGGACTGACGGGCAGCGTAGACTGGAAGCGTTTCACCTTCTCGCTGCGCGAACGCTGGCAGTACACCTACCGTCCAGAGGCATCCGACAAGAAATATAAGTTCCTCTACGATGCCGACGACTACCTCTCTGGCTATACACTTGAATCGGTCGATGGAAAGGGTAAGCATGTGTTGCGCAGCAGGCTGCAGGTGGCCTATGACATTCCGCTGTGCAAGGTTGACCCGTATGTCAACGTTGAGATGTTCAACGCCAAGGGCGGCATCCAGAAGATGCGCTATCAGGCCGGCGTTGACTATAAACTCAGCAAGCAGCACGTCCTGTCGCTGACCTATCGCTATCAGCATGTGAATAGCGATGATGATGACAACGACCCCGAAGTGAACAGTCATCTCATTGGACTTGGTTATAAATTTAAATTCTAAAATGTAATCATGAGAAAGTTAATAGCAATCATGCTGCTGGCTGCTTCTGTAGTTGCCTGCACCGACGACGATCAATATTCAATGGACTATTTCCAGAAGAAATATGGTGACAAGGCTGAAAGCAGCGACACGACACAGGTCATTACTCCGAAGGACACCATCTCAGTGGCCATCGTCTATAGTGGCAACACGGCTCAGGTAACGGGCGATGTGGACTCCGTCACTGTGACAAAGAACGGTGCCGATGTCATCATCGATTCCAAGAAGGAGCGTTATCTGCAACTGACCCTGAGCGGCTCTACCGACGACGGCTCGTTGCTGGTCTACAGCCTGGTAAAATGGGGACTGGTGCTCAATGGCGTGAGTATCACCAACAACGACGGACCGGCCATCAACAACCAGTGCGGCAAGGCCCTGTATCTGACGCTCAACGACAGTACCACCCTGAAAGACGGCACATCCTATACCGAAACCACCGCCTATTCGCAGAAGGGCACCTTCTTCAGCGAGGGTCAGATATATATCAATGGTACGGGCTCGCTCGCCATCTATGGTAATAGTCGCAATGGGCTGGCCAGCGACGACTATATCATTATGCAGGGTGGCAAGGTGAATGTCAACATGTCGAAGACCGGCAATCATGGCGTGAAGGTCAACGACGGCTTCACGATGCAGGGCGGCACGCTCAACGTTGACGTGAAGGCCGACGGCGCACGCGGTATCAAATGCGATGCCAGAGTGACCATTGCCGGCGGTGACATGACCATTACTACCAGTGGCGACTGCCTCTCTGAAGAGGTCGATGGCGTTGAGGATGTCTCGACGGCTGCTGGCATCAAGTGCGACAGCCTCTTTACCATGACGGCCGGCACGCTCACCGTTAGCAGCAGCGGCGACGGCGGCAAGGGCATCAACTGCGCCGATAGCATCAAGTTCATGGGTGGCACGCTGGTGGCTAAGACTACTGGCGACAATGATGAAGGCAAGCCCAAGGCCATCAAGGGCGATAAAGGCATCTATGTCAGTGGCGGCTCGTTCACGGCCTCGTGCAATAAGAGTTGGGCACTGGATAATGGTGTGGATACCGACGAGCCTGATAAGCGCGTGACCATATCAGGAAATCCCACGAAGACTATCCAGAAACGCTACGTCTATATCAAATATGAATAAAAACTGCTATATCTTTTTGTTATTCCGCAAAGTTTTTATACCTTTGCACGCGATTAGCAAAAAGATATGGCAACAGACAAGATTAGAATAAAGGATATCGCAGAGCGGGCGGGGGTGTCGGTAGGCACCGTCGACCGCGTTTTGCATGATAGGCCTAACGTGTCGAAGACCGCACGCGAGAAGGTAGAAAAGGCTTTGGAAGAGATGGACTATCAGCCCAATGTCTATGCATCGGCGCTGGCCTACAATAAGGACTACAACTTCGTTTGCATCATTCCCATGCACGAGAGCGAGGCCTACTGGGATGAGATAGAAGAGGGCGTGACCACGGCCACTGCACGCCGGCGCGATTTCCATGTGTCGCTGAAAATACTCTACTACGAGCGCTTCAATGCCCCCACCTTTGTCAAGGCCGCCAACGAATGTCTCACACTCAATCCAGACGGCGTTATCGTAGTGCCTGCCAAATTGGAAGTTACACGCGACTTCACCGACAAGTTGAGCCAGCGCAACATTCCTTTTATCCTGCTCGACTCCTATCTGCCCGACCTCAAGCCACTGGCTTTCTTTGGTCAGGACTCCTTTCAGAGCGGCTATTTCGCAGCACGCATGATGATGCTACTTGCCTCAAAAGAAAAGGAAATCATGATGATGAAGCAACTCAAGGACGGACATATCGGTTCCAAGCAGCAGTCCAACCGCGAAACCGGCTTCCGGCATTACATGCGAGACCACTTCCCCCAGATTGCCATTACCGAGGTCAACCTGCCATTAGGCGGCACAAAGACGCAGTTTGACAAGATTCTCGAGGAGTTCTTTGTCTCGCATCCGCAGGTGCATCATTGTATCACCTTCAATTCCAAGGCTCATCTCGTTGGTGAGTTTCTCCTGCGCACCAACCGCCGCAATATCCAGATTATGGGCTACGATATGGTACCCAAGAATGCAGAGTGTGTGCGACAGGGCAGCATATCCTTCCTCATTGCACAGCATGCCTATATGCAGGGCTATGCCTGTGTGGAAACCCTCTTTCAGGCTATCGTGCTGAAAAAGGAAGTCACGCCTGTCAACTATATGCCTATCGAATTGCTCACCCGCGAGAACATTGAGTTCTATCGCCGTACAAATATAGGATAAGGCAACTGGACGCTTTCACTCGTGATGATATGGTTCACCCTTGATGATGGTGCAGGCGCGGTATATCTGCTCTGTGAATACTAGGCGCACCATCTGATGCGAGAATGTCAGCCGCGATAGTGACAGCATTTCATTAGCCCGTGTATAGACAGCAGACGAGAATCCATACGGTCCACCGATGACGAACACCAGTCGGCGGGCCGTATGGCGTTTCTGCTCCAGCCATGAAGCCAGTTCTATGCTGCGTAGTTCGCGGCCACGTTCATCCAGTAGCACCACCGTGTCCTGTGGCTGAATCTGCTTCAGTATCAGTTCGCCCTCGGCAGCCTTTTGCTGTTCTTCCGAAAGGTTCTTTGTGTTTCTCAGTTCGGGGATGGTGGTTATACTAAACGGCATATAATGTCCTATGCGTTCTGCATAGTCGTTGATGCCTGCTGCGAAATGCTTGTCGGCGGTTCGTCCCACCAGTATCAGTTCTGTCTTCATATTTTCCTTTCTTTCTGTTTGCAAAGGTAATAATTTTTCAGCAATAAAAAGATATAATTGTAGAAAAAAAGGAAAAGCGATGGACTTCACAGCCGATCGCTTTATCTTCAATAGGTATTAGTTCTTTTAAGGTAAAAAGATTGTTTTCAGGATAACGTTGCAAAGGTAGGCATATTTTTTGAATTATGCAAACTTTTCTTAATCTTTTTTTGTAAAAAAATATTGTGCAGGCGCACAATAATTACTTTTGAGCATGATGTCCCCTTCAAGTGAAGAGAATACCCTTTATATGAAAAAGTAAGACGTATTTTTTGGCTGTTTTGAATAATTTTTGTACCTTTGCACGCGAATTAGACTCACACACTATGGTTTATAATATATTTAAGGGTTTGGGCATCGCGCTCGTAACGCCTTTCAAGCAAGACGGTTCCGTTGACTACGATGCATTGATTCGTCTGGTAGACTATCAGTTGGAAAACGGTGCTGATTTTTTTTGTATCCTTGCCACAACGGGCGAGACACCCACGCTGACAGCCGAAGAGAAACAGCGTATCAAGGACTTGGTTGTTGAAAAGGTACAGGCACGGGTGCCTATCCTCATGGGTTGCGGCGGCAACAATACCGCTGCTGTGGTGAACGAACTGAAGACAGGCGACTTCAAGGGTATTGACGGTATTCTCAGCGTCTGTCCTTATTATAATAAGCCCTCTCAGGAAGGCCTGTATCAGCATTTCAAGGCTATTGCCGCTGCCACCAGTCTGCCTGTGGTTCTTTATAATGTGCCAGGGCGTACAGGTGTGAACCTCAAGGCTGAGACCACCGTCCGCCTGGCGCGCGACTGCCGTAATATTGTGGCTATCAAGGAGGCTAGCGGTAATCTGGAACAGGTTGACGAAATAATAAAGAACAAACCCCGTGACTTTGATGTTATCTCAGGTGATGACTCACTTACATTCCCTATGGTGTCATGTGGTGCTGTGGGGGTTATCAGTGTGATTGGTAACGCATTGCCTAAGGAATTTTCGAAGATGATACGCTTGCAGATGCGTGGCGAGTATGACCCTGCCCGCAAGATTCATCACCGTTTTACCGATCTTTTCTCCCTGCTTTTCGTCGACGGCAATCCGGCCGGCGTGAAAGCCATGCTCCATGAGATGGGCTTCATCGAGAATGTGCTCCGTCTGCCTTTGGTGCCAACACGTATCTCTACTAAGCAGCGCATGAGTGAACTGTTGCGCGAACTGAAAATATAGTTAGAGGGAGTTAAAGGATCCTCCCCCTAACTCCCTCTATCTACTAATAACTACTTATAACTACTTATAAATACTTATAACTACTTATAACTACCTATAAATACTTATAACTACTTATAACTACTTATAACTACCTATAACTACCTCCTATTACTGTATACCGTCTTCGCGCAGTTTCTGCTGCCAGCGCCAGGCGGTCTTCAGCACCTCGTCGGTGGGCGTCTCGGCCTTCCATCCCAGCACGCGGTTGGCTTTGTCTACATTGCCCCACACCTTCTCGATGTCACCTTCGCGGCGGGGAGCAAAAGCCCAGTTGAGTTTCACGCCGGTAGCCTTCTCAAAGCCTTCGACCACTTCGAGCGTGGAGAGACCACGGCCTGTGCCGATATTGAATACCTCTACGGCATCGGTGTCGGGCTGGTCGAGCACGCGCTCCATAGCCTTAACGTGAGCCTTGGCCAGGTCAACCACATAGATATAGTCGCGTATGCAGGTGTGGTCGGGCGTGTCGTAGTCGTTGCCGAAGATTTTCAGTTGGCCGCGGATGCCGATGGCCGTCTGCGTGACAAAGGGTATGAGGTTCATGGGCACACCGTTGGGCAGTTCACCGATGAGTGCCGACGGGTGGGCGCCGATGGGGTTGAAGTAGCGCAGGATGATGCTCTTGATGGGTGCGCCGCTGTGAATATAGTCCTGGATAATCTCCTCGTTGATCTGCTTGGTGTTGCCGTAGGGCGACATGGCCTTCTGGATGGGGGCGTTCTCCGTCACGGGCAGGTTCTCTTCCGTGGGCTGGCCGTAGACGGTGCAACTGCTGGAGAAGATGATGCCTTTCACCTCATACTTTGGCATGAGTTCGAGCAGGTTGATGAGGCTGGTCAGGTTGTTGCGGTAGTAGAGCAGGGGCTTTTCCACACTCTCGCCCACGGCCTTCGATGCAGCGAAGTGGATGATACCCTCGATCTTCGGATATTTCTTGAACACGCCTTCCAGGGCCTCCATGTCGCAGCAGTCCACCTTTTCGAAGGCGGGACGGATGCCCGTAATCTTCTCAATGCCGTCGATGACGTTGGCGTTGGAGTTAGAGAGATTGTCGATAATCACTACTTCGTAGCCTGCCTGCTGCAGTTCTACGGTGGTGTGGCTGCCGATAAAGCCGGTGCCACCAGTCACTAAAATTGTCTGTTTCATAATGATGGTTTTACAAATATTGGCGCAAAGATAATAAAAAAAGTAAAAAGGGGAAAAGGTAAATAGGTAAAAAAAACTAAAAAGGCAACAATGACCTTTACTTTTTTACCTTTTTACCTTTTTTACGTTTAAAAATCTTTGTACCTTTGCACCCGTTTTACGAATAATGTGTGTATTGAATCATGAATAAAGAGCATCTGAAAGCGGCACTTTTCGACCTCGACGGGGTTGTGTTCGACACCGAGCCGCAATACTCCGTGTTCTGGGGCAGCCAGTGCCGCCTGTACCATCCGGAGCATCCGGGACTGGAGCACGAGATCAAGGGCTCCACCCTGCAGCAGATTTACGACCGCTGGTGGAGTGGGCCGTTGGAGACCGAGCGGGAGGCTGTGACCAAACGTCTTGACGAGTTTGAAGCGCAGATGGACTATATATATATAAAAGGTATAGAGACATTCATTGCCGACCTGCATCGCCACGGGGTGAAGACGGCGGTGGTGACCAGTAGCAATATGCCCAAGATGGAGAGCGTCTACCGTAAGCATCCCGAGTTTCGGACACTATTCGATGCCATACTCACCAGCGAAGACTTTGCTGAGAGCAAGCCTTCGCCCGACTGTTACCTGCGCGGTGCCAGCCGTTTTGGTGCCAGCCCGGAAGAGTGCGTGGTGCTCGAGGATAGTTTCAACGGACTCAAGTCGGGCCGTTCGGCAGGTATGTTTGTCGTAGGCTTGGCCACAACCAACAGCGTAGAGGCTATCCGTCCGCTGTCGGATATACAAATCCACGACTACGACGGCTTTACATTTGAAACACTACAGCAGGCAATGATACAAAAGTAACGCAAGCGGCCTGATAAAAAACATAATTAAAAAACAATACAATGGCAGGATATTTAGTCAGCGACCAGCGTAAGGTGACTACGCATCGCTTTATTGAGATGAAACAGAAGGGTGAGAAGATTTCCATGCTCACCTCGTATGATTATACTACCGCAGGCATTGTTGACCGTGCCGGCATTGATGGCATACTGATTGGCGACTCGGCCTCGAACGTGATGGTGGGCAATGCCACGACGCTGCCCATGACCGTCGACCAGATGATATACCACGCCCGGGCGGTGGTGAATGCGGTGAAGCGTGCCCTCGTGGTGTGCGACATGCCGTTCGGCTCGTACCAGACGGGCGTACACGATGGTGTGGTTAACGCCATACGTATCATGAAGGAGAGCGGCTGCGACGCCGTGAAGATGGAGGGGGGCGTGGAGATCCTCGACACCATCAAGGCCATACTCGATGCGGGCATACCCGTGATGGCCCACCTGGGACTGACCCCTCAGAGCATCAATAAGTTTGGCACCTACGCCGTGCGTGCCAAGGAGGAGAAGGAAGCACAGAAATTACTCTCCGATGCCCGTGCCTTGAGCGAGGCTGGCTGCTTTGCCGTGACCTTGGAGAAGGTGCCCGCCGCGCTGGCCGAGCAGGTGACGCAGGAGATCAGTGTGCCCACCATCGGCATCGGTGCCGGCAACCACTGCGACGGTCAGATACTGGTGGTGGCCGACATGCTCGGCATGACCCAAGGCTTCTCCCCCCGCTTCCTCCGTCGCTATGCCGACCTCAACACCGTGATGACCGATGCTATCGGCAGTTACGTCACCGACGTGAAGAGCGGCGACTTCCCCAACGAGAGCGAGTCGTATTAACGGCTAAGTGTTGCTTCATTATTCAAAGATTGTCTTATCCCTCGGGGTGGATAAGATACCTGCACGTTCAATAGCATTCCAGAGGCTGTGGCGTGCTTCGGGGTTTGTTTGCTCTATTTGATTGAAGAGCCTTTGCATGTCCGTGCGGTGGGTGTCATGCTCGTAAGGGCATAGTTTCACTTGCTTCTCATAGCCCTGCAATTCGGCGTAGCGTTGGATGTCGGCCTCCTCAATCATGCAGAGCGGACGGATGATGCTGAGTGGCATCTTGCGCATCTTCAGAATGGCCGGCATTGTGTCGAAGCGTCCTTGATACAACTGGTTCATCAGGCAGGTGTGAAGCAGGTCATCCTGATGATGGCCCAGGGCAATCTTGTTGCAATGGAGTTCCTGGGCCAGGTTGAAGATTTGCTTGCGGCGGTGCCAGGAACAGAGAAAGCAGGGAGGCTTTTGGTTGCTTTCCTCAAAGCGGGTGGTAACGATGTGGAGGGGTACGTCGAGGGCTGCGCAGAAATGCTGAAGGTAGGAGGCGTCCGTCTCGTATTGGATATTTTCCATGCGGACGTGAATGGCTTCGACCTGGAAGCGGGGATGACTGATTCTGGAACGCTTGGCCAACAACTCCAACAGGCAGAGAGAGTCTTTTCCACCAGAAAGCCCTACCAGCACACGGTCATCGTCGTCAAGCAGGTGGTAAGTCGCAAAGGCGTGTACAAACCGCTTGTTCAGTTTCTTGAATAATAGTTCCAGTTCAGTCATAACACCCAACACCCAACACCAATCACCCAACACCCCTCACTTCATAAACACGAGGTAGACGGCACAGATAATCAGGAAGAAGGCCAGGATGTGGTTCCAGTGTAGATGGTTGACCTGAAACATAATGTTGGCAATCACAGCAAAGACCACCAGCGAAATACATTCCTGCACCACTTTCAACTGCACCAGCGAGAATGGGCCGCCATTGCCGGTAAACCCTAAACGGTTGGCTGGTACCTGACAGCAATACTCCAGGAAGGCGATGCCCCATGAGAACACGATAACACCGAAGAGGGGCCAGTTGGTGCTGGTGCCTGTTTCCTGTAACTTCAAATGCCCATACCAGGCAAGCGTCATAAAGACGTTGCTTAGTATGAGCAAAAGGATGGTATAAAATCCGTTCATAATCTTTCTTTGCGGGAAAACCGCAAAGCACGTTATTTCTTTCTTTTTGCGGGAAAACCGCAAAGCACATTATTTCTGTAAATATTCGTCCATGCTCTGGGCAGCACGGCGGCCGTCGCCCATGGCGAGGATGACCGTTGCACCGCCGCGCACGATGTCGCCACCGGCAAAGATTTCCGAGCGATTCGACTGCATGGCCTCGTTGACCACGATGGTGTTCTTGCGGCCCAATTCCAGACCCTCGATGCTCTTGGGCACCAGCGGGTTGGGACTAACGCCTACGGCCACGATTACCTGGTCTACGTCGAGCGTTACGGTCTTGCCTTCAACGGGCACGGGACTGCGGCGGCCACTGGCATCGGGCTCACCCAGTTCCATCACCTGCAGCACGGCAGTCTTCACGGCACCGTTCTCGTCAGCCAGATACTCAATGGGGTTGTGCAGCGTGAGGAAGTTGATGCCTTCCTCCTTGGCGTGTTTCACCTCTTCCAGTCGTGCAGGCATCTCCTGTTCTGAGCGGCGGTAAACGAGCGTGACCTCAGCACCAAGACGTTTGGCCGTGCGGCAAGAGTCCATAGCGGTGTTGCCGCCACCAACAACCAGCACTTTCTTGCCCAGGTTGATGGGGGTGTCGGTAGTAGGATTGGCAGCGTCCATCAGGTTCACACGCGTCAGATATTCGTTCGACGACATGATGTTGATGGCGTTCTCGCCGGGAATGTTCATGAAATTGGGCAGACCGGCGCCAGAGCCTACGAAGATGCCCTTGAAGCCTAACTGTTCGAGGCTCTTTACCGAAATGGTCTTACCCACGATGACGTCGGTCTGGAAGTGTACGCCCATCTTGGCGAGATTCTCAATTTCCACGTCAACGATCTTGTTGGGCAGGCGGAATTCGGGGATACCATATTTCAGCACACCGCCAATCTCGT